>ENA-USUG01003787-USUG01003787.1-human-gut-metagenome-genome-assembly--contig:-NODE-3787-length-19877-cov-6.210556_pt1 | contig 19877 bp, 18 predicted proteins | sample MGYA00250059_ERZ773394 | MGnify/ENA primary metagenome ERZ773394 (study PRJEB29103, sample SAMN06111957) | human gut metagenome | biome: human gut; feature: ankylosing spondylitis patient; material... | reverse complement strand
GAGTGGTTTTGCAATGAACTTTTTTCCGCAAGGCGTCTCTGGACATCATCACCCATCTGGGCATCGTGGGCGGCTGCAACGTGCAGCTGGCCCTGAATCCGGACAGCTTTGAATATGCGGTCATTGAGGTGAACCCCCGCGTCAGCCGTTCCTCCGCCCTGGCATCCAAGGCCACCGGCTATCCTATCGCCAAGATCACCACCAAAATCGCCCTGGGCTACACCCTGGACGAGATCAAAAACGACATTACCGGAAAAACCTGCGCCTGCTTTGAGCCCACGCTGGACTACATTGTGGTGAAGATGCCCAAGTGGCCCTTCGATAAGTTTGCCGACGCCAGCCGCAAGCTGGGTACCCAGATGAAGGCCACCGGCGAGGTCATGGCCATCGCCCCCAGCTTTGAGATGGCGCTGATGAAGGCCGTCCGGGGGGCGGAGGTGGGCCTGGACAGCCTGAACCGCAAAAACGATCCTGAGGACCGCGCTCCCATCTGGGAGCGGCTCCGCCGGGTGGATGACCACCGTCTGTTTACCATTTTTGAGGCCCTGAAGGGCGGTACGTCCATCGACGAGATCTTCAGCATCACCCGGATCGACCGCTGGTTCCTTGCAAAGCTGAAGAAAATGGCGGAATTTGAAAAGGCTCTGGAAAAGGACGGCCTCACTGTTGAGCATTATGAGACCGGTAAGAAGATGGGCTATCCCGACGATACCCTCAAGCGTCTCTCCGGCGCTGCCGCGCTACCCTGCGAGAAGAAGGATGCCGTCTACAAGATGGTGGATACCTGCGGCGCAGAGTTCGATGCCGAAACTCCCTATTTCTATTCCACTTTTGATAAGTTCTGCGAATCCCGGACCTTCCCTCGCAGTGGCAAGCCGGTCATTATGGTGCTTGGCTCCGGCCCCATCCGCATCGGTCAGGGCATCGAGTTCGACTATTCCTCCGTCCACTGCGTCTGGACGCTGAAGGAGCTGGGCTACGAGGTAGTCATCGTCAACAACAATCCCGAGACCGTCTCCACGGACTATGATACCGCCGACCGTCTGTACTTTGAGCCTCTGTTCCCCGAGGATGTCATGCACATCATCGAGGTGGAGAAGCCCGTGGGCGTGGTGGTGGCCTTCGGCGGCCAGACGGCCATCAAGCTCACCAAGTTCCTGGACAGCCACGGTATCCCCATTTTGGGTACCAGCGCTGAGTCCATCGACATGGCAGAGGACCGGGAGCGGTTCGATGCCCTGCTGGAGCGGTTCTCTATCAAGCGGCCTCAGGGCCGGGCCATCACCGGTATGCAGGAGGCGCTGGACGCCGCTCATGAGCTGGGCTATCCCGTGCTGCTGCGCCCCTCCTACGTCATCGGCGGCCAGAACATGGTCATCGCTCACAATGACGAGGACGTGCGGACCTATATGGAGGTCATCCTCTCCGGCAAGATCGAAAACCCGGTGCTGGTGGACCAGTACCTCATGGGCAAGGAGCTGGAGGTGGACGTCATTTCCGACGGCAAGGACGTCCTGATCCCCGGCATCATGCAGCACATCGAGCGCACCGGTGTCCACTCCGGCGACTCCATCGCTGTCTATCCGCCCTTCTCCATCGGAGATAAGATGCTGAAGGTCATTGTGGACTGCTCGGAAAAGCTGGCCCTGTCTCTGGGAACCCATGGCCTCATCAATATTCAGTATCTGATCTACCAGAACGAGCTGTACGTCATTGAGGTGAACCCCCGTGCCAGCCGCACGGTGCCCTATATCTCCAAAGTCACCGGCGTACCCATGGTGGATCTGGCTACCCGCGTCATGGTGGGTCAGCCTCTGGCCTCTCTGGGCTATGGCACCGGTCTGTACCGCCAGCCCCCCTATGTGGCCGTGAAGGTGCCTGTGTTCTCCTTTGAGAAAATCACCGATGCCAACGCTGCCCTCTCCCCGGAGATGAAATCCACCGGCGAGGTGCTGGGCCTTGGCAAAAATATGCAGGAGGCCATGTTCAAGGGCCTGGTCTCCGCCGGATACAAGGTGGAGAAGGAGACCCGCGGCGGCGTGCTGATCTCCGTGAACCACCGGGATCAGCCGGAGATCGTCAACATCGCCCGGAAGCTGGACGAAATGGGCTACAAGCTCTACGCCACCGACGGAACCGCCAGAGAGATCTCCCGTCTGGGTACCGATGTGGAGATCGTGGGCAAGCTGGGGAAGGACAACCGGGTGTTCCAGCTCCTTGAAAACGGCCGGATCGACTATGTGATCCTCACCGGCTCCACGGAGCCCATCTATATCCGGGACTTCATCCATCTGAACCACCGCTGCGTCCAGCTGGGGATCCCGTGCCTGACCTCTCTGGATACCGCCAACGCGCTGACGGATATTCTGGCCAGCCGCTACAACCAGCGGAACACGGAGCTCATCGACATCTGCCACCTTCGCAGCGAGCGGCAGAAGCTGAAATTCTCCAAGCTGCAGACCTGCGGAAACGATTACATCTTCCTGGAAAACTTCCACGGCGAGATCACCTGCCCGGAGTCCCTGTGCGTCACCTTCTGTGACCGGCACTACGGCATCGGCGCCGACGGGATCGTCCTGATGGAGCATTCCGACATTGCCGACGCGAAGATCCGGCTGTTCAACGCCGACGGCAGCGAGAGCACCACGGCGGGCAACGCCCTGCGCTGCATGGGTAAGTACCTGTATGACAACGGTCTGGTGAAAAAGGAAGATATGCGGATCGAGACCGGTGCCGGCGTCCGGGAGGTACACCTCTACACCGCCAACGGTCTTGTGACCTCCGCCTGTGTGGATATGGGCTGCGCCTCTCTGGATGCGGCGGCCTTCCGGTTTGCCATCGCGGAAAAGACGGTGGTGGATTACCCGGTGTATATCGGCGGACAGTCCTTCAACATCACCTGCGTAGACGTGGGCGAGCCCCATTGCGTGGCCTTCTGCCCCCGGATCGACGATGTGGATGTGGAGTTCCTCGGTCCCCGGTTTGAGCAGGCTCCCTATTTCCCGGAGCGGATCAACGCAGAGTTTATTCGCGTGGTGAATCCCAGCACCATCAAAATGCGGGTCTGGGAGCGGGGCAGCGGCGAGATCATGGCCAGCGGCACCGGTGCCTGCGCCGCTGTGGTGGCGGCCGTGGCCAACGGTATGTGCGAAAAGGGACGGGATGTGACCGTCCGGGCTGCCGGCGGTGATCTGGTGGTGAATTACACCGACGAGAAGATCACCCTCACCGGTGATGCCAAGCTGGTTTATACCGGCGAAGCGGTGTATTAACGGAAAAACCGTTTTCTGAAAACTGAATCTAATCTGCTTTGACTGCACGAAAAAGCGGCCTATGCGTTTTACGCATGGGCCGCTTTTTTTGCTGCAAATTTCAAGTGCGCTATTATGGGCCCGAAGGCAGGGCCATGGGCGCATTAAGGGAACGTTTTCCGTCGATTTTGACCGTGATACGGCAGGTGAGAGATAACCGGCAGAGATTTACATAAAAAATATGACAGTCGCACCCGGCTTCGACAGAAACCTGTCCGGCGAATATGCTACCATCACCGTAAGACAAGCCATTCCCCAACAGATCTGATCGGAGCAGAGTACCTTCTGAGCTGATTTGACAAATGGGGATAAAATTCGACAAAAGAGGGAATAGTATGGATATACGAGCGCGGGACACAGACCGGGAGCTGTTGCTGGAATTCAGCGGAGAAATGGACCATCACGGGGCCAGAAATGCCTTGAAGGAAGTGGAGATCGCCATTGATGCGGCCCTTCCCCAAAGTCTGATCTTAGACTTTGCGGGCGTGACCTTTATGGACAGCTCCGGGATCGCCCTGATCCTTCGGTCTCAGCAGCGGATGCAGCTGATGGAGGGCAGCGTTGTGCTCCGGAACGTGCCGGAGCAGGCCCGCCGTGTTCTGGACGCTGCCGGCATCGGGCGGCTGGTTTCCATTCAATAACGGGAGGTTTACATAATGAAAATAAAGACGGAAAATGAAGTCACTTTGCAGTTTCCCAGCCAGAGTAGCAACGAGGGGTTTATCCGCTCCGCGGTGGCCTGCTTCGCGGCACAGATGGACCCCACTCTCAACGAGCTGGAGGACATCAAGACCGCCGTTTCTGAGGCGGCCACCAACGCCATCGTCCATGCGTACCCGGACCGGATCGGCAAGGTGACGGTGAAGGTCCGGATCTGTACCGGACAAGTGCTGGAGATCACGGTGCGGGACTACGGCCGGGGCATCCCGGATGTGGAAAAGGCCCGGCAGCCCATGTTCACCACCGGAGGAGAGGAACGCAGCGGCATGGGCTTCACCATCATGGAGAGCTTTATGGATAGTTTAAAGGTGCGGTCCGTGGCTGGCCGGGGTACCACCGTGGTGATGAAAAAGAAGATCGCCCCCCGGATCAAGCGATGAATGGCGCCATGGAGCTGCTGCGGGCGGCTCAGGAGGGGGACCGGGACGCATGTGAGCAGGCAGTGCTGGAAAACAACGGCCTGATCTGGAGTGTGGTCCGCCGGTATTACGGCCGGGGAGTGGAGCCGGACGACCTGTACCAACTGGGATGTCTTGGGTTTCTGAAAGCGATCCGGGGGTTTGATTTTTCCTACGGCACCTGCTTTTCCACCTATGCCGTCCCCAAGATCGCCGGGGAGATCCGGCGGTTTCTCCGGGATGACGGCACCATCAAGGTGGGACGGAGCATCCGGGAGCAGGCACTGACTCTGTATGCCCTGCGGGAGCGGCTGCGGCAGGAGTTGGGGCGGGAGCCGTCCCTCTCCGAACTGTCGGCCCAGACCGGATGGACACCGGAGGAGATCGCCCAAGTGGATCTGGCCACAGAGGCACCGGATTCCTTGCAGCGGGAAACAGCGGACGGCCTTGCACTGGAAGGGCTGCTGGGCACGGAGGCCCCGGAGGAGGGACTTGTGGAGCGCATCGCCCTGCGGGAGGCGGTGGATCAACTGCCGGAAAAGGAGCGCATGACGATTCTGCTCCGCTATTTCAAGGGGCTGACGCAGGAGCGGGCTGCCCGGGTGCTGGGGGTGTCCCAGGTGCAGGTTTCCCGGCTGGAACGCCGGGGACTGGAACGGCTGCGGCAGAGCTTTGCGGAGTGAAATAGGGATCATCCTGAAATTCCGTCATGGTGGACCAATAACGCTTTGGCATGTGGGTCATTCGCAGTTTCGGATTTTCCCGCTCCCGAATAGCCACGGTATCGTAAAACCGCTTCCAAAGCAGCCGGTAGGCGGCCTCCGTTTCATTCGGCGGCGCCATCTGAAAGTCCGCTAACGGGCGAATGACGGCCTTGCCGGCGGCGTAAAACAGCGCCTCGTGGTGGACACGGTCATAAATGAAAAATTTCTCGTTTTGATAGCGGGCGCAGAAGTGGCTCCGCAGAATGGGGAGGACCCTATTTTTCGGTTCGATCTCGCTTCCCAGAATGCCGCCCAGATCGGAGAAGCGGAGAAAGCCTTTTAAAAGATGGGCTTCGCCGTTGAGATGCCGGACGGCTGTCGCTACCGGATGAAGCGTCTCGTCGGAAAAGTTCCGCAGAAAACTGGGACCTTCCCGCAGCAGCTTTACCACCAGCCGGTACAGGCGGATCTCGCGTTCCTCCATGCAGGTGAGAAACCCCCGACGTACCAGCTCCTCTCCGTAGGGGGAGAGCTTGTGCAATTTTCGCAGAACCCGTCCGGCGTGGCCGCTGTCGGTGCGGATTGCCCGGACGGGAAACAGAATAGGCGCAGAGTCCTCATCGTCGGTAATGGCGGTGAGGACTTCTTTGTTGGCGTAGCTGTCAAAAATGCAGCAGAGAAAGCCCTCGAAGCTGCCGTCATAGGTGTAGATCATTTCGTTCATAGGGTACCTCCGGACTTAAACGGCATCGTCGAACAGAGAAAGCTGTCGCATCTCCGGCTGGGGCAGCAGGGACTGCTCCACGGCGATGAGGTTTCGCAGAAGGCTGTCTTGCGTGAAGCGCAGACCGTCGGCCATGCGGCCATTGGCGGTGAGGAAATACTGCGCCCGCTTCATGACCACACCTAATTTCGGCAGATTTTCCAACCGCAGAGGGCCAGCCCGCCGGGCAGTCAGGATGCGGCGGGCGGATACTACCCCCAGACCGGGGACGCGCAGCAGTGCTTCGTAGTCCGCCCGGTTCACCTCTACGGGGAAAAAATCCGGATGCCGCAAGGCCCAGCAGCATTTGGGGTCCAGACGGGGGTCAAAGGAAGGGGCCTGCTCGTCCAGCAGCTCCTCCGCACGGAACCCGTAAAACCGCAGCAGCCAGTCCGCCTGATAGAGCCGATGCTCCCGCAGCAGGGGCGGCTTGGTCTCCTTGGAGGGGAGAAGGGCACTTTCCACCACCGGCACATAGGCGGAGAAAAATACCCGTTTCAGCTGATACCGGTCATAAAGCCCCTGCGTCAGCCGCAGAATGTGGAGGTCGCTGTCCGGCGTGGCACCCACGATCATCTGGGTGCTCTGGCCCGCCGGGGCGAACTTGGGTGTGTGGCGGTACTTGACCAGTTCTTCTTTATTTTGAATACTTCTGACTTGGATCTGCCGCATAGGAGCCAGTACAGCGGCCTTCGTCTTTTCCGGGGCCAGAGTCCGCAGTCCTGCCTCTGAGGGCAGTTCGATATTGCAGCTCAGTCGGTCGGCCAAAAGGCCCAGCTGCTCCACCAGTTCCGGGGCAGCGCCGGGGATGGCCTTGGCGTGGATGTAGCCGTTGAAGCGGTATTCCTCCCGAAGGATGCGGATGGCCCGGATCATCTGCTCCATGGTGTAGTCCGGATTCCGCAGTACCCCGGAGGAGAGGAACAGCCCCTCAATATAATTCCGCCGGTAGAAGTTGATGGTCAGGTCCGCCAGCTCCTGCGGCGTAAACGCCGCCCGCCGGGTATCGTTGCTCCGCCGGTTGACGCAATAGGCGCAGTCATAGACGCAGCAGTTGCTCATCAGCACTTTCAGCAGCGTGACGCACCGCCCATCGGCGGAGAAGGTGTGGCAGCAGCCGGCGATGGACGAGGTGGTGTTGCCGATATAGCCCTGCCGAAACCCGCGGCGGACGCCGCTGGAGGTGCAGGCGGCGTCATACTTGGCTGCGTCCGTCAGGATCTCCAGCTTGGCGAGAACGTCCATTTTCACCGCGCCGCGGCGTAGCGGCGAGTATGATGGGCGGGCTGTTCGATATAGTCTACCACCCGAAATACTTGGGCTGCCAGCGTGGATACGCCCACCAGCATAAAGAAAAAGCTCCAACCGATCATAACACGTTCCTCCAATCGAACAAATGTTTTATTTACTTTTATCATACATCGAACAGCTGTTCGTGTCAAGAAGAACTTGTCAAAAAAAGAAGAATCCCCTGCCCTTTTTTCAAAAGAGCAGGGGATTTATGAGCTGTTTTGCCGGAAATCGCGATTACTGGCACTGAGCCAGAGCGTTCAGCAGATCGTCAATAGCGCTTTCGGGAGTGGCCCAGCTTGTGACGAAGCGGTACATAATGTGCTCCTCGTCGATGACCCGCTCCACCTGGAACTCAAAGCCCATGGCGGCCAGCTTTTCGGCGGTCTGGATCTTCATGACCGGGAACTGCTGGTTGGAGGGGGAGGGAACCGGGAACTCATAGCCCAGCGCCTTGAAGCCGTCCCGCAGACGGAAAGCCATGTCATTGGCGTGACGGCCGATGTCGAAGTAGAGATCGTCCTTCAGCAGCGCCTGGAACTGTACGCCCAGCAGCCGGCCCTTGGCCAGCATACCGCCCCGCTGCTTGATGTGCCAGCGGAAGTGGGGGCAGGGGACCGTCAGCACCACGGCCTCGCCAAACAGCGCGCCGTTCTTGGTGCCGCCGATGGTGAACACATCCGTCAGCGCCGCCAGATCCGCCAGTGTAAGATCGCTTTCCGGGGAGGTGAGGGCGGAGCCAAGACGGGCGCCGTCCAGGAACAGCAGCAGGCCGTGCTCATCGCAGCAGTGCCGCAGAGCGGTCAGCTCCGCCTTGGTGTAGACGGTGCCGATCTCAGTGGTATCGGAAATGTAGACCATCTTAGGGGAGACCATGTGCTCCGAGCCGTCATGACGGGCCAGAACGGCCTCCACCATAGCGGGAGTCACCTTGCCGTCCGGGGAGGTCTCCACGCAGACCTTGTGGCCGGTGGCTTCGATGGCACCGGTCTCATGGCAGTTGACGTGGCCGGTGTGGGCGGCGATCACAGCCTCATAGGAGGCCAGCAGCGCCGTGATGACCGTCAGGTTGGTCTGGGTGCCGCCGACCAGAAAGTGAACATCCGCTTCGGGAGCGGCGCAGACCGTCCGGATCAGGTCACGGGCCTCCTCGCAGATGGGGTCCACGCCGTAGCCGCAGGTCTGGACCAGATTGGTGTCCGTCAGAGCCTGAAGAACCTGGGGATGTGCGCCTTCGCTGTAATCGTTGCGGAAGCTGTACATGAAAAAAACCTCTTTTCTGTAATCGGATTGTTACCGCTTGTTTCTTGACTATTATAACGCAAATCGTGTATATTAGCAAGCAGAGAACACAATAGAAAGAAAATGAACGCCCTTGAGGGACGTTTATAAGGAGGCACTATGAAGAAATTGTTTGCGCTGGCGGCTGTGGCCCTGACCCTGTGCGGCCTGCTGACCGCCTGCGGCAGCAAAACAGAAACTGCCAATGACGTGGATCTGACCGGACTTTATAATGCTCTGGCGGAAAAATACGGCTGGGGCGACGATATGATGGATCTGGACGGCGAAATGCTGGAGATGTACTATCCCGGTCTGGGGGACATCCCCGCCAAGCAACTTCTGGCCAAGGCCCCGGTGATGTCCTACGCCGTGAGCGAGTATGTGTTCCTGCAAGCCGACAGCGAGCAGGACGCCGCAAAGGCGGCGAAGATCCTCCAGACCCGGATCGACAGTCAGGCGGACGGGGATGCCTTCTATCCCGAGACCATCGACCAGTGGAAGGCCGCCAAGGTGCTGCAAAACGGCGCGTATGTGGCGATGATCGCCTCCGGCGAGCACCAGACGGAGATCGAGGATGCCTGGAACGCCCAGTTCAGCGCGTAACAGCCTGACGCGGAACGACCAGCCGTGACACCACGGCTGGTTTGCCATGTAAAAACGAAAAACTGTTATATTTTAACGCTGTTCAAGTAGAATCACTTTACAGGAAAAGGAGGTGAACAGCCCATGCGTTTCAGCAGCTTACCCTTTTTATTCGGCTTTCTGCCCATCACGCTGGCGATCTACTTCGCCGTTCCCCTCCGGTGGCGGAATCTGGCCCTGCTGCTGACCAGTCTGGTGTTTTACGGCTGGGGGGAGCCGGTCTATATCAGCATCATGGTGCTGTCCATCCTCATCGACTATACCCACGGCCTTCTGGTGGAGAAGTACCGCAGTCGGGACAAGCTGGCCCGGTGGTTCGTGGCGGAGAGCGTGCTGCTGAATCTGGGACTGCTGGGCTTTTTCAAGTATTGGGATTTCTTCGCCGCCAACCTCTCCCTGATCCCCGGTGTTTCCATTCCCACGCTGGGCCTGCCCCTGCCCATCGGCATTTCCTTTTTCACCTTTCAGACCATGAGCTACACCATAGACGTCTACCGGCAGGACGCTCCCGCCCAGCGGAACATGGTGTCCTTCGGCGCCTATGTGACCATGTTCCCGCAGCTGGTGGCGGGGCCGATCGTCCGCTATAAGGACGTGGCGGCGGAGCTGGTCCACCGGACGAACACGGCGTCGGCGTTCGCCGCCGGGGCACGGCGGTTCACCGTGGGCCTTGGGAAAAAAGTGCTGCTGGCCAACAGCATCGGTGCACTGTGGGACGCGGAGCTGGCGGCGCAGTCCGCCGGGACGCTGACGGCCGTCGGCGGCTGGCTGGGCATCGCGGCCTTCGGTTTTCAGATCTACTTCGACTTCTCCGGCTATTCCGACATGGCCATTGGCATGGGGCAGATGCTGGGCTTTCACTTCCCGGAAAACTTCGACTATCCCTATACCGCCGCCTCCGTGACAGAGTTCTGGCGGCGGTGGCACATTTCCCTCACCACATGGTTCCGGGAGTATCTGTACATCCCCTTGGGCGGCAGCCGGAAGGGGACATGGCGGACGGTACGGAATATCTTCCTTGTCTGGTTCTGCACCGGCTTCTGGCACGGGGCGAGCTGGAACTTCATCCTCTGGGGCCTGCACTTCTTTGTGTGGCTCATGCTGGAAAAGTATCTGCTGCGGGACTTCCTCCAAAAGCTGCCATCGTGGCTGCGGCATTTCTACACGCTTGTGGTGGTGTTCATGGGCTGGGGCGTGTTCGCCATGGAGAACCTCACCGTCTGCGCCGGGTATTTCAAAACCTGCTTCGGCAGCGGAACGCTGTGGAGTGCCGCTGACGGCTACTACCTGACAGCCTACGGCCTGACGCTGCTGCTTTTAACGGTTGGCTCCACTCGACTGCCCAAGAAGGGCTGGGACCGGCTGCCGGAGCGGACGAGAGACCTGCTGGGGCCGCTGCTGATGGCGGCGGGGCTGGTGATCTGCACGGCCTACTTGGTGGACGGCAGCTACAATCCATTTTTGTATTTCCGATTCTGATTCTTTATTTTGCCCAAGAAGGGAGGGAACCGCATGGCGAATAAGGGACAACTGACCACGGGGATCTTCTGCTTGTTTCTGGCAGGATTGCTGGTGTGGCACATTGCGCTGTCGGACCGGGCGCGCTCTGAAACGGAAAACCGGACGCTGGCCCAGTTCCCGGACTTTTCTTGGGAAACCCTGAAAAACGGCAGTTTTACCGCGGGGATGGAGGACTATTTTGCCGACCAGTTCCCTCTGCGGGATGACTGGACGGGCCTGAAGGCCCGGTGCGAGCAGATGTTGGGCAAGCGGGAATTCAACGGCGTCTACCTCTGCGGCGATACCCTTATCGCCAAGGTGGACGAACCGGACAGACTTCAGGCGGAAAAGAATTTAGACTACGTGAAGCGGTTTGGAGAAGCGGCTCACGGCCAGGTGCTTTTGGGGTTGATCCCCTCGGCGGCAGAGGTCTGGAAGGACAGGCTGCCGCAGGGTGCGCCCAGCTTCGATCAGGCTGCATTCATCCAAAGTGCGGCGGAGAAAACGGGCCTGCCCACGGTGGATCTGCTGGGAGCCTTGACGGAACACGCGGGGGAACCCATCTATTACCGGACCGACCACCACTGGACCACCCGTGGGGCGTTCTACGGAGCCAATGCGCTGTTGGCCGCCTTGGGGAAGGAGCCATTAAAGGAAACTGACTTTACACCGGAAGTTGCCAGTACGGACTTCAACGGCACACTGTACTCCACCTCCGGTATCCATTGGCTTGCCCCGGATACCATAGAGTATTGGGTGTCTGAGGACGATCTGCGGGTCACATCGTGGAAATCCGGCAAGGAGGAGCCGGGGCGGCTGTATGACCGCAGCTATCTGGAGCACAAGGATAAATACAGCTCCTTCCTCGGCGGCAATCAGCCGTTGTGCGTCCTTGAAAACCCGGCGATCACCGACGGCAGCAAGCTGCTGCTGATCCGGGACTCCTATTCCGATTCGCTGGCGCCCTTTCTGGCCCAGCGCTTTTCCGAGGTGCATCTGTTGGATCTGCGGTACTACCACGCCTCCGTGACGGACTACATGGCGGAGCAGGGCATCGACACTGCCGTAGTGCTTTACAGCGTGTCGAATTTCCTCGCGGACCGGAACCTGATCTATCTGGCCCCGCGGGGGTGATAACCGCTGTTTTCAACCGGCAGAATCGAATTGCGATTTGCTTTCTCTAAGAAAAGGCTTGCAAATAGTGTCAGCTTTGATATAATAGATACATTCTGATTTCAACACTGAAGGAGAACCTTGAACTATGGAAAGTATGATTATGATTGTTGCCCTCATGGCGGTGATGTATTTCTTCATGATCCGTCCTGAGAACAAGCGGAAGAAGCAGGCACAGAGCATGCGTGACAGCCTGAAGAAGGGTGATATGATCACCACCATCGGCGGCATTGTGGGCAAGATCGTTATGGTGAACCCCAACACCATTGTGATTGAGACCAGCGATGACCGTGTCCGCATGGAGCTGACCAAGTGGGCCGTGTCTCAGGTGGGCGTTCAGACCGGTGAGCAGCCCGAGGCCGAGAAGAAGGAAAAGAAGGCCGAAAAGAAGGAAGAGACTCCCGCTGTGGAGGCTCCCAAGGCCGATGAGGACGAGAAGAACTAAGTCTGGTCGGACTGTTCGATTTAAGCAGCCAAAAGAGCTTGCTGTCTGCGTATCGCAGATGGCAAGCCCTTTTTTTGATGCGCGGCGTGAAAGCGGAACCGCAGACCTGATACAGCTTTGCCGTCCGTCCCTGTAAGCGCGGTGTTTTTACTCGGATGCAGTTACCCGGTCCAATAAGACTTGTGATTTAGGGGAACGGAACATGGGACGGTACAGCCCTGTCGTTTTCAGCGCATAGCTTGATAGAGAAGAACACCCCATTTGCCGGATCGTCCGACAAATGGGGTGCTGTTCAAGGCACGGGGGCTGGTCATATCAGTTATTTTCCGCGAAGCGGGCCAGAAACTGCTTGGTGCGCTCCTCCTGAGGATGGTCGATGACCTGCTTGGGATCGCCCTGCTCCACGATGAAGCCGCCGTCCATGAAGATCACCTGATCCGCCACGTCCCGGGCGAAGGCCATCTCGTGAGTGACGATGATCATGGTGGTTTTCTGTTCCGCCAGACCACGGATAACCTTCAGTACCTCGCCGGTCAGCTCCGGGTCCAGCGCAGAGGTGGGCTCGTCGAAGCAGAGAATATCCGGGTGGAGCGCCAGTGCCCGGGCGATGGCCACCCGCTGCTGCTGACCGCCGGAAAGCTGATGCGGATAGTGCCCGGCACGGTCCGCAAGGCCCATCTGGTCCAGCAGCTCCATTCCGGCGGCACGGATGGCTTCCTTACTCTCACCGGTGTCTTTGGCCATCAGTTCCCGGGCGAGGGTCACGTTTTCCAAAGCCGTATATTGGGGAAAAAGGTTGAAGGACTGGAATACCATGCCGAAGTGGAGCCGGTTTTTCCGGATCTCCTTTTCGGAGCAGTTTGCGTGATGGTCGGCGTCAAACAGCACTTTGTCCTGTACGGTGATGGTGCCGGCGTCCGGCGTTTCCAGAAAATTCAGACACCGCAGCAGCGTGGTTTTGCCGCTGCCGGAGGAGCCGATGATGGAAAGGGCCTGCCCCTCCTCCAGAGAGAAGCTGATGTCATTGAGGACCTTTGTGTTTTCAAAATGCTTTTCCAGATGCTGTACGGTTAAGATCGACATTTCAAAGTCCTCCCTTACTTAAAATAGCTGAGCTTGCGCTCGATGAAGCTGAACAGGAGCGTCAAAAGACCCACAAAGGCCAGATAGAACACGCCGGTATAGAACAGAGGCCAGGTGATGCCCTTGGACTTCATAAAAGCTTCGCCGGCCATGGTGATCTCAATGATGGCGATGGTCCGGGCCAGAGAGGTGTCCTTCACCAGCGTGATGATCTCATTGGACATGGGGGGGATGATCTGCTTGACCATCTGCAAAAGGGTGATCTTGAAGAAGATCTGCCGCTTGGTCAGGCCCAGCACCTCACCGGCTTCCCGCTGACCTGCCGGGACGCCCTCAATGCCGCCCCGGTAGATCACAGAGAAGTAGCAGGCGTAGTTGATGATAAAGGCGATGCAGCAGGCGGTCATGCGTCCGTCCTGGAAGGCGTTCCACGGATTTGTGCCAAACCAAGTGCCGGGACCGTAGAAAATGATGATGAGCTGGAGGATCAGCGGCGTACCCCGGATGATCCAGACGATGACGTTGGTCAGGGCAGACAGGGGCCGGAGCTGGGAGAGCCAGCGGGCAAAGCCCCGCGCTTCCTGCTGCCGGTAGGCCAAAGCCCGGAAGGGCGCCCACTTGCTCATGGAGCCGAAGGCTACCACCAGACCAAGGGGCAGAGCGAACAGCAGCGTCAGGAAAAACAGCTTGACCGCCTGACTACAGCCTTGCAGGATGGAGAGGGTAACAGTCCAGAACATGAAAGAATTCTCCTCTATGTAGTGATAATGGGGGGAACGAAGGGGGAGGAAGGAAAGCGTATGCGGGAAATATGCCGCTCAAAGGCAGAGAGCGACCGCTCTCTGCCTTTGCTGTATGATTTGCGGAGTTACTTGGTCACAATGACCTGAGCGTTGTTGCAGTAGGCGTTGGTGCACTCCATGGATTCCTGGGCGGCGGTGGTGATGGTCATGCCGTTCCAGACCACATCGATGCCCTTGCCGTTCAGCTCAAAGACCTTGTTGTCCCAGTTGATCACGGTAAAAACAGGCTCCACGCCCAGCTTTTCCGCTACCAGCTTGGCCATGTCGGCGTCGAAGCCGATCCAGTTGCCGTCAGCGTCCTGATAGTCCATGGGCTCAAACTCGGTGATGCCGATGACCAGCGTGCCCTTGTCCTTGATGTACTGCACGTCGCTGTCGGATTCGGAAGCGGTGAACTCGGATGCAGGCTGCTCCACCAGAGCGGCCTGTACGCCGTAGGTCTCAGCGGTTGCTTCCAGAACGCCGTCGGCGTAAGCGTCAGCCATCACGGAGTTGATGAAGGAGGCCAAATCGCTGCCCTTGCGGCAGCCGACACCGTACAGCTCCTCGGTGAGCTTCTGATCGGTGATGGTCAGATCGGGATAGCTGGTGCCTTCACCTACCATGGCGCCGGCCATGAGGGAGTCGATGATAGCGGCATCGGCGGTGCCGGCCTGCACTTCCATCAGTGCCTTGGCCTGAGAGTCCACGGATACAACGTTGTAGCCGTTGGCCAGTGCCACTTCCTCACCGGCGGAACCGGCTTCCACTGCGTAGGTCAGCTTGGCGACTTCAGCAGGCTTGGTCGCATCGGCGGCGGGGGTGCTGGTATCAGCGGGGGTCTCGGTCTTGGCACCGCAGGCAGCCAGAGACAAAACCATCATAGCAGAGAGTACAAATGCAGTCAACTTTTTCATGTTCCATTCCTCCTGAAGAATTGTTTGAGCAATTGATTTATTGTGGTAGTAGTTTACCATGATAAATTGGTAATGTAAAGAAGTGAAAGCGACAAAATGCGCCGAACGTGCGGCGGGTGATTTGGTGGGAATGAACAAAGGCAGACGGGCTGTCATACTTTTCCGGGCTGTCTCATAGAAATGGACTATAAAAGCGGAAAAAGGACGGGATGCTATGAATACCTCGATCTATCAGAATATTGCCACCCGCACCGCGGGCGACATCTATATCGGTGTGGTAGGGCCGGTGCGGACAGGGAAATCCACCTTTATCAAGCGGTTCATGGAAACACAGATCATTCCCAATATTGACAATGTGTACCGCCGGGAGCGGGCCAGAGATGAGCTGCCCCAGAGCGGCTCCGGCCGCACGGTGATGACGGCGGAACCGAAGTTCGTGCCGGAGGAGGCGGCCCAGATCCAGCTGGAAGGGGGCGCGGCCTTTTCTGTCCGGCTTATTGACTGCGTGGGCTACATGGTCCGGGGGGCCTTGGGCCAGACGGAGGATGATCAGCCCCGGATGGTCACAACGCCGTGGTACGATCATCCCATCCCCATGACAGAGGCGGCGGAGATCGGCACCCGGAAGGTCATCGCGGAGCATTCCACCATTGGCATCGTCATCACCACAGACGGCAGCATTTCCGACATTCCCAGAGAGGATTATCTGGAACCGGAGGAGCGGGTGATCCGGGAATTGCAGGAGCTGGGAAAGCCGTTTATCGTCCTACTGAACAGCGAGGACCCCAAATCGGACCGGACTCTGGCCTTGGCCGGGGACATCGCCAGCCGGTATCAGGTGAAGTGCGTGCCGGTGAACTGTTTGCGGCTGGAGGAGGAAGATGTAGGGGAGATCCTGAAGGCGGTGCTGTATGAGTTCCCCATGCGGGAGCTGGACATTTACCTGCCGCCTTGGGTGGACGCTTTGCCGGGAGAGCATCCGGTAAAGGCGGGAATCTATGACGCCATCCGGCAGAGTATGGCGGAGCTGCACCACATCCGGGAGATCGACGGTGCAGTGAAGAAACTGGGAGAAAACGAGAACATCAGCGAGGCGCTTATCACCGCCATCGACCTTGGCACCGGCGTAGCCGCCGCACGGGTGAGCCTGCCCCGGGAGATGTTCTACCGGACGCTCTCGGAGCAGTCCGGCTTTGATGTGGGGGATGACGGCGACCTCATGAGCCTGCTGACAAAGCTGGCCGGCGTCAAGACGGAATATGACAAGGTGGCCGGGGCGCTGCGGGATGTCCGGGAAACGGGCTATGGCATCGTGGTGCCGGGAATCGACGAATTGAAGCTGGAGGAACCGGAGATCATGAAGCAGGGAGGGCGGTACGGCGTCCGCCTGAAGGCCAGCGCCCCCAGTATCCACATGATCCGGGCGGATATTGAGACGGCGGTCAGCCCCATCGTAGGCAATGAGAAGCAGTCTGAGGACATGGTGAATTATCTGCTTCAGGAGTTTGAAGGAGACACCAGCAAAATCTGGCAGTCTAACATTTTCGGACGCAGCTTTCACGAGGTGGTCAGTGACGATTTGCAAACCAAGCTGAAGCGGATGCCGGAGGATGCCCGGAAAAAGCTGCAGGAGACACTGACCCGCATCATCAACGAGGGCAGCGGCGGGCTGATCTGCATTATCCTGTAAAGGCAAATAAAAATGCCCCGGCGGGAATATTCCCGCCGGGGGCATTTGTCTGCAAATATTAAAGAACGCCGGAACGGTCACAGGGCCGTGCCCCGCTTGGGCATGTAGAGATTTGTCATATCCACGCCCTCCAATGCCAGCAGAAAGCGCTTTTTCTCCACGCCTCCGGCGTAGCCAGTGAGACTGCCGTCCGCTCCTACTACCCGGTGACAGGGGATGAGGATAGAAATGGGGTTGTGCCCCACCGCGCCGCCTACAGCCTGGGCAGCAGCGGAAATTCCCCGGTCCCGGAGAATCTGGGCCAGAGCGCCGTAGGTAGTTACCTGACCGTAGGGAATCTCCAACAGCAGCCGCCACACCGCCTGACGGAAATCGCTGCCCTTGGGAGCCAGCGGCGGCAGATCCGGGAGAGGCTGCTTGGCAAAATAGGCATCCAGCCATGCGGCGGCCTGACGGAACACGGGCAGATCGTCCCGTTCCACGGCGGCTTCGTCCAGCGTGGCGGCAAAATATTTCTGCCCTTCCAGCCACAGACCGGCCAGCGCGCCGTTGTCAGCGGCTAAAAATATAGTTCCCAGCGGGGAAGCGTACCGGGTCAGCTCCATAAAAGTCCCTCCTGACGCATAGAATGACGGCTCGATGCCATTATAATCGAGGCCCGTGCCACTTGCAAGAGAATTCATGCCGTGGTATGATGGAGAAAATCATTTGTTATACGAGGGGAGGCGGCTTTGTATGCTGTTGGCGGTCGATATCGGCAACTCCACGATTTCCACCGGCCTGTTTGGGCTGGATGGGGAGCTGCGCTTTTTGGCATCCTTGGATACGGACTACCGAAAGACGGCGGATCAGATCTGCGTGGATCTGATGAACCTGTTTCAGCTTTACCATTTCCGCTATGAGGATGTGACGGATTCCATTCTGTGCAGCGTGGTGCCGCCGCTGAACTTTATGATGGAGAAAGCGCTGACCCGTCTGCTGGGCAAGCCGCCTGTGGTGGTGGGCCCCGGCGTGAAAACGGGACTGAATATCCGCCTGGCTGTCCAAAGTCAGGTGGGGGCGGACATTGTGGCGGACGCTGTGTCGGCGCTGGAACAGTTCACCGCGCCCATCATCACCATCGACATGGGTACCGCCACTACCATCGGTGTCATTTCCGAGGGACGGACCTATGAGGGCGGCCTTCTGCTGCCGGGGGTCAACGTCTCTCTGGAGGCCCTCTCCCGGCGGGCGGCCCAGCTCCCGGCCATTTCCCTTCAGGCCCCGAAAAACCTGATCGGCAAAAGCACGGAGGACTGTATGCGCTCTGGCATCGTATACGGCACCGCCGCCATGCTGGACGGCATCATCGACCGCATCCGGGGGGAATTTCCCGGAAAGGAGCTGCACATCGTGGCCACCGGCGGCAGCGCACCCTTTATCGTGAAATTCTGCCGGAATAAGATCCTTTACGATAAAACACTGCTGATGAAGGGCCTGTGGGCCATCTATAAGAGAAACCAGTAAATCGGAAAAATGAAAAGAAAGCAGTAAAGCAACAAATCAGCCGCCTGATGGATACTCCATCAGGCGGCTGCGTTTTACAATTCTAAAGGGGAGACTTACTTTATCAGAACCTTCTTCAGCTTGGCGAAGCGGGGCAGGGAGTCCACCTTGGGCAGGTTGGGCTCACCCTGGATCAGGGGCAGCACATAGTCGATGAAGGGCTGCTCCACGCCGTTGTGCTCCTTGTTGATCCACTCCAGAGGAACCTTCTTCTCCGTGTTGGCCACGTCGGTGAGGTTCAGCAGCTCCGTCTTGCAGACGTACTTGCCGTTGTCGCGGGTGCACTGGAAACCGACCATCTTATCGGTAATGCCGGCCACGGCGTTCTCCACGGCGGCCTTACCGCTCATGACGGACTCCTCAATGTCGGTTTCGGAGGCCAGATGTGCGCCGCAACGCTGCAGCAGGCTCAGCTCGATGCCGCGGACCTTGGCGCCGGTCTTTTCCTTGACCACAGAGGCCAGGTGAGCAGCCAGACCGCCCAGCTGAGCGTGGCCGAAGCCGTCGGTGGCAGAGGTCTTGGCCTCGGAGACGAAGGTGCCGTCAGCATAGTGGATGCCCTCGGAAACGGCCACCATGCAGTTGCCCTTTTCCTTATAGATGCGGTCCACGTCGGCCAGAAACTTGTCCATGTCGAAGTCCACCTCGGGGAGGTACACCAGATCGGGACCTGCGCCGTAAGCGGTAGCCAGAGCAGCAGCGCCAGCCAGCCAGCCGGCGTGACGACCCATGATCTCCATGATGCAGACCATGCCGGTGTCATAGACGCGGGCGTCCTGATAGACCTCCATGCAGGAGGTGGCGATGTACTTGGCGGCGGAGGCGAAGCCGGGGCAGTGGTCGGTGCCGTTCAGGTCGTTGTCGATGGTCTTGGGCACGCCCATGATGCGGCACTCATAGCCCACCTTCTGCATATACTTGGAGATCTTGTTGCAGGTATCCATGGAGTCGTTGCCGCCATTGTAGAAGAAGTAGCGCACGTCGTACTTCTTGAAGATCTCCAGGATGCGCTTGTAGTCGGTGTCATCCTTGTCGGGATCAGCCAATTTATAGCGGCAGGAGCCCAACGCGGATGAGGGGGTGTGCTTCAGCAGAGCAAGCTCCGTGGCATCCTCTTTTCCCAGATCGTAGAGCTTGTCATCCAGCACTCCTCTGATACCGTAAGCTGCACCTAAGACACGGGTAATGCAATCAGATTTCATCGCGGTCTCTACCACGCCCTGAACACTGGCGTTAATCACCGCGGTGGGGCCTCCGGATTGGCCAACAATACATGCGCCAACCAGTTTTTTCATCGTTTTTTCCTCCCAAGCGGGCAGTTAATGGTCCGCCCATAAATTTTCTTGTTTTAATATAGCACATGGTCTTGTAATTATCAACAGGCAATGGTACAATAAAACCACAAAATTGCAAAAGGAGATGTTCCATATGCCTCTGGTTACCACAACTGAAATGTTCAAGAAAGCTTACGACGGCGGTTACGCCATCGGCGCCTTCAACGTCAACAATATGGAGATCGTCCAGGGCATCACCGAGGCCGCCCAGGAGCTGAAGGCTCCCATGATCCTCCAGGTCTCTAAGGGTGCCCGCGCCTATGCCAACCACACCTACCTGGCCAAGCTGGTAGGGGCCG
>ENA-USUG01003772-USUG01003772.1-human-gut-metagenome-genome-assembly--contig:-NODE-3772-length-19957-cov-6.362475_pt1 | contig 19957 bp, 20 predicted proteins | sample MGYA00250059_ERZ773394 | MGnify/ENA primary metagenome ERZ773394 (study PRJEB29103, sample SAMN06111957) | human gut metagenome | biome: human gut; feature: ankylosing spondylitis patient; material... | reverse complement strand
TTTTTTTTTTTTTTTAAAGATACGGCAACCACCGAGATCTACACTCTTTCCCTACACGACGCTCTTCCGATCTCATTCTTCTCTTAGATATTTTTTTGACAACTATATTCATTGAATGACGTAGGAAAAGTAAGCGACGCCCGTTTACTTTTCCTTTTTTTGTTCTTTGAAAATAATTTTCATAAATAAAAAAGAAAACAAGGCAAAATATGAAAGTATTCATCAAAAATAATTGTAAGCATTTTCAAAAGTTGTATTTCTTCAATATTAATGGCACATAATAGTATGATCATTGATTCAGGAAGTACTTGTCAAAGTTGTTGTTCATATATTAATTTAATGCCTTCAAAAGATATTTTACGGTTTCTATAGGTGCATTTGAACATTAGATGGAAATTTACATAATGTGTTTTTAACTCCTGGTAAAAAAAGAGAAAAAAATCAATCAATAGTAGGACAATGGAGTGAAGAATATCTAGATAAAGTTCAAGTGGATGTCTGTGTTTTAGGAACTTCTGGATTATTAAATAGTGATGGACCAACATGTCATTCCTATCAAGAATTAGGAGTTAAAAAGAAAATGATTGAAAAAAGTGATTATGTTTTTGTGGTTGCTGATAGTAGTAAGTTTCAAGAAAAAGGATTATATACAGTTTGTTCTTGGGAAGAAATCGATGGTATTATTACGGATCACGCATCTCAACAAAAGTGTATGAAGATTTAAGTCAAAAGGTTTCTGTTTATATTGGAAAAAAAGAATAAAAATTTTTCAAAATAAAAAGTGATTTTTTTAAGATATTTGAACAAAAAATGATGTCTACACCCTATTTTATAAATCTAAAACATATATCATCTGATCAAAATAGACAAGCAATGCTTTCTAATAAAGATAGTGTTGCTATTGTGATTTCGTATTCTGGAGAGGAACAAGAGATTAAAAGAATTGTGAATTATATTAAACAAAAAGAAGGTACAGTGATTGCTGTTACTTCTATTAATGATAGCTATTTAAGAAAAAATGCAGATTATTGTTTAACGATATGTTCTAAAGAAAATATTTTTTCAAAGATAGGATCTTATTCATCAAAGGTAAGTGTAGATTATATAATGGATATTATATTCTCTTTATTGTTTAAAAATAACTATAATATTAACTTAATTGAAAAGCTTGAAAGAGCAAAAAATATTCAAAATATAGAATTTTTAAAAAATTAAAACAACGATTTTCTTTTAGTAAATCTTACTAGAAGGAACGTTGTTTTTTTATTCACATAAGCGTATAATAGAGGTAGTCTAAAAGAATTGGGGGAAACCAGAAATGTACAAAATAGTCAAAAAAGAAAGACTAAATGATGTTGTTGAATTAATGGAAGTTCATGCTCCAATGGTTGCTAGAAAGTGCGAACCAGGTCAATTCATTATTTTAAGAGTTGGTGAAGATGGAGAAAGAATTCCTTTAACAATTGCTGATTATGATCGAGAAGCTGAAACAATTACAATTATTTATCAAATTGTAGGTTTTTCAACTCGTCAATTAGCAAAATTAAACGAAGGTGATGAAATTACTGACTTTGTTGGACCTTTAGGTGTACCAACTGATTTACATAAATCAAATCATGTTGTTGGTATTGCCGGTGGGGTTGGTAGTGCACCATTATATCCACAACTTAAAAAATTAGCTGAAATGGGTGTAGATGTGGATGTTATCATTGGTGGACGTGAAGCACAATATGTATTATGGGCAGATAAGTTCAAAGCTTTCTGTAAAAATGTATATGTGATGACAGATGATGGATCTTTAGGAGAAAAAGGATTTGGAACTGTTAAATTACAAGAATTAATTGATAATGGTGATCCAATTGATGAAGTTATCGCTATTGGACCAGTACCTATGATGAAAGCTGTTGTTGGGGTGACAAAACCTCATAATTTAAAAACAATGGTTTCATTAAACCCTATTATGATTGATGGTACAGGTATGTGTGGATGCTGCCGTGTTACTGTTGATGGCAAAATTAAATTCGCATGTGTTGATGGACCAGACTTTGATGGTTTATCAGTAGACTTTGATGAATTAATGGCTCGTCAAAGAATGTTTAAAGAAGAAGAACATCAAGTAGATGCGAATGCAGATCGTATTTGTAATTTAATGGGAGGTGCAAAATAATGCCTAATATGTCACCAAATAAGGTTAAAATGCCTGAACAAGATCCTAATGTAAGAAATAAAAACTTTGAAGAAGTTTCTTTAGGATATACAAAAGAACAAGCTATGGAAGAAGCAACTCGTTGCTTAAATTGTAAAAAACCATTCTGTATGGATGGATGTCCAGTAGGAGTACCAATTCCTGAATTCATTCATCATGTTGCAGAAGGTGAATTTGAAGAAGCTTATCAAACAATTACAAGAGAAAATGCATTACCTGCAATTTGTGGACGTGTTTGTCCTCAAGAAAATCAATGTGAAGGTAAATGTGTTAGAGGAATTAAAACTGAATCAGTAGGAATCGGACGATTAGAAAGATTCGTTGCTGATTATCATAGAGAACATGGAAAACCTGCAGAATTAAAAATTGAAAAAAATGGTAAAAAAGTTGCTGTTATTGGATCAGGACCTGCTGGTATTACATGTGCTGGTGAATTAGCTAAAAAAGGTTATGATGTGACTGTTTTTGAAGCATTACATAAAACAGGTGGGGTATTATCTTATGGTATTCCAGAATTCAGATTACCTAAAAAATTAGTACAAAGCGAAGTAGATGGTGTTGCTGCTTTAGGTGTAGATTTCGAAACAAATGTTGTTGTAGGACGTTCAATTACAATTGATGAATTACAAGAACAAGGATATCAAGGAATCTTCGTAGGTAGTGGTGCTGGTTTACCACGTTTCCAAGGAATTCCTGGGGAAAACTTAAACGGTGTTTATGCAGCGAACGAATTCTTAACTCGTGTTAACTTAATGAAAGGATATCAATTCCCAAATCATCCAACTCCAGTTAAAGTAACAGATACAGTATGTGTTATCGGTGCTGGTAACGTTGCTATGGATGCCGCAAGAACTGCAAAACGTTTAGGAGCTAAAAACGTATATATTGTTTATCGTCGTGGACCTGAAGAAGTTCCTGCTCGTGCTGAAGAAGTACATCATGCTAAAGAAGAAGGAATTATCTTCAAACTATTAACTAATCCAGTTAAAATTGAAGGTGAAGATGGATGGGTTAAATCTATGGAATGTGTTGAAATGGAATTAGGTGAACCTGATGCATCTGGAAGAAGAAGACCAATCGCTAAAGAAGGATCTAACTTCACAATTGAAACAGGAACAGTTATCGTTGCTATTGGACAAAGTCCAAACCCATTAATTAGACATACAACTCCTGGTTTAGATTGCCAATCTTGGGGTGGAATTATCGTTGATGAAGATTCAATGAAAACATCTAAAGATGGTGTTTATGCAGGTGGAGATGTTGTTACTGGCGCAGCAACAGTTATCTTAGCTATGGGTGCTGGTAAAAAAGCAGCTAAGGCAATGGATGAATATCTACAAAATAAATAGTATTTAAAAAGTCAATTCACATTACGAATTGACTTTTTCTTTGGCTGTCATTAAATATAAAATGATATTTTCGCATAAAGCTAGAATAACAATCATATTTATTTTTGGAATAAATAAACAAATAAGTTCTATACATATTGTAATTTTTGCTTTTTTATTTATAAATGGAATATGTTTAAAAAATAACATAAATAGTATTCCAAGTGGAATAAATAATAATAAGAAATACGAACTTAAATATTTATAAGAAAGCATAGATAGAAAAAATATTAAATTGGAAGATACAAAACATTTAACAGGACTATCACAATGATATCCGCCTAAATTCACTCTTAATCCGGAAAATGCAAGCATCCAAACTAGTGTCATAAGTCCTTCATGTAAACATAATCCTAGAATAAACATAAATATATTAACGATTGAATTAAATATTAAAACTTGTTGACCATACTTATATACTTCATAATCTTGATCAAAATCATATTTATCATAAATTTTCTCTAACATCATCATCTGTTCCTTTTAATAAAAATTTCATGTAATAAATACCATCTTTATAAATGTTCTTTTTCTTAACAATTAAATCAGATTCAATTTTACATCTATCATAATCATAAAAATCATTTTCTGAATAAAGTTCAACTAACGTATAAATACCTTGACCTTTAATGTGCAAAGTTATTTCACTATTCCTTTTAACGTAATTTAAAATTTCAGAAATAACATCGATAAAATCTAAATCATCATATTTTTCATTTTGGTTAATTTCAAAGAAAGGTTTAATACTTATATTATCATCTTGTAATCTATTGATTTTTACAGAAATCAAAATATCAAATACTGGATTTTTAGATGCAACTAATTTTTGGTAAGTGTTTTTAGATTGATATTGTTCAATAGCTTTGGATATTTCTGGATTGGTATCGTTGTTTAAGTGTTTAATGTGTTCTAATATCCAATGAATACGATGTTTCTTATCATCAATATCATAACTAATGTTTTGTATGAGACGTAAGCTTTGTTTTATATATTTTTCTTTTTGTAATTGTTTTTCATATTGCATCTTTTCTGTGTAAACCATATTAAAGTATATACCATTTATTATTATGAGTATAAATACAACAATAAGTAATAAACATATAATTAAAGGGTTATATGATGCGGTAGTTTCTACACCAGCATATCCAAAGATACCTATAATGCTAAATACAATCATTTCTGTAATAATAACTAATAAATATTGTTTGTTTGGTACAATAATTTGATAGTTTAAATGTTTTATTAGATATATAGTAAATATGATTAATATTATTTTAGAAGTTAATCCAGCTAAAATTAGAAATAATGCAGTATCGTTAATAGATAATAGTGGAGAAAATAAATGATAATTTATTAATGCAATATAGTTCATAGAAAAAATATAAAATCCCAAAATGAAAATATCACCAAAATTTATTTTTCTTCTTTCATATAGAATAAAGCTATAGCTAATGATAAAATTAAGAAACATTAATATGACGCCATTTTCTCTTAAAATATCACATAATTCAAAACCGAGAAATAAGCAACAAAATAATAATATAAATATTTTTTTATTTGAAAATGAATAATAAAGGTAAACGAAAGCAGTAAGTGTAAATACTTCTACAAAATTAAGGAATATACTATAAGCTACCATTGAGTAAATAATCCTGATAAGTTAGTTTAAATTTCTTTTTATATGTTTTACCTATATTGATTTCTTTCTTATTTCTTAAGATGATGAACTTGGAATTTACATCATAGACAAAATCTAAATTAATAAGATAGGATCTATGTACTTGTATGATATTGTTATTATTGAGTTGAGTTTTAAATTCTTTTATCTTTTCTTTGAATTTGTATTCACCATCTAATGTGACAATTTTTAAATAATGACCATCAGCTTCTATGTAGATAATATCACTTGTATTAATACGTACATGTTTTTCTCTAGCGTTAATGACAATAAAACTTGTATTTTCTAAATGTTCTTTAAACATTTTAAAGAAGATAGACATGTCTTCATTTAAATGATCTTTTCTAATGAAATAAAATGGTTGAAGTTCCATAGATTTATGAACAAAGTTATTGTTCATGGTCACAAAAACAATAAGTGCTTTGGGGAACCTCTTTTTAAGTTCTATAGAAAAATCGATACCATTTATTGATTTACTTAAATGAACATCTATAAAAATAACTTGGTAGTCTTTTGTGTTATCAATCTCTTCAAAGTGATCCCCTAGACAAAAGAAATGGGCATCAGTGAATAGATTGTTATTTTTGAGTATATCAACAAACTCCTCTACAAAAGTATTTGTATCCTCTAATATCAAAATATTCATAATGATGCCACCTTCCTTATTTGTTTAAATTCTTTAATTGTTCAGGTTTGTCGAATTCATATAAATTCATACTAGATAATGATGAAGCATTATTGAAAGCAACTCCCTTTAACAATGTAAAGTATTTTTCAATTAAATAGTTTATCATAATTACCTCCTTAAGTGTACTTTATATTTGACACGAATATAAAGTCAATAGAACGTGCATGAAAGAGTATGTACCGTTCCTGAAGGTATCTTTTATAATGCGTAAAATGCACGATTTAATTGTTAACATGAATTAAAAGGGTGACGGATAATGAATGTTAATGAGATAATTATGAATAAAAGAATAGAAAGAGGCGTTTCTAGAAAAGAGCTTGCAGAGGGCTTAGGAGTAAGTGAGAGTACTATTTATAGAATTGAAACAAATCCTAATTTAAATCCCAATAATAAATTAGTAAAAAGAATTTATGATATTTTACGTATGAATGTAACGATTATTGTGGATGATGCACCAATATATGATGAGCATGCACATGAGATAGATTTTGAATCATATAGTCCTACAAGTAAAAGTATTATTTTTAAAACGATTGCAAAAGAAGAAAAAATGAAGAAATTAAAAGAAAAATAGTTATCTGATTGATAACTATTTTTAGGCTAATGTGATTTTTGTAATTGTATTGTTTGAAAGCGTGTAGGTCATTTTAACTGTTTTATTTTCACTATAGGCAATATATTGATTGTTCGCTTCTTTGTGATTTTCGTAATCTAAATTATTTTTTTCTAAACCAACGTAGAAATTACCTTCAACTTTGTAATGATCTGTAAAGAGTTCTACTTTTTTAACTTTATTCTTTTTATTTAAAGTAATTTGAATAGAATCATTATAATAAACTGTATCATTATTCTTTTTTGATTCTATATACTGATCACCAATATAATCATTTATATGATTTATCTTAGAATCCTTTGTAATTCCACGACCATCTTCAACGATAATTGTAAAACCAATATCATTATTTGTAAGAAGTTCTTCGGTTTTAGTGTCTTCCTTTTTTGAACAACCACATAATAATAAAATAAAACAACAAATAAAGAGTATTTTAGATTTCATAGAATTCCTCCTTTAGATAATTGTACTAAATATTTGATTTTTATTAAAGTAAAGATTCATAGACAAAATGTTAATCCTTAGAGCATATCTTCTTCTTATTTCATGTTATGATGAATAAAATGAGGAAAGATTCTATGACATTTGGAGAACGTATTCAAAAATATCGGAAAATGAAGGGATTATCGCAAGAAGAATTAGGTAAATTACCGCATATATCAAGACAAACAATATCAAAATGGGAAAGTAATCTGTCATCACCTGATATACAAAGTTGTAAGGCTATGGCTGATGTTTTTGGCATCTCTTTAGAGGAACTTTTAGATGAAAGCAAAAAATAAAAACGGATCAAAGTACTAATCATCGAAATATGATTATTATCTTTGGAATTGTTGTTTTTCTAGCATTTATTATGGAAAGTTATGTAGCAGTTAAGATGAGTGAGAAAATGGATGCATTGGAAGAAGCAAATTCTTCGTTGCAACAACAAATCAATGACTTTTATGGTGATCAACCAATTTCACTAGATACAAATTCTATTTGTTCTTATTTTAGTGGTTATATCAGTGATATTAAAAAGGATAGTTATAATATAAATATTGATTTGATTTTAAAAAATTATCAAGATAATACAACAGCATAAGTTATTTTTAAAACGGATAAAGATACATATACACTTTCTTTAAATAAAGAAGAGGATCGTTTTAATGGAACAATAAATCTTCCTATTCAAACCCTTCAATTTGCACAGCTTATTTCACAAACAAATGGTAAAACAAATTCGGAAGTATTAGATATAGATGTGAACTTTGAAAACTATTTAGATGAAGATGCTAGTGGTGGAATTATGTTGGAAAGTTATAATGAAAAAAAGAACAAAGGTGATTTTACTCTTTCATTTAGTGGAAATAAGACAAAGAAAGATGAAATCTATTTGTGGGATAAAGAATATATTGAATTTGAAAAAACATATGCATGTAAAAATATAAAAAAAGAAGATACTGTGATGGTTGAATATACGTATACAAATGAAATGGGAATAAAAAAGAAACAAGAAGTAACAACTCAACTTAAAAAGAATTGGCAAGGATATTATTTGGCATGGAAATAAAAAATTAGTATGATAATTATATTTTAATTTATTTAATTCCCAATCATTATCTTATATAATCTTTCTATGGATAGAGCGAAATTGCTTATAGGAGGCCATTATGAAAAAAGATCTACTTATGACAATTCAATATAAAGACATGGGCCCTTTTTCGCTTTTTATTTTTTAATTTGAAACATATCTTTTCTAAGATATGTTTTTTTTACAATCAAAAGGAGGATTAAAGATGCCAAAAAGAGAAGATATTAACACAGTATTAGTCATTGGTTCAGGACCAATTATTATTGGTCAAGCATGTGAATTTGATTATTCAGGAACACAAGCTTGTAAAGCATTAAGAGGATTAGGGTATAAAATTGTTTTAGTCAATTCTAACCCAGCTACAATTATGACAGATCCAGAAACTGCAGATGTGACATATATTGAACCATTGAATGTAGAAAGATTAACACAAATCATTGAAAAAGAAAGACCAGATGCTTTACTTCCTAACTTAGGTGGACAATCAGCTTTAAATCTATGTTCTGAATTAAGTAATGCCGGAGTTTTAGACAAATATGACGTTCAAGTATTAGGGGTAAAAGTAGATGCTATTGAACGTGGAGAAGACCGTTTAGAATTCAAAAAAGCCATGAATGAACTTGGTATTGAAATGGCAAGAAGTGAAATTGCAAATACGGTTGATGAAGCTTTAGCTATTGCTGATAAATTAGGATATCCAGTAGTTGTAAGACCTGCCTATACAATGGGTGGAGCAGGTGGAGGACTTGTTTACAATGTTGATGAATTAAAAACAGTTGTAAATAGAGGGTTGCAAGCAAGTTTAGTACACCAATGCTTAATTGAAGAATCTATTTTAGGATGGGAAGAATTAGAATTAGAAGTTGTAAGAGATGCTAAAAATAACATGATTACAATTTGTTTTATTGAAAATATTGATCCATTAGGAGTACATACTGGAGATTCTTTCTGTAGTGCACCAATGCTTACTATTTCTAAAGAAGTACAAGATCGTTTACAAGAACAAGCTTATCGTATTGTTGAATCAATTGGAGTTATTGGCGGTACAAATGTTCAATTTGCTCATGATCCAGTAACAGATCGTATTGTTGTTATTGAAATCAATCCAAGAACATCACGTTCATCTGCTTTAGCTTCTAAAGCGACAGGTTTCCCTATTGCCTTAGTTTCAGCAATGTTAGCGGCTGGACTTACATTAGATGAGATTCCTTGTGGTAAATATGGAACGTTAGATAAATATTATCCTGATGGGGATTATGTTGTTATTAAGTTTGCTCGTTGGGCTTTTGAAAAATTCAAAGCTGCAGAAGATAAACTTGGTACACAAATGAAAGCTGTTGGGGAAGTTATGAGTATTGGTAAAACTTATAAAGAAGCTTTCCAAAAAGCAATTCGTTCTTTAGAAACAGGACGTTATGGTTTAGGATATGCAAAGAACTTTAATGATTTATCTAAAGATGAATTATTAAAATTATTAATTAATCCAACAAGTGAAAGACAATTCATTATGTATGAAGCTTTAAGAAAAGGAGCTACTGTTAATGAATTATTTGAACTTACAAAAATTAAACATTATTTCATTGAACAAATGAAAGAACTCGTTGAAGAAGAAGAAAAAATTGCTTCTTATAAAGGAAATCAATTACCAGATGACGTTTTAAAACAAGCAAAGAAAGATGGATTTGCTGATAAATATATTTCTAAGTTATTAGATGTAGAAGAAAAAGAAATTAGAAATCAAAGATTAGCTATGGGTATGCATCAAGTCTGGGAACCTGTTCATGTATCAAGTACAAAAGATAGTTCTTATTATTACTCTACATATAATGGAAAAGATCAAGATGAAGTTTCAAATAATAAGAAAATCATGATTTTAGGTGGGGGACCAAACAGAATTGGTCAAGGTATTGAATTTGATTATTGCTGTGTTCATGCTTCTCTTGCCTTAAAGAAATTAGGATTTGAAACAATTATTGTAAACTGTAACCCAGAAACAGTTTCAACAGATTATGATACATCTGATAAACTTTATTTTGAACCATTAACATTAGAAGATGTTTTAAGTATTCATGAAAAAGAAAAACCACTAGGAGTTATTGCTCAATTTGGTGGACAAACACCATTAAATCTTGCAAGTCAATTAAAAGAAAATGGTGTAAATATTTTAGGAACAACACCTGAAACTATTGATATGGCTGAAGATCGTGATTTATTTAATGAAATGATGGAAAAACTAGAAATTCCAATGCCAGAATCAGGAATGGCTGTAACAATCGATGATGCTTTAGAAATTGCTCAAAGAATTGGTTATCCATTAATGGTAAGACCATCTTATGTATTAGGTGGTAGAGGAATGGAAGTTGTTTATGATGATGAATCATTAAAACAATACATGGCTGCTGCTGTTGGGGTAACACCTGATCGTCCTATCTTAATTGACCGTTTCTTAAATGATGCGATGGAATGTGAAGCAGATGCTATTTCTGATGGAGAAAATGTTTTTGTACCTGCTGTTATGGAACATATTGAACTTGCTGGTATTCACTCAGGGGACTCAGCATGTATTTTACCATCTAAACATATTCCAGTAAGACATGTACAAACAATAAAAGAATATACTAAGAAAATTGCTAGAGAAATGAATGTACGTGGTTTAATGAATATGCAATATGCCATTGCAGATGATAAAGTTTATGTTTTAGAAGCAAATCCACGTGCTTCAAGAACAGTACCTTTAGTATCTAAGGTATGTAACATCAACATGGTAAAACTTGCAACAGATATCGTTACACGTGAACTTACAGGTAGACCATCACCTGTTAAAGATTTAAAAGATAGAAAGATTCCTCATATTGGTGTAAAACAAGCTGTTTTCCCATTCAATATGTTCCCTGAAGTTGATCCAATTCTAGGACCTGAAATGAGATCAACAGGAGAAGTATTAGGTTTAGCTAATTCTTATGGAGCGGCTATCTTTAAAGCTGAAGAAGCTACTCAAACAAAATTACCAACATCAGGGCGTGTTTTAATTTCTGTCTCTGATAGAGATAAAAAAGATGTTGTTGCTCTTGCTAGAAAATATTATGATGCAGGATTTGAAATTGTGGCTACAGGTAAAACACTTGAATTAATCAATAGCAATAATATTCCAGCTATCAAAATTAAAAAGATCAAAGAAGGTCGTCCAAATATTGTAGATGCTCTTACAAATGGTGAACTTGATATGGTGATCAATACGCCACATGGTAAAGAATCTGCACATGATGATAGTTATATTAGAAAAACAGCTATTAAAATGAAAATTCCATATATGACAAATATTGCTGCTGCAAATGCAGCTGTAGAAGGTATCTTAGAAGCTGAAATTCATGGAACACATGAAGTAAAATCACTTCAAGAATATCATAAAGCTATTAAAGACTAAGATACATGATTGTTAGGAAATTATCTGATTTCCTAACAATTTTTTTATTTTTTTCAAAAAAAGAACAGATAAGTAGGAGGACTACTTATGGACAAAATAAATAAAATAACAACAAGTAAACAAACAACAATGTATGATCATTTATACAAGATGATCATAGGAAATGAAGAAGTATTATCAAGAATCATAAAGGTAGTTGTAGATGAAGCAAAGTATTTAAGTTTTGAAGAAATTAGAAGACTAATAAAAGGAGTACATATAGGTGATAGAATGGTCAATCCACATTTTCATCTTGTAGATAAGGAAGGCTTTATCAAAGATGAAGGCGTGGTTTATTATGATATTTTGTGTTATATTGATGTGCCACAAGAAGGTGGAAAGAATATACGGGTCTATTTAAATGTAGAAATACAAAAAGGATATTCTATTATTACTAGTGGCTATGCTTATGTCTCCAAGATAGTGTCAGGATAATTGGAAACAGAGTATGATGATAAAAACTATGATGGAATGAAGAAGGTCTATTCATGCTAAAGGCACCTAAAAGAAAAGATGGTCATATGAATGCCTATGAAACAAACGAAAGGATTATTTGTGGAGCAACAGTAGAAGAAAAAGAAGTTTATGACAAGGAAGTTATTCTTGTGGTATACTCAAACAAAGAACATGATTTAAATAAAAAGTAAGTATATGATGAATTATTGACACCATTGATGGCCTTTTTAAATAATGTATTAGATTATAATGGGAAACAAAGAATTATAGAATGATACAAAGAAAATAGAAAGTGAGGTTAAAGATATTTGTGATTTAGGTGAAAGCATTGCCTTAGAAGCAAGAAATGAAGGCAAACAAATAGAACGTAAAGAAAAGAATATAGCGCATGTAAAAAACTAATGATAGGATTACAAATGTCATTTAAAGAAGCAATTAACTTATTAGAAATACCTGAAAAGGAAGTAAAAGAAATAGAAAAGTATTTTCAATCATAGAAAGAGAGAAAAATCTCTTTTTTCTTATACTAAAAAATTGTTAATAAAATAAAATTACATAATAATAAAAAATTATAAATTGGTGTTGAAAAATGTTGTCAAATCTACTATACTATTCAAGAACAAAAGGAGATGAGGGTTATGTTACAACAAAGTGTCAAATATGATTGCTTACAATTGAATACGAGTACCTCATTTTTATATTCTCATTGTTTCTAACATATCATTTTTAATTGATATGTTTTTTTATAACAAAAAAAAGGAGGAAAATATATGAAAGCCTATTTAATCTTAGAAGATGGAAACGTATTTGAAGGTGAAAGCGTAGGGGCTAACAAAGAAGTTGTCAGTGAATTTGTATTTAATACTTCAATGACAGGATATGTAGAAGTATTAACGGATCCTTCCTATGCAGGACAATCAGTTGTTATGACATATCCATTAATTGGAAACTATGGAGTATGTTTAGAAGATCAAGAATCTACAAAACCTTATGTTGAAGGATTTGTAGTGAATGAACTTGCTAGACTTGGAAGTAATTTTAGAAAAAATATTGATTTAAAAGATTATTTAATTGAACATGACATTCCTTGTATTCAAGGAATCGATACAAGACATTTAACTAAAATCATTAGAAATAAAGGTTGTATGAATGGAATGATTACAACAACAAAACATGATGATTTAAGTGAAGTGATGGAAAAAATACATAACTTTAAAGTAACTGGTGTCGTTGAAAAAACAACATGTGACAAACCATATAAAGTAGGAACAGGAGATCGAAAAGTTGCTTTATTAGACTTTGGTGCTAAGAAAAATATTGCTAAATCATTAGCAAATAGAAATATGGAAGTCACAGTTTATCCAGCATCTACTCCAGCAAGTACAATTATTGAAGGAAATTATGATGGTGTGATGTTATCAAATGGTCCTGGAGATCCTAGTGAAAATATAGAAATTATTGAAGAAGTAAAGAAATTATCTGAAAGTGATTTACCAATCTTTGCGATTTGTTTAGGTCATCAATTAATGGCTTTAGCTCATGGATTTAAAACTGAAAAATTAAAATATGGACACCATGGTGCAAATCATCCTGTTAAAGATTTAAATACAGGTCGTGTTTATATTTCTACACAAAATCATAACTATGTAATTTGTGATGATTCTATTGATCGTAATATTGCAAAACCTTGGTTTATTAATGTAAATGACCAAACAATCGAAGGTGTTGAATATATGGGTAAAAATATTAAAACAGTACAATTTCATCCTGAAGCATGTGCTGGTCCATTAGATACAGATGCTTTATTTGATGAATTTGAAAAAATGATGGAGGGTAAATAAGATGGCAAGAGATTTAAGTATTAAAAAAGTATTAGTTATCGGTTCAGGACCTATCATCATTGGTCAAGCAGCAGAATTTGATTATGCTGGAACTCAAGCTTGTAGAGCTTTAAGAGAAGAAGGGGTAGAAGTTGTTTTAATTAACTCAAACCCAGCAACTATCATGACAGATGGTGATATCGCAGATAAAGTTTATATCGAACCATTAACTGTACCTGTTGTTAAAAAATTAATCATGGAAGAAAAACCAGATAGCATTTTACCAACATTAGGTGGACAAAATGCATTAAACATCGCTATGGCTTTAGCGGATGAAGGATTCTTAGAAGAACACAATGTTCGTACAATTGGGACAAATACAGATACAATCAAACTTGCAGAAGATCGTTTAGAATTTAAAAATTTAATGGAAAGAATTAACGAACCATGTGCTGCATCCATCGTTGTTAACCATGTTAATGATGCTTTAGAATTTGCAGAAAAAATTGGTTATCCAGTTGTTGTAAGACCTGCTTATACATTAGGTGGTACTGGTGGAGGTATCGCAAATAATGAAAAAGAACTTCATGATATTTGTTCAAATGGTTTACGTCTATCAAGAGTAAGTCAATGTTTAATTGAAAGATGTATTGCTGGATGGAAAGAAATCGAATATGAAGTAATGAGAGATAGTGCAGGAAACTGCATTACTGTATGTAACATGGAAAACTTAGATCCTGTTGGTGTTCATACAGGGGATAGTATTGTTGTGGCACCAAGCCAAACTTTATCAGATAAAGAATATCAAATGTTACGTTCATCAGCTTTAAATATTATTACAGCTTTAAATATTGAAGGTGGATGTAACGTACAATACGCTTTAAATCCAAATAGTTTTGAATATTGTGTTATCGAAGTAAACCCTCGTGTTTCTCGTTCATCAGCTTTAGCTTCTAAAGCAACAGGTTATCCAATTGCTAAATTAGCAGCTAAAATTGCTTTAGGATACACTTTAGATGAAATCAAAAATGCCGTTACAGGTAAAACATATGCTTCTTATGAACCAACATTAGACTATGTGGTATGTAAAATTCCTAAATGGCCATTTGATAAATTCGTTGATGCTTCAAGAAAATTAGGAACACAAATGAAAGCAACTGGAGAAGTTATGTCAATCTGTAATAACTTTGAAGGAGCTTTGATGAAAGCTTTACGTTCTCTTGAACAAAATGTTTTCTACTTACACTTAGATGCCTTTACAAAATTAACACATGATGAATTAAAACAAAAATTAAAAGATGTTGATGATCAACGTATCTTTGCAGTTGCTGAATCATTAAGAAAAGGAATTACTGAACAAGAAATCCATGAAATTACTAAAATTGATGTTTGGTTCATTGATAAAATAAAACATTTAGTAGAAATGGAAGAAAGAATTAAAACAGAAGAATTAACAGTTGATTTATTAAAACAAGCAAAAAGATTACAATTCCCAGATAGAGTCATTGCTGAATTAACTGGAAAAACAGAACAAGAAATTCATCAAATGCGTAAAGATAATAATATTGTTGCAGCTTATAAAGTTGTTGATACATGTGCGGCAGAATTTGATGCACAAACACCTTATTACTATTCAATTCAAGGTGGAGTGAACGAAGTAGAACCACAAAGAGAAAAGAAAAAAATCATGGTTTTAGGATCAGGACCAATTCGTATTGGTCAAGGTATTGAATTTGATTACTGTTCGGTACATTGTGTATGGGCCTTAAAAGCAGCAGGATACGATACAATTATTGTTAATAACAACCCTGAAACAGTATCAACAGACTTTGATATTGCTGATCGTTTATACTTTGAACCACTTACTGCTGAAGATGTAGAAAGTATTGTAGACATTGAAAAACCTGATGGAGCAATCGTTCAATTCGGTGGACAAACAGCGATCAAACTTACCAAAGCACTTACAGATATGGGTGTTAAAATCTTAGGAACAGATGCCGATGATGTAGATGCTGCAGAAGATAGAGAAAGATTTGATGAAATTCTTGAAAAATGTCATATTGATCGTCCAAGAGGTTCAACAGTCTTTACTGCAGAAGAAGCAATTGAAGTTGCTAATAAATTAGGATATCCAGTTTTAGTAAGACCATCTTATGTATTAGGTGGTGCTGGTATGGAAATTGCCTTAAATGATGGTGATATTAAAAAGTTCATGAAAATCATTAATAGACAATACCAAGAACATCCAATCTTAATTGATAAATACTTATCTGGTAAAGAAGTTGAAGTTGATGCAGTTTGTGATGGACATGATATCTTAATTCCAGGTATTATGGAACACGTTGAACGTGCGGGAGTTCACTCGGGAGATAGTATTTCTGTTTACCCACCACAAAAAATTAAACCTGAAATTAAAGAAATTATTGTGGATTATACTAAACGTCTTGCTAAAGCATTACATGTTGTCGGATTAATCAATATTCAATTCATTGTTTATGAAGATCAAGTTTATGTTATTGAAGTTAACCCAAGATCTTCAAGAACAATTCCTTATATTTCAAAAGTTACAGATATTCCAATTGTTGCCATTGCAACAAAAGCAATCATGGGACATACAATTGAAGAACAAGGATATTCTTATGGAATTGTTCCAGAAAAAGAAACAATTGCAGTTAAGATGCCAGTGTTCTCATTTGAAAAAATCAAAGGTGCAGAAATTTCTTTAGGACCTGAAATGAAATCAACAGGTGAAGTTTTAGGTATTTCTAAAAACTTAGATGAAGCTATTTATAAAGCATTCATGGGAACAGGTATTCAATTACCTAAGAGAAAGAATATCATTTGTACAATTAAAGATTCTTCTAAAGAAGAATTCTTACCAATCGCTAAACAATATTATATGTTTGGTTATGATTTATATGCAACAGAAGGAACATATAAATTCTTAAAAGAACATGATGTACCTGTACATTTTGTCAATCGTATTTGTGAAAAAACAAATACAATCTTTGATTTAATGTTTACGGATACAGTTGATTTAGTAATCGATATTCCAACAAGAAATGATAACTTAAAAGATGGCTTCTTAATTAGACGTTTTGCTGTAGAAGCTGGTATTCCAATTTATACTTCACTTGATACAGCAAAAGCACTTATTGATTCACTTGAAAAACGTAAACATGGTGTGCCATCGTTAATTGATATTACAAAATTAAGATAATTAAAAAATGGTCGAAAGACCATTTTTATTTTGGGCATAATTTTAAGGAGTATTTTGGACTATCTGTCCATTTATAAAAAAATATATTTTTCTATAATGAAAGAAGGAGGCTTTTTATGAATCAAGAAAATACTTCTTTTGAAAAACAAAAAAACTGATTGCAAGAAGAAATGCTCTCAAACTTTTCTTTATTCGTTTCCCTGATGTAGATCCAATTTTTTTAGAAAATCTATCAACCAAACAATATGAAGAACTCTTTGATTTACTTTTAATAGGTAAGAACTTAGACGAAATAAAAAAGGCTATTTTAGATATAGCCTAATTCTTTACATGCATAATAAATACCATCTTCATCAATAGAAGTTGTCACAAAATCACTTAATTTCTTTAACTCATTATTTCCTTGTCCCATACAAATCGAAAAAGAAGCATGTTTAAACATTTCAACATCATTTAAAGAATCCCCAAAAGCCACATAACTTTTCATATTCCATAACTTCATAAAATAAGCAATGCCAGTTGCTTTAGAAATTCCTTTAATAGTAATATCAGCATAACTACTTTCTCCTACCATCACATCAAGTTCTTCAATATCTTTAAATTCTTGATAGTCATAATCTAAAGGACCATAAGCAATCATGGCACCTACTTCCTGATTGGTATAGCTACCAACAGGGGGAATTGGATTATTAAAATAATTACATGAACGAATGACATTTTCATTGGGTTCCATATTAATAATTCTTGGTGTACATTTAAGAGCTAAAGGAATGTTGTGTTTTTTAGAAGCGTCTAAAGCTTTTAAAACAACAGTTGTAGATAAACTTTCTTTGTGAATAAGTTTTAAATTTTTATCTAATAAAGCTTGTCCACTATTGCATACATACCCATCAAAGGCAAAAGTATCATAAATGTGAGTATTCTTTAAAGAGTCAACACTTCTACCTGTAGATACTAATAAAAGATGACCTTTTTCTCTTAATAAATTTAAGGCTTTGATGGTACTTTCTGGTATTTGATGATCTGTGGTTGTTCTTAAAGTACCATCAATATCAAAACAAAACAATTTCTTCATTATTTACCTTGAGGGAAAAATTTTGCAAGTGAATTTGCTACTGCTGAAATAGGCATTGTTTGAACCACAATTTTACCAGGACCAGTAACCACGGTATTAAATAATCCCTCTCCTCCTAAAAATTTATTTTTTAAACCAGGAACTGATTGGATATCCATTTTACAAGTAGCATCCATCATTGCAAGATAACCGGTATCAATAACCATTTGTTGACCTGGTAGTAAATTATATTCTACGGTACTTCCATCAATTTCAATAAAACATGTTCCATGTCCTGAAACCTTTGTTAAAATAAAACCTTCACCACCAAATATACCAGAAGAAAATTTCTTATTAAAGAAAACCGATGTTTCTACATTTTCTTCACTAGCTAGAAAAGCAGATTTTTGAATGATGACTTCTTTTCCAGGATCTACATCAATAGCGACAATTTTTCCAGGGAAACTTGAGGCAAAGGCAATCAAACCATCTTCATTTGCCGTATAACTATTTCTAAATAAAGTTTCACCAGAAAACATTCTACCGATGATTTTACCAGCACCACCACCGTTTGTTTCCATTTTCATACATGGATCCATCCAAGCCATAGCACCACTATCACTAATCATTTTTTCACCTTTATTTAAGTGACAAATAACAACAGGGAGAGTATCTCCAACAATTTCGTATTTCATAATCTTTCTCCTTTTATAAAGCTACACAAACAGGTTGAATAATATCTAAAGTATTTCCTGTAGGCTTAATTTCTTCTTTTTCTTCATCAAATGTATAAAGCTCTAAAAAATCTTCTTCTTGACTTGCAACAACAATATAACGATCATCAATAATATTAAAATCACGAGGTCCTTTTCCTGTATGCATCATATAAAGTAAAGTGATTTTTCCTGTTTCTTGATTAACGCGATAAAGGACAATACTATCATGTCCACGATTGGAAACAATAATATGTTTACCACTTGATGTCATATGAATAGCAGCAGCACTTGAAAAGCCATGAAAATGACGAGGTACACAATGAATAACTTGAATCAAAGTAAAGTGTCCATCATGATATTGATAAACCATAATACTGTTACTAATTTCATTGACGAGATAACAATATTTACCATCATGAGAAAAAATCATATGACGAGGCCCACTACCAGGAATCACAGATTGACTTAATGATGTTTCTTGTAATTTTTCATTAATAAATTCATACATAACAATTTTATCAGCACCTAGGTCAACACTGTAAAGATATTTATGATCAGGAGTAATTCCTACATAATGAGCATGAGGACTTGTTTGTCTTTTAAGTAAATCAATTCCTGAACCATGATGGTGAACAACTGAAAGTTTATCTCCAATTTTATGATCCTTTAAAGGGAAAGCAGCTGTTGCTCCAACGTGATAATTGGCTGTAAATAAATATTTTTGATCAGGACTTAAACATAAATGAGTATAAGAACGACCATGGGAATTATAAAAAGAAAGTTGTTTTAAATCATCTTCTTCAATATGATAACTTGCGACACCTCCTCCTTCACCAACACGTGCATCTTTTAAAGATACATAAAGATAATCATCTTTTTTAATAACATAAGAAGGAAAATCTTCGGTAGGAATATGTTTATTTAAATGAAGTTCATTTTTAGTTTCATCTAAAGTACATACATAAAGACCTTTTTCTTTTCCTTTATTGTTATTTTGCATAGTTAGTTTTTTTTTTTTTTTTTTTTAATGATACGGCGACCACCGAGATCTACACTCTTTCCCTACACGACGCTCTTCCGAT
>ENA-USUG01003771-USUG01003771.1-human-gut-metagenome-genome-assembly--contig:-NODE-3771-length-19963-cov-14.720658_pt1 | contig 19963 bp, 19 predicted proteins | sample MGYA00250059_ERZ773394 | MGnify/ENA primary metagenome ERZ773394 (study PRJEB29103, sample SAMN06111957) | human gut metagenome | biome: human gut; feature: ankylosing spondylitis patient; material... | reverse complement strand
TAAATAGATAGTTATAATGAATAACAAAATCATCATCCTTAAACTCTACAGCATCACCGTAGGTGTCATCTCTGTCTGTTAATACATTTTTATAATTAAGTTTTTCATTTCTCTCCCTTTCAAAATCTTCTTTGTCATAGCGTCCTTGTTTAATGAGTTTCTGTTTTTCACGTTCTGCTACATCTTTTGCACACTCTAAATCAGTTCTTAGATAAAACATTACACAAGAGAACATGGACTCTAGATCTTTAAACTCTTTGACAAGCTTTCGATCTTTATTGTAAATATCAACATTATTATAAACAATGTTGTAGGAGTTTACAAAATATCGAATACGATTTGCAAACTGATAAGCATCTACAATATTGAGATCTTGAATACCCGTAATACAAAAATGTGCACAATAATTTCTATCCTTGTTTGTTTTGTCTCCTACTCCATTTAGATTCTGTCCAGCATCCAATAGACCAGTTGTAATGGTATAATTGCTATCAATGAGTAAGCTCATATTAATAACAGCATTTAAGAACTCATTTTCATAAGTGGTATTACCATTCTCATCGGTAACATATTTTTTCTCATCACCATTGACAATGTATGTTTTGAATCCATTGTCTCCAAGTTCTGCTTGCAGTGCCTTTTGCATGTCTTTATCATTGACACGTAAAAAACCTTTTTCCTTTTGAACAACCACATCTTTGATAAACTCTTTGGATTGTCTTTTGTTGGAATTGACATATAAATTGAGTTCTCCAAACATTGGTTTGTTGTTAATTCTTTCAAAGAAAAGGAACTCGTCAAATGGTCTCCATGCAACCATAATTGGTGTTGCTGTTACATAAAGTACAGAACCTCCATCGTCTAATACCATATCTTCAAGTTCTAGTACTCCATCTAATGCATCACCACGATACTTTGCAGATGTTAAGGTATGGCATTCGTCAATAACAAGCGTGACACGCACTTTCTTTCCACTTTCTTTTAATGTCTCAATTGCTGTTCTCATATCTGATACTTTATCATAAACAAGTACATATTTCTTATGTTTGATTAAATCAATTTCTCGATAATTTTGAACATCTCCAACGATGGATTTCAAGACAGCATACTCTTTTGCTGCTTGTTCAGATTGTGAACGAGTTGGAACAAGTAATGCCTTCACATCAATGATATTTGGATTGCCATTTGTACAATCCTCTTCAAAGACATCATTGACAAAACTAAAGGTTTTTCCTGATCCAGTTGGTGCCGATACCAAGCTTCTCTTTCTATCCAAATGTACGAGCTTTCGAAGTTCATCCATACCATCTGCATTATCACTTAAAAAGTTTGTAAAATAGAACTTATTCTTGTGTGGTTTCACATATGTTTTATAAAATGCCATACATGCAATCTTTGCCATTAGTTCCACAGTACTCATTGCATTCAGATCATAAATCTTCGGTTTCCTTTTATAAGTCATAATTATCTTCCTTTCTATTTCATGTTGCACAGAACAAAAATATCAATCAAATCTGTTTTCATTTTTGCTGGTGCTCCTTATTTTATGCCGCACAGAACAAAAATATCTTTTGTTTCTGTCTATAAAACCTATTTCAAATTTTCCTTCTTATGAAGTTTTTTCATTAATACGATAGATAGCAAGGAGACCCAAACTGATTCTTCGAAAAGTATTTCGTAGAAATACTTTGCATTCGTAGCAAAGCTACTTCATGAAGTCAGTGGTGGGTTCTTGATTCTATATTTTTTCTCTCGTTTTATCACACATTTTTCAAGAAAAAATAAAGACTACACTTGCAGTCTCTATTGCTTATTCTCTTGTACATTCATGATTTTATCTAACAATCTACTATATGTAAAATTGAAGTAGTTGATTTCTTTATTACACACAAATCCCACTTCATATATACTTTCTTCCTTATTTCCCTCATTTGAAATGGTATAAGATACGACACCATAATCTTCAAATTTTCCTTTACCTGTCTCAAATAATGTCTTCAATACTTCTTTATCCATTCCTTCTTTATTCAGCAATGTTTCTACTTGAAGATTTATTTCATTATTTTTTTCATTCTTATCTTCATCATTTTCATAAGTCATCGTCCCACTTTTCATAGCCGCATATTTTTCATATAAATATTCATTTGAAATCGATGCAAGAAAATTTGATAGCGCCTCCGAAAACTTATCATTCGTATTTGAAATATTTTCTGATACGAGTGCTGTTTGTGTATTTTCTACACTATGAATGTTTTGTAGGACTTCAATGTTTCGAATCCTCAAATCATCAGTAAGTGTCAATTTTTGTGTTTCAACATAGATGGTTTTATCTTGAATCGATACTACATCTACGATTGCAGTCAATGCTTGATCTTCTCCAACGGAAATGCCAGTTAAGTTTGTTTTATAATATCCAGAATTATCTCTTGCATAAATATCCATCATTGTTTGATAAAGATATCCATATTCTTGATTTATAAGTGTTTGATAAAACTTTGTTGTAAAATATTCTTGCACAGGAGAATAATAATTATTAACATTTCCAATGTTTGACATAATATAATCTCGATTGCCAAGTGTATCATAAATGTTTTTTATATTTTCTGCAATATTCGCAACATTATCATCAGAAATACGATTATCTTTCAAATTGACTGCCTTGACTGATACTGTGTTTACCTTTGATGTATCGGTAGTTGCAAATGTCTTAAAATCAACATGTACTTTCTGTGGATTTAAGTCAATGTCTCCACTACATCCAGTAAATAATAAGGATGAAAGTAATAGGATGGATAGTACTGATTTCTTTCGCATTCAATCAATCCTTTCTTATTTTATAAAATATTATATTATATTATGGAATGAAATATTTTGAAAACATTTCTAATGGCAAAAGAAAGACCGAGAAAAAATCTCGGTCAAAGTTTCCTTACATTCTTGTAATTTTCCGTCTTAGTTTTTTGACGATTCTTGCATTGTCCTTTTTGTTATTTGTAAGTTTTTGGATTCTGTCTTCCATCAGTGCAATTTTTGCTTCTTTTGTCATGATAATAATTACTCCTTTTTGAATATATTCAAGGAATGTTTCCCTTGTTTGTATGATTATCATACCACATTTGTTGACTATTGTCAATAGAAAATTGAAAATATTTTGAAATTAATTTTCCATCAATCGTTCACTCAAACTTGTATATCTCTTACTATCCTTTTCAGTTTTAATTGCATGTTTAATCGCTTTTTCATTATAAATTACGCCACAAAAATCGATACTTCTTGTAATTGCGGTATAAAGAATATTGTTCGACAACATATGAAAATGACTATTCCCCATAACGATTAAAGTTGCAGGCCATTGACTTCCTTGCGATTTGTGAATGGTGACAGCATATGCAATTTCCAAATTGGAGACATCACTATATTCGGTATAATAATCTTCATATTTGACTTGTACAATGGTAGCACCTTGCTGATTGACATAGATATCTGATACAATGCCAATTTCTCCATTTGTAATTCCAACTTTTGATGGTTTTTTTGCAAGCATACCATTCACCTTTTCAAACAGTTCTTTTGAATAATCATTTTTAATATGCATCACTTTATCATTCTTGCAAATGTTTAAATGATAAGTTTTCTTTCCGATGGTAAATGTTGTCTTTGGAACAGACAATCCCTTTCGATATGGATTAAGTTTTCGTTGCAAAATATAGTTAAAATAATAGATACCGATTTCACCTGTTCTTTGTGGAATAAGTAGTTGTACATCTTCCAATGTAAACCCGCGATCAAATAGACGATCCATTGCACGAATCATTGTATTTTGAATCTGTTCATTTGATTCACATTTCATCAGATAGAAGTCATCTGTTGCTGGTGTTGATTCTACCATTTCTTTTGCAATTACATGTTCTGCATTTTTTAAAATACCTGATAATGCAGTCTGTCGTTTTACAACATTTAGTGTAATGATTGGCAGTGCATGGCTTTCAATCAAATCTTTTAATACAGTACCTGGACCTACTGATGCTAACTGTTTTGTATCACCAAGAAAAATAATCGTTGATTTTGGTGGAACAGCATTTATAAATGCAGATGCAAGTATAATATCCACCATAGATGATTCGTCAACAATGAAAAAGTTCTGCGAGAACTGATCATTTTGAAATGTGCAGCCATCATATCCAAGTGCATGATGAATTGTCTCGCATGGAATATGCAAAGATTTCAAACTGTTGTTCATAACCTTTGCAGCTTTTCCTGTTGGCGCAAGACCAAGAAATGTTGTTTCTTCATTTGGATGATTTTGTGCAGTCAAAATTGATTTTGTTTTTACGATAAATTTTGTTACAAATGTTTTTCCTGTTCCTGCTGATCCATTTAACACAATTGTACCAGAATCAAACTTGCAACAAGTAATAACAGCTTCTCGCTGTTGCTGTTCTAACTCAATGTTTTCTTGTTTGCAAATATGATCAATTACATTTTCAATCTCTTTTCTTGTATAAAGTGCTTTTCGATTTTCAATGTTCTCTTTTAATGCAGTTGCAAACGATACTTCGGCATCATATAATCTTCTCAAATATACTCGATCATCTATTTGAATAACCGAATGTTTAAGTGCCTTCAAAATACCTTTTTCAGAAAATGTTTCTAACACATAATCAGTTTTCTTTCCAATGCAATCTTTTATTTCCTTTTGATTTAGTGGATATGTTTTCCCAAAGTATGTAATACTTCGTTCATTCAAATGGGTAGATAACAATTCAAATGGCAATTTTACAGTCAAAAGTTCTTGAATACGTGGTAAACATTCGTTGTTTGGTAGATACACATTGCCCTCCATCGCAGCATTTTCCAATACAGAGATACCAGCCGCGTTCATACGTTGTGGACTATCTGGTAAAAATCCAAGTGTATTTGCAAGCTTATCGCAAAATGTAAAAGAGAATGATGGCAAATCCATTAATATATATGGATTTTTTGTTAATGTAAAAATTGTACGTCCTTTGTATGCTTGAATCGTTTTGATGACTTGATTAGTTGAAAAGTTCCATCCATATAATGTAATGATGGTTTTGTAATCAACATCAAATCCAATATCGGCATTCTTAACTTTCTCAACTGTTCCTTTTCCAATGCCCCTCAACTGTTTCAATTTATTTGGATGCGAAATTACGATTTCAATCGCATCTTCTCCAAAACTATCATAAATTAATTCTGCCTTTGCTTTTAGTCCTGGAATTGCTTTCAAGAATGAAACAATCGCATGTTTCGTGTTTGGTTTGTATGGAATAAAATCATATAAACGCAGTTGTTTCTTTCCTTGATATTCAGCGACCTTTCCTCTTAGAAAGTAGGATTGTCCGATCACAAGTGCCGTTGTATTACTAAGTACAGAAAAAATACATTCATTGTTATCTTCAAATAAGAAAATGCCATAGCTGTTATCTGAAGACACATAGAATGCTTGTGTGCAAATCCCTTCCATATTAATAATTTCGTCCAACTCAAATGTTTCAATTACTGGTGTATAGCTTGTTAATGTCAATTCCATTTTCCATATTTCCTTTCCTTGTTTATTTCAATATATAGAATATTCTGACAATTTAAGCACCGACAGATCTTGATTGTGTCATGGTACTTAACTGTGCGATCGATTCTCTTAATTTCTTCTTTCAAAATCGTATTGCATGTACTATATTCTACCGTTTCTTCATCGATTCTTCTACTATTACAATAAAAGCATTCAATCATTTCTCCTTCATCATTCAAGAACTCTTCATCAGCTAAATAATCTTCAAATTCTTTTTCTTTAATATTTCCATACTGTTTTAGTCGATTGCATAATTTTGGCATTTATATCTCTCCTTTCTGATTTTTTCAAATGTTTTGTTTCATATATTTCTTATTCCTTATAAACATAATTTTTCTATTGTAATTTATTCTATCATATTTATTGACAAAAGTCAACAAAACTCTGCATAAAATGTACAGAGTTCGTTGTTTGCATTAAATTACATTAAGCAAGCTGAACAGACGTAATTGCATTTGTAAGTCCAAGTCTTGCTTTGATTTTCTCCACACATTCTTTCGATTTTTCAATCAAAATGCATCCTCTATTTTTCTTGATACATGCAGCACCTACAGAACCAGATCCAGCAAATTGATCGAGAACAATCTCTCCTTCAAGTGTAATGTATTCAAGTAACTGCTCGAAAAGTTCAGATGGTTTTTCACTTTGTGCGATCTGTTTTTTCTTTGGAACTGCTTGTACATCAAACTCAGCGGGTAGCATTCCATTTGTACCAGACATGCGTTTTGTTGGATTACCATTTTCATCAAGTCCACGTTGTTTGTCCCACTTTAAGGCACGAGCCTTTCCTTTTGAGAAAATCATCAGATCTTCACGATTTTTGACCATACGTCCAGTGTTGCTCTTAAATGTACCTTTCAGCCATGGAACTTTTGCATAGTATTTAAATCCTGCTTCTTCTGCCATTTTCTTTAGTTTATACAGATAATCGAAGTTACTTTCGTTCTCATTTGGAATGACTTCCACAAGAAAGCTTCCATTTTTTAAGATACGAGCTTTTTCCATAAAATCTTCAACTGTATATTCGAAACATGTATATTTTGCAAAGTTTCGATTGCCTCCTCGATTTGTTTTCTTATCAGACCAAGGGTGATCGGTAATGATACAATCAATGCTACTATCCTCCAAGATAGATAAGTCTCTGCCATCGCCTTCAATCAAAACACATTCTGCATTCTTGTTGATGTATAATCCTTTTCCAAGTTTCAAGAACTTAATATTCAATTTTTCGTAGATACGTGCTCTTACACTTTCCTTATTGACATTCGGATTAACAGCATATGCTTGTTTTAATGTAAATGCTTCTTCTTTGAAACACATAATTAAATTATCAACAATACTCATTTTCTTCTCCTCCTGTTTCACCTATGAACTATATTTTTATTTATTTCATAATAGATAATTGTTAGAAAAATATAAGTATTTTTATGAAATATTTTATTATTTTTTATTTTTGACACATAACATATGTCTACATATTGTAGTATAATATAAAAACACCACAATATTGTGGTGTTTAAAGTAATAATATTATATTCCTCCAAAGTCAAATATTTTTGATCAAACAATCATTTTGAAAAACTGCCATATTCCAATAAATCTTCATAAGAATATACATGTCCTCGCCATCGTATTCTTTTTAAAGCCAAACAATCATCAAAATCATAATAAGAAATATAAGAAATAGTATCTGGAACTTTAATACTTTGTAAATTAGTACAGTCTTCAAAGATCATATCAGGTAGTTCTATTAGTTTTTTTGGAAGTACAATAGTTTTAAGTTTTGTACAACCACGAAAACAAAATTTTCCAATCTTACAATCTGGATTTTTAAAAATACATCCTGTTAAATTCTGACAACGCCAAAATGCAAATTCACCAACTTCGTAAATAGAATTTGGAATAATAATTCGTGTTAATTCCTTTAATCCAGTAAAAGCATATTCACTAATTTCTTCAATTCCATTTGGAAATTCTACAGTTCCATTTTTAACATCTATTGAATATACTTTGATTACCTTATTTCCTTTAATTTTCATGAAGTTTCTCCTTTCAAGAAGTACAAGAACTCTTGTACTTTTCTCTAACTTATCCAAATTTAATTCCATTAAATCTTTTATATCTAATTGTAAAACCATGGTTTGTTTTCTTCGAGATTACTTCCATTGTTTTTTCTTCAAAGTTAGGTCTTTTGACTTGTGTCCATCCTTCTTTCCTACGTTTATCCAAATCTGCAAGATACTCTTCTTCTGAAAAATATTCAACACATTCTTCTTCGAAAGACATTAGTTTACTGTTTAAAATTTTCATATTGATTCCTCCTGTTTCATTTTTTTCACATTTTCTATTGTTTTTTCATTATAGATAATTATGAAAAATATATTCCATGCAATTCGAAAAAAATAATAATTATATTCTTGAATAAAAATAGGTTCTTTCGTTTTTTCATTCCATTGTGTTGCATGATTATTGAAGTCAGATGCTTGCCAAATCTGATTTTTCCAATGAATTTTCTTTAATTTTTTACAATTAAGAAATTGATTCCATACAATCTTATTGACACTATTCGGAATCCAAATTTCTTCCAAACAATTACATTCTTGAAAAGATCCATCCGATAATTCTTCTATTGTATTTGGAAGTTGAATATTTCTTAGATTTTCGCAGTATGCAAATGTTGCAGTCCCAAGTCTTTGCAAGCGTTTTGGTAGTTGCACAGTTTTCAGATTCGTGAAACACGTGAAAAGAAAATCATACAATTCAGAATTTTCATTTTCGATATTTCTTGCCTTTTTTCAAAATCTATTTCTTACACACGATCTTTTTCCTTTCATTATGCAAACATTACATTTCGTTTCAAGAAATCATTCTTTTTCAACTACATTTTAATCATTTCATATTGCCGAAATAATCTCTCATTCTTTCTCTCATATTTCATTTAGTCTGATTTTTTTTTCATGAATAATCTTGTGTTTCTTCTTCATTTAAATTGTCCTATTTCTTCTTTTCCAACTTTTCTCGAAAATATATATTATTCATGCATTTTCTCTAATTTTTCTTTCTCCTTTTAAATATAATAAGGCATCATAAGAAAGGAGCTGCAGCTATGGACAAAAAAATTGCAGTACTCGTGCCTTGTTATAATGAGGCACAAACAATTGAAAAAGTTGTGAAAGATTTCAAAACAGCGTTGCCAGAAGCGAAGATTTATGTTTATGATAACAACTCCACGGATGGAACAGCTGTTATTGCAAAAGATGCTGGTGCGATTGTAAGACATGAATATCGTCAAGGCAAGGGAAATGTGATTCGTAGTATGTTTCAAGATATTGATGCAGATTGCTATATTATGGTGGATGGTGATGATACCTATGATGCTTGTGATGCAAGAAAGATTGCCGATACAGTGTTGAATAAAGGTGCTGATATGGTGATTGGGGATCGACTTTCATCTTCCTATTTCACAGAAAATAAACGACCATTTCATAATGTAGGAAACAAATCTGTTCGTTTTCTTATCAATTGTTTATTCAAAAACAATATTAAGGATATCATGACTGGATATCGTGGATTTTCAAAGAAGTTTGTAAAAACATTTCCTGTTTTATCTAAAGGCTTTGAGATTGAAACTGAAATGACGATTCATGCACTCGATAAAAATTTTTATATTGAAGAATTTCCAATTACATATAGAGATAGACCTAATGGTAGTGAATCGAAACTCAATACAGTATCAGATGGGATTAAGGTTCTTCGTACAATTTTTCGTTTGTTCAGAGAATATAAACCTTTTACGTTTTTCGGAGTAATTTCACTTATCCTTTGGGTAATTTCTCTTCTTTTCTTTACACCTGTTTTTGCGAATTATTTAGCTACGGGTCTTGTAGATAAAATACCTACCGTGATTGTATCTGGAATTACTGCAGTAATCGGAACACTTTCTTTTGTATGTGGTGTAATTCTTGATGTAGTTGTAAAGAAACATCGACAATTATATGAACTCTTTTTAATGGATATTAAATAATATGGAAAAATTATTGAAACAAATTGTGAAGTTCGGATTCGTAGGTGGAACAGCATTTGTCATTGACGCAGGAGTTTTGATGATACTCTCGAAATATGTAGGCATAAACTATATGATTGCAAATGTAATTTCATTTACTGTATCCGTTATTTATAATTATGTAATGAGCATGAAGTTTGTGTTTGAAGTAAATACAGAGACAAGTAAAGAAAAAAACTTTGTGCAATTTATTATTTTGAGTATTATAGGTCTTGGAATTAATGAAGTTATTATGAAACTTTGTGTAGGACTATGGACACTACCACTACTCATATCGAAGATGCTTGCAACTGCAATCGTGATGGTATACAACTTTATCAGTAGGAAACTATTATTGGAAAAACACTAAACTTGACAAAAGTCTAGACCATATATGTTCTAGACTTTTAATTTTTTGTCAAAAAAAATATAGTTGACGCAATTCTGAGGAATAATTATTCTTAGAGTGCTTATATTAAACTAGCTTATGAAAAATAAGCAAATAATAAAAACAATTTTGGAGGTATTAACTAATGAGCGCATTTCTTGAACAATATGGAGTAGCAATTTTCGTACTTGTACTTATCGCAATTCTTGTTGCATTTGCAACACCAGTTGGTACAATCATTCGTACAGCTATTAATACTCAAATTAGAAACGTTGATAGTATTGGTTCTGATGCTATTTCTAATAGAGCTAACTAATCTAAAAAAATATCGAGTTGATGCACTTCTGAGGAATAATCCTCAGACAAGTGCTTATTATGAATCATGCTTACAAAGTGTAAGCAAATAATAAAAACAATTTTGGAGGTATTAACCAATGAGCGCATTTCTTGAACAATATGGAGTAGCAATTTTCGTACTTGTACTTATCGCAATTCTTGTTGCATTTGCAACACCAGTTGGTACAATTATTCGTACAGCTATTAATACTCAAATTAGAAACGTTGATAGTATTGGTACTGATGCTATTTCTAATAGAGCTGCATAATAGTTTTATATGACACAAACTAGGCCTTGTAAATCAAGACCTAGTTTTTTTGCAAAATTAAGAAAAAAAGAGATAGATTTGTTCTTGATATCTTTGACAATTATTCTTCGCATTTTACATAAAATTCTTGCATGCCCTCTAATTTCAAGCATCCGAGTCGTTCACCATATGCACATCCACAATCGATGTCGATTCGATTGTTCCATTTTACAATATGTGCATAATCAGCATTGTTGATTGCCTCATTTGGTAAGTTATAACAGTATCTTGGCAATGCAACAGTTGGAGTATGTCCGAAAATAATTGTGAATGGTGCATCAATTGGAGAATTGAAGAAATCTTCACGAATCCAAATACAATTTTCCTCTTGTTCTTTCATTAATTCTTCAACTGTTTTGTTCTTCTTTAAGAAGATCCCAGCATGAACTAATAGAACACTACCATTTTGAATAAATAAATACCGAGGCAGAGATTTTAAAAACTCAACATACTTGGTTCTTGTGTCTTCTGGTAATGTTTCTAATTCTCGTTTCGTTGTACCTCCTCCATTATACATCCAAAGAGCTTCAGCATATTTTCTCTCAATTGCATCAGCTGCAGTATATGCTTTGATTAAGAAATCTTCATGATTACCGAGAATCATGTGTACATTCTCATGTGTCATCACAAACTCAATCATTTTTACATTCTCTGTTCCTCTATCAATAATGTCTCCTAATATATACATGGTATCTTTGTCTGTGAATTTGATCTTCTTTAGCATTTTTTCAAACTCAGAATAATGTCCATGTACATCTGAAATTAAAAATGTACTCATAACTGTATTCCTTTCTTTCCTTACTATAAATGTTGTTTTATTATATATGTCTTTCGTTGATTTATTCCAAATTTCGAAAATACCGTGAGAAAAAATCTCACGGTACTTCTTACTATCGAACATTACGATAAATCACTTTACAAGATTGTTCGCCAAAGATATCTTGTAATTGTGAAAAGAATGCTAACGATTTCGGACAACCATCAATACCAGGTTGTGGCTTTCCGTTTCTCATGAACTCAATTTTAATGTTTCCAGTTTTGTTTGGATGCATTTTTTTTAGTTCAAGATATTGATCCCTTGCCACTGCAATATTATCATCTGAGATTACACGGAATGCATAAATCTTAGACTCAACAACATCAATTCTTGTGACAGTATCTACAATAAGCTGTGGTCCAAAATCATTTACATCAAAGTTTCCTTGAATCATAACTTTTGCGCCTTCAACGAGTTTATCCTCATTTTTTGCATAAGCTTCTTGGAAACAAACTGCATTAATATCTCCTGTCATATCAGAAAAAGTAAAAGTATAAAGACTGTTACCTTTCTTTGTAATCTTTTTCTTAATATCTGTTATCATTCCTCCTACTTTTACAGCCATTGATTTCTTTGCTTCAACAATAACTTCATCTTCATCGGTTGCAACGAGATCTGAAATATGAATAATGTCAGAACAATCAAGGAGAAGTTTGTAATCTTCAAGTGGATGTCCAGTAATATAAAGACCAGCATATTCATTTTCCTTTTTAAGTCTCACATCCTTCTCGAAATCTTCTGTATTCATAAGTTGTACAGTAAGTAAATCATCCATATCGACAATATCAAATTCTTCTGCAAGATCAAAAATCGATCCCTGCCCTACAAGTGATACGGATTTTTGAATGCTGAGAATCTGATTTAATGTATCAATTTTTTCTTTTCTTGTTCCATCAAATTCATCAAGTGCACCAACATAAATTAATGCTTCTACATTTCCTTTTGTAAGTTTCTGATACTTAAACATTCTGCTTACAAAGTTTTCAAGTGATGTAAACAATCCACGCGATTCTCTTTCAGCCATAATAGCCTTTGATACTTTATCAAGATTTTTTACACCTTTTAATCCGAAACGAATTGCTGTTGCATCTTCATTTAATGAAAAGTACTCTTCTGAATAATTCACAGATGGTGGTAAAATTTCAATGCCAACACGTGAACAATATGCTAGGTACATTTTTAGTTTATCCTTATTTCCAATATACACATTAATGTTGGCTTTCATAAAAATAATTGGATAGTAATATGCAAGCCATGCTGTTTGTGCAACAATTACTGCGTATGCAGCAGCATGTGATTTGTTAAATGCATATTTTGCAAAACTTTCCATCTTATCCCAAATCTTTTCAGCAACTTCTGCAGAAATACCATTTGCTACACAACCATTGATGTTATATGGTTTGTTGGTGTGTGGATCAATGTTACGACCTGAACCATTAATGAAATATGGTTTGAATTCATCTAGGATTTCTTCTTTTTTCTTACTCATACCTTTTCGGATTGTATCTGCATTTCCAGAAGAAAATCCCGCAAGTGCTTTCACGATGTTCATGACCTGTTCCTGGTAGACAATTACACCATATGTACTACCCAAAATTGGTTTTGCCTTTGGTGTATCATAAATTACAGTAGATGGATCAATAATTCCTTTTATATAATTCGGAATCTCATCCATCGGGCCTGGTCTATAAAGTGCAATCGCTGCGATTAAACGTTCAAATAATTCATCCCCAAACTCTTCATATTCATTTTCGTCCATCGTTGCAATTCGTGATGCAACATCTTGAAACATTTGTGTGATAACCGATGTCATACCACTACTTTCCAATTGGAATACCCCTGTTGTCTTTCCTTTTGCAAGTAAATTTTTATATACATTTACATCATTCATCGGAAAATCATAGTTTTCCATTTTTACACCATGATATTTTTCCATATCAATTAAACATTCTTTAATTACTGATTCAGTACGAAGACCGAGAAAATCAAATTTTAATAATCCAATTTCTTCGGCTTCAATCATAGTGATTTGTGTTGTAAGTGCAGTGATACCAGTTTCTTCATCTGTTGATAATGTCATTGGGCAGAAGTTTGAAATGTCTTCGGAAGAAATAATAACACCACATGCATGCTGACTTACATTCTTAATTAGTCCTTCAACTTTCATTGCGAGATTTACAATTTTATGTACATCAGAATCGGTATTATATAGACTTTCAAAATCAGGATTTTTATTAAGTGCTTTTTGAATAGTCATTTTTGGTTCATTTGGAATTAATTTTGTAATCATATCCGATACAGATGGTTCATATCCAAGAACACGAGCCATATCTTTTACAGATCCTTTAGCCGCCATTGTTCCAAATGTAATGATACGACTGACACACTCTTTCCCATATTTTTCTCTACAATGTTCAATTACATTTTCACGTAATTCGAACTCGTAATCGAGATCAACGTCAGGCATACTGACTCTATCTGGATTTAAGAAACGCTCAAATAATAAATCATATTTAATTGGATCTAGTTGTTCAGTAATATGCAAACAATATAATACGATTGATCCAGCACCACTACCACGACCTGGGCCCATGGTAATTCCATGTGATTTTGCATAATGCACATATTCCCAAACAATAAAGAAATATCCTTGATATTTCATTTTAAAAATGGTGTCAAGTTCAAAACGAACTCGATCTTTTCTTTCTTTATATAATTCTTTTGCTTTTCCAATTTCACTTGGTTTTAATGTTTTCTTGAACTCGTCTAGATTTTCTCCATATCTTTCGTTGAAGCCATCCCACACAAGTTTTTCAAGATATTCTTCATCTGTATATCCATTTGGTACTTCAAATCTTGGCATTTTATAATTACCAAACTCGATTTCCACATTGCATTTATCCTCGATTTCCAATGTATTTGTTAATACTTCTGGCATATCCGAAAATAATTCTTCCATTTCTTCTACAGTATGTACATGATAACCAGTACCAGCAAAACGAAATCTATCAGGATTTGATAAAGTTGTTTTTGTCTGATTGCATAATAATGCTTCATGCATCTCTGCATCTTCAGCATTTAAGTAATGAGCATCTGTAGTTGCTACAAGTTTGATTCCATATTTTTTCGAAAGTTCGATCAATCGTTCATTCACCAATGGCTCATGTACAAATAATTCTACATTTCGATAAACATGTTTCCCAAACTTATTCACAAACTCTTCTTTCGTAAGTGAATGAAACAAATCCATCACTTCTTCAAAAGTTTCTTTCACCTGCATTTCTTCCATTGCATCTTTCACTGTTTTTTCAGAAGTATGTCTCTGAATCTCGAAGTAGTAATCATCTCCAAATGTTGTTTTATAGAAATCAATTACTCTTTCCAAAGTCTTTTCATCATTTTTAATGATAAGTCTTGGTACTTCACCAGCAATACAAGCAGATAAAATTACAAGTCCTTCATGATATTTTTCAATCTCTTCATAAGATATAAGCGGTCTTGGAACTTTACCAGTCGACAGATGCATGCAACCAGCTGTACAAAGTTTCATGATATTTTTCATACCAATATCGTCTTTTGCAAGTACAATGAGGTGGTTTTTTGTTTCTTCACCATCGATTGATCTTGTATAGGCTTCGAAACCAATGATTGGTTTCTTATGAAGTGCAGTCATCTTTTTATAGAAATCGATGAAACCATACATTACTCCGTGATCGGTAATCGCACCAGAGTATGGATACTTCTTTGCAAGATCTTTTAATCGATTTGCACCATCTAAGATAGAGTATTCTGAGTGCGTGTGTAATGCAGTACATGTGAATACTTCAAGTTCTTGTGTTTCAAAGTTGATTTTACATTTGTAGTTATCTCTATAATCGAAGAGTTTCCCAAATGTGTCATCAAACATTGCTACTTCTTCACCAGTTTCAAGAATGGAAAGACTTACATCTTTTCCAATTTTTCGAAGTTCGAAAAATTCATTTGCCTCCTTTCTTAATTCATTCAGGTTGTCGAGTTTTGATTTTACATTATCAAAATCGATATTAATTTCATATTTCATATTTATGCCTCCTTTTTTTCTTTCACATAACCATTTATGTTATGCATCCTGTTTAAAAATATAATTTGTTATTATCTTATTTATCATAGATAAAAATGTTGAAAATATAACTAGATTTCGAATATTTTTCTTTTGATTGTGTAAGATAACTTATATGAAAAACGTAGCATGAGCAATCATGCAGATTAAAAGGAGTGACTATTTTAAATAATGATATTTGACCATAAGACAGTTCATGTCAATATATCAATAGATATCTTTGACAAATTGACATAAACGTTGTTTTAAATTAAAAAAATAATGAAAATAAGAGGAAATGATTTTCGTGAAATGTAGATTAGAAAAAGTGAAGAAAATATTAAAGGAAAAATTGGAGGAATTATTTACAGTGAGAAACTATTTTATTGACTTTGAAAATGTTCAAAGTGCAGGACTAAAAGGAATTGAAAAATTAAAGAAAAATGATCGAGTATATTTTCTGTATAGCAAGAATGCAAGTACCATACATATTGATGCTGCTCGAAAGATACATGAAAGTATTGCAGAAATAGAGTTTATCGATATTAAGCATTTGGGTAAGAATGCTCTTGATTTTCAACTTTGCACATTAATGGGTGAAAAGATTGGGAAATTTCGTGGAAAGAATTTGGAACTCTATATTGTATCAAATGATACTGGATATGATAGCGTCAAGCATGGAACCTATGAAATGTTCAAAGAAGCATTCAAGAAGAAAGGAAAATTTCTTACCATACGGCGTATCTGTAATTGTGAAAATATGATTGATGCAGAAGAGAAAAAAGCAAAGGCAGAAGAAAAGAAAGAACAAACAGAGACAGAAATGAAGGAAATCGCAGCTGAAAGATTAAAGAAAGAACAAATGGAAAAAGCAAAGAAAGATTTAGCTGCGAAACAACAACAACTTATAACACTTGTTTCGAATGCATTAAAAGGCTCGCCATATATGAAGAATACACAAACAGTTGTGGACTTGCTCATGCAGAAAAAGAACAAGAATACGGTCAATTTTCATAATGAATGTTGCAAAGCATTCGGATCGGATGATGGAAGAGCGATTTATAAACTCTTGCAACCATCACTGAAATAATTTAAAATCCAAGCAGATTTTGCTTGGATTTTTTGAATATTTTTCGTAAGAATGCATAATATGTGGAACTGACAAAATTTCATAATTTTCAAAAAATTTTGAAAAAACTATTGACAAATGATAGAAACTATGATAATATAAAATCATCGAAAGAAAGGGGAAATTTTTATGAAAAAACTACTTCTTGTATTTCCACTCTTTTTTACATTTCTTATTCTTGTGGATCGTTTCGAACATCGCATGGATATTGTTGAAAAAGAAGTTGAAAAGAAGAATGAAAGACGTGGAAAGCGAAATCGAAAATACATTAAATTAAAAGATGTAAGATTTTAGAAAAAAACTATTGACAAATGTCAATGAATATGATAAAATAAAAATACAAAATAAGTCAAACTCAGCACATGGTGGAGAGAAATTGTGAGTAACATCACTGCTCTGCAAAGAGTTGGTCGAAATCATGAGGCTGTTTTTTATAAAGGAATAGCATTGGCTGACAACTGTGTTATTCTCTCTTGAGTGTCTTTGCTGATGCTCACCAAGCTGTCAATTGTGATATTGGAACTTGTGTAAAGTCTTTACCGATATTACAAGAGAGAAGATATCACAATTTAAAAATGTCCGAAGCGAGGAATTGTTAGAAATAAGAATTACAAGTGAAGGAAAAATAAGAAACCAACTCACTTAGTTGTGGGTTGGTTCTTTTTAATTATTCGCGAACTTCGAAATCAAAGATCACTACATTTACATAAAGAGTTTTTGTCTCTTTGTCGTATCTGTTTTCAACAGTACCATTTTTAATAGTAATACGTGTACCGCGAGTAAGTTCTTTAGCTGCATCTACACATTTTCCTACAAATCTCGCACGCCATGACATATTTTCATAGCCACTTTCTGTAGTTGGATTTTTCTTTGATGTCGAAATACTTGCCTGTACGTATTTTTCCTCCACTGTTGTATCCCAAACGGTCGCAAATGAATCAGTAATATTTAACATAATGTTTCTCCTTTTCTTAAAAATATTTTTGTTTTTGTATTATAGATATTGAAAAAATAAATATTCCATTTTTTTGAAAAAAGTTTAATTTTTTTTCAATATTTTTTCAACAATTTTAGCCATCTCTTTTTCGGCATCTTCAATATCACTATTATTGAAGATGGTATATTCACAACTTCCACCATTAAAGAACTCATGATTTTCGATTATATTGTCTAATCTTTCCGCTATTTTTTCATTTTTATCTCCTCGATCTACCATTCGAAGGAATAAAGTCGAGATTTTGGCATGAATAAAAATGCAAATAACATTAACATTTTCATCATTTTTGAATAAATAGCGAATTGCATTCGCTCCATGCATATCCATCACTGCGACACATGTATCAGATTTTGCTAATGCATCAAATACAGCATCTTTCGTTAATCCATAATGATTTCCAGCATATTCTGAATGTTCTACAAGTTCTTTCTTCTCCATCATTTCTTCAAATGTTTCTTTTGTTACGAAATGATAGTCAACACCATTTACTTCTCCATCTCTCGGAAGTCTTGTTGTTGTTGATACAAACTCAGTTGCATGATATTTCAGATGTATGTAATTTGAAAGTAATGTTTTTCCACTGCCTGATGGTCCTACTAAAATAAAAATATTCTTCATTTCTATCTCCTCCTGTTTTATGTAAGATGAGATATCAACTATCTCATCTTACTTTTTCTTTTCTATTTTTCAACTTCAAAAATTCTATAATATGCACAATCTTCGGTTGCATAATTTCGATCTGATGTATCAATTGTATATCCTTCTGCATAGACAAGTACAACATCATCATCTTCCCATCTCAAGAGTGATGGTGTGTATCCACATTCAGTTTTAATGATATTTATTTCTTTCTCTAAATCTTCATTTAGCATCTCAACTGCATTTTTATATGTTGCACATTTCTTTGCAACATAGTCTCCATCGAAATTATATGTAACAGTAAATATATATTCTTTGTTATTCTCCATAATAATCTCTCCTTTCAATTATTTTAATCCGTATTGATTTGCGAAATGTTCTACCACTTCTTTGATTGGTTTTTTGTAGTATGGTTGATTATCTGCACACCATTTTTTAAGATCTTCTTTTGTTGTAAATGGTGCTTGCCAACTTTGTCCATACATAATCATAGTCAGTTGTGGTTCAAGATCATCAATAAAATCTTGCACAGTCCAGCCTTCCCAAATCATTTTTTCATAATTAATTTTCATATTAACTCCTCCTATAAAAATATTTTTGCCTATTCTTCATTGTCTTGAGAGTATAAATATAATTTCTTAATTTATTCCATTTTTCGTCAAAAAAAATGCTCATGATTATCTCATGAGCATAATATATTCTATTTTCTTTTTTAAGTATGGCATACTATGATATATATTAAAATGATATGCAATATTATTCTGCATCAGTTGAAAGTGTAAGCGATACAGCATTTCCATTCTCAAAAGTAATGGATAATTGATAAAGATTATTGATAGACCAAAGTTTTGAAACATGTGAACCGTCCACACTTCCTGTTGCATCAAATGGATTTCCAAGTTTTTCTGTAATTATATCATCAGAATCTCCAATTTTGATATCCTCTGGAAATGCAAGATCTGTTGGTGCTGGATAATCTTCAAGCATGGTTGTGACAGAAAGCCCAACAACAGTACAATCTTCTAATTTTTGTTGATCAGAGTTTTGATTTTCAATTGTAATATTTACATCCATTCCGTCTTTCAGTGCATAGAAACTCATACTTTGTGTAGATTCTATTTGTCTATCATTTAATTCAGATGGAATCGCGTATCCTGTTTTCTTAACAAAATCCTTATAAGAAATTGGAAGTTTAAAATCTGCACCACCAAGTGAAATCTCACATTTTGTCCATTTTGGTAAATCTTTTTCATCCACAATTTCTGATGTTCCTGTATGAATAGTACCATCTTCGTCCGTCGTTTCTTCACTCGTTTGATCTTTTGTATCTTTCGTTTCTTCTACCATTTTATCAGTTTTTTCTGGCATTTTTCCTTTATTTTTAATCACTAATACTCCACCAATGACGATAACGATAATCGCAATTGGCACGACAATTTTCCATAATTTCTTCATTAATACGATAGATAGCAAGGATACCCCAACTGATTCTTTAAATTAGTGGTGGGAGGAATTGCGTCACTTTAGAAAAAATGATGGAAATCCTTATCTTGCTATCACTCCTTTCTTATTTAATTTGTTTATAACCATTGCTATATTTTACAAGTTTTAATTCACTTGGTTTTGTTGATAAATC
>ENA-USUG01003757-USUG01003757.1-human-gut-metagenome-genome-assembly--contig:-NODE-3757-length-20051-cov-6.143386_pt1 | contig 20051 bp, 14 predicted proteins | sample MGYA00250059_ERZ773394 | MGnify/ENA primary metagenome ERZ773394 (study PRJEB29103, sample SAMN06111957) | human gut metagenome | biome: human gut; feature: ankylosing spondylitis patient; material... | reverse complement strand
TACAGCTCCGCAGGACTGGTCAAAAGCTCCAGCCTGTCCAGACAGAAATAAGTAAAAAAGAATCTTGCAGAATGCATACTCCAGACAGAAGAGAACTCTGTCTGGAGTATTTTTTGTGGGCTGAAAAATTTTTTCGAAAAAAAATAAAAAAATTTCAAAAAATATAAAACCTTTTTCAAGTTTCACTTGTCAGTATAGTGAAAGGAATAAAAAAACTATTAAAAACAGCAAAAGGAGAGATGCAAAATGAAGAAAAAAAGATACTGGACAATTTTTAAGGTGTGGTTCTATCATCCGATCAGGACTTTCATAATGGGAATGGAAATGGGATTATTACTGTTGCTGATCACTCCTGATATTGCAGGAAACCCGGACTATATGGAACAGTTCCTAGTTGTATCAATGATTCTTGGAACATTTGTGCAGAGGAATATCTATGAATCACGTTATCAGAAAAAAGGTGAGGCCTGGCTGCAAAGAGACAAGAAGAAATCAGAAAAACGCAGAAAATTTGCATATGATATTTTCTGTGGAAGTAAATCACCGGTAAATATGTCACGCTATGAGCCACAGCTCTACAGAAGCCTTTACAACTGGTTCCAGGGCGGTTCCCCGGAAGAACTTGCAGCCAGACAAAAACGATACGAACAGTATAAGAAAGATGAGAAAGAAGCAATTTTCAGAGAAAATTATGCAGATAAACTCAATCACAAAGATTACAATTCCTATGATGCCTACACCGCAAGATATCAGGCACAGGCAGCGAGAAATAAGGCAAATAAATCAAGATATTACTGGTAAAATTCTTCCTGGCTATATATATGGAAAATTTTTCTCAGAAAAAAATAAAAAAAATTTCCAAAAATATAAAACCTTTTTTTCAGTTTCACTTGTCAGTATAGTGAAAGGGGAAAAATACCTTAAAAATATAGGACATTTTTCCTCTGTACAGTCTTGATTATAGATAAGTTAAAATCTATAATAGAAGTAAAAAAATATGTCTGCAAAGGAGGCTTTGGGAGAAAAGAAGAACAGAAAAAAATAAATCGAAAAAATTTTAAAAATCTTAAAACTTTTTCGAAACTCACATTGTCTATATAGTGAAACCAATAAAAAACACATAAAGGAGAAGAAAGATTATGAAAAAACAGAAAGTATTATCACTGTTTTTGGCAACTGCGTTATGTGTCAGCACACCGGGATCTGCTATGGCAGCAGATTTTACCAGCGGACCAGAAGACAGCGCAGTACAGGTAACAACAGAAGCTACTACAGAGGATGTGTTTACAGACAGTGTAGACACCACAGAAAAAATTACAGAAAATGCAGAAGTAACAGAATTTGCTCCAGAAGTTGAAGATGGGGAAGAAGATGCAACACGGAATGCAGAGGCTGGAAGTGATATTGAGAGTGCAACAGAGATTTCCTTAAATACACGTTATACAGGAGCGATTTCTGATAATAATGTGGCAGATTTTTATGAAATCAAATTGAATTCCGCTGGTTTATTGAGCGTCAGTGGAACTATTAAAGGAACTTCAATAGTATGGACTCTTTATGATGATATGGGAGTTGAAATAATTAATGAGGGAAGTTATGGACCAGACACAACAGGAATTGGTTCTTTTGCGCCAGATGTAAATTTAACAAAAGGAACATATTATCTTTCAGTTAGTCGATACCGTTATTGGCAGAGTTATTATGAGGGGAAATCATCTGGTACTTATGCTTTTAAAGTAGGTTTGAAAAGCGCAAATGAAACAATTCCAGAGGAACAGGGTGGATCAAATGATACCATAGATGATGCCGATGATATTTCTTTAAATAAAACTTATAAAGGTCAGATTGCTTATAATGAAGATAATGACTATTATAAATTTACAGTTCCAAAAGATGAGAAAGTTAAGGCAATATGGAAGGGAAATGACCATAATGCTGACAGATACGTTTACTATTTGTATGATTCATTAGGAAATTGTATGGATTGGGCATATATGTCTAATACAACAAGAGAATGGACATTGGAAGCAGGAGATTATTATATTAGAGTAAATGGTAGTGGTTATACTGGAAATTATCAATTCACACTCCAGACACACTCTCACAAATGGAAAAACGAAATCACTAAAGCCACACTCACACAAAACGGTACAATCATTCAAAAATGTGCCTGCGGTGAAACTGGAAGAATTACAACAATCTACAGACCAAAAACAGTCCGTTTATCCAAAACAAGATATAAATACAATGGATACGCACAGAAACCAACTGTAAAAGTAATCGGCAGTGACGGAAAAGTAATCAGCCCATCTTATTATAAAGTAACTTACAGCAGAGGCTTAACAGTGAAAGGAACATATACCGTAAAGGTTACTTTTAAGGGCAGATATTCCGGAAGTATTAAGAAATACTTCAAAATTGTTTGATCAGGAAAAAAATTAAAAAATCTTAAAACTTTTTCGAAACTCACATTGTCTATATAGTGAAACCAATAAAAAACACATAAAGGAGAAAAGAGATTATGAAAAAACAGAAAGTATTATCACTGGTTTTAGCAGCTGCATTATGTGTCAGCACACCAGCATCCGCCATGGCAGCAGAATTTAGCAGCGGATCTGAAAACGATGCAGTACAGGTAACGACAGAAGTTGCTGCGGAGGATGCGTTTACAGACAGTACAGATGTTACAGAAGAAACAACAGAAAATGCAGAAGTTATAGAATTTGCTCCGGAAGTTGAAGATGGGGAGGAAGACGCAACACTTAATGCAGAGGCCGGAAATGATATTGATAATGCTACATCTATTTCATTAAATACAAAATATACAGGAGCATTATCAGACAATAATGATGCTGATTTCTATAAAATTACATTAAATGAGGCTGGGCTGTTTAATATTAAAGGTATTTTTAGAACGAGATATGTCAGATGGAGAATATATGATGATTTTGGAAAAGAATTAACTCGGGAAGCATGGGGTATTGACAAATTGAGTCAAAGAGGTTCTTTTGAATATTCGCGGAATTTAACTAGAGGAACTTATTATATTTCAATAGATCGTTATGGAGAGGGTACAACTGGAGCATATTCTTTTGCATTAACACATAAAAGCGCAAATGAATCATTTGTAGAAGATCAAGGTGGTTCTGATAATAATTCAGATGATGCAAATCAAATTGCATTAAATAAAACATATAAAGGTCAGCTTGCGCTTAATGATGAAGAGGACTGGTATAAATTTACAGTTCCGAAAAAAGAGACTGTTAAAGTGATAGGAAGAGCACAAGAAGATGTCAGGTGGAAAATATATGAAGAAGCAGATGGCATTATGACTTCAGTTTGGGATAGGTGGAACGATTCATTGGAATCGGATATAGATTTAAATGCTGGTGATTATTATTTAGTAGTATACAAAGGAAATTCTGCAAACTATCAGTTCAAGCTCCAGACTCACACCCACAGCTGGAAAAATGAAATCACCAAAGCTACACTCACAGAAAACGGTACAATTATTCCGAGATGCGCCTGCGGCGAGACTGGAACAATTAAAACAATTTACTGCCCGAAAACCATCCGCTTATCCAAAACAAGATACAAATACAATGGCTACGCACAGAAACCAACCGTAAAAGTAATCGGCAGTGACGGCAAAGTGATCAGTCCTTCCTATTATAAAGTAACTTACAGCAGAGGTTTAACAGCAAAAGGTAAATACACAGTAAAAATTACTTTCAAAGGCAGATATTCAGGCAGCGTTAAGAAATATTTTAAAATCGTATAACTGATTTTTAATCCCGTCCCCACAGACTGATTTTTCTGTGGTCTGTGGGGACGGCAATAATTTTTTTGAATCTATATAGATGTTACAACATTTATATACTTCACAAAAAACAACATAGAAACTATAAGATCACAGTAAAACCAAAAAACATCATATATAACAAAAAAATTACACAGACAGGAGAGAAAAGCTATGAAGAAAAAAACATGGAAAAAAGTAATTGCTTTATTTGCCGCATTTGTGATGTTGCTCACAGCAATTCCGACATATGCAAAAAAACAGATGCCATTTTCGGTAGAACTTTCCAAAAATCTGATTCTTCCATTTCAGCCACCTTTTAATCACAGCAATAAACTGCTGATTGGAACTGTCTATGCAATGAGTCCAGATAAAGTAACGGTTAAATCCAGCAATCCTAAAATTGCAATTATAGAAAAAGAAGACAAGACAGGAAATGACACAACTCTTTCTGCGACACCGGTAAAACCAGGAAAAGCCACTTTTTATGTAACTCCGAAAGGAAAAAAGACTTATACCGTTAAAGTAACCGTTGTAAAATATCAAAATCCCATCTCTTATATTAAAATTGGAAATACCACCATTAAAGGCAGTGCTTTTGACAAAACAGGAAATGTAAATCTTAGCTATGACAAATTTAAAGGAAAAAATGTGAGATTTATTATGAAGGCAATGAATTCAGAAGGATGGCAGATTCAGAAACATAATATTAAAGCCTATAATTATAGCAAAAATTACTATAAAGAGCTTGGAAGAAATGGAACGTTTAAACTGTGTGGCAAAAAAGGAGACTTCCAGATTGGTATGTATCTGAAAAATCCAAAGAAAAATCTCTATATGTATTTAACCATAACTTTTAAATAATATTACGGAGTAGAAAGTTTTCAGTCTGACTATTCAATAAAAGAAATAAAAAAGAAACCAAAGACAAAGCCGGGAGGTGAGAAACATGGATAAGCCTTATCAGAGAGATATTGAACTGCTGCGAAAAGAGCTGGAATGCTATAAATATGTGGCAGATAACTGTAAAAAAGAGCACAGTGAACAGTTCCAGAGATATCTGACCACAACCTGCCTGGAACTCCGCTATGCGATTGAAACGATGGAAGAACGCCAGAAAACAGCGGTAAAAGAGCTGGAGGTACTTTCGCTGAGAGAACGTGAAAGAATGCTGGAACCACTCTTTCAGGCAGCAGAGGAAATTTCAGACAATGCAAAAGGAAAATCCTGTCAGGAACTTTCCGGCTATATTCAGCAGTTTATTACGGGATTTCTCATGGATCTGGTAGATTACAGATACCAGCCGGGATAAAAAGCAGATAACAGATGTATGTGAAAAAGAAAAAGTAAAAAGATTCGAAAAAGACATAAGAAAAAGAAAATAAAAAAGTCATATAAAATGAAAAGGAGTGCAGAAAATGAAGAAGATAAAAAAAGCAGGCAAATATTTCATGACAGTTTTACTGGTAGCTACTTTACTGTTTACATGGTGTGCACAGAGCACAGTTACCGTATCCGCAGCTTCCAAAGCTACCTACACGATTAAGAAAATAACACAGAAGAAAAGTTATAAGAAAGTAAGTGCCAGCTATTTATATGAACTTCCACAGTTAAAGGGAAGCAGTGCAGCGGTGAAAAAAATCAACAAATCACTGAAAAAAGACTATCAGAAAGATCAGGAAAACAGAGAGAGTTTGTTTGACTGGTTTGAGAGCAGCAAAAATTATGGCTATGAACGTGCATTTGTCAGTCATACAACATGCAGTGCATCTTATAATCAGAACGGATATATCAGTTTCCGCTATGGAGTAAACTGGTATGTTGGAACTGCCGTCTATGCCTATGAATATGGAAAAACTTACAGACTGAGAGACGGAAAAGAACTGGGAATCCAGGATGTAGTGGCAGGAAAGGCAAGCAATGTCAAGAAAACAATCGCAACCAAATACGCGAAAGAAGTTGCTGAAAGAGGATATTCCTACATTATGAAAATGAACCTGTCAGATTTTCAGTTCTTTCTTATGCCTGGAAAGAAAGTAATCGTATATTTTGGACCAATACAGCCGATGGGAGGACATGGTCCGGCACAGATTACACTGAAATCCAAAATGTAAAAATCAGATCACGGACAGTTACACAAAAAGAAATTCAGCAGTTTTAAGAAGGAGAATCGTCTATGAAGAATAAAACAGTGAAATCTTTATCAATTCTTCTCTCAGTGTGCATGCTGGGAACATCTTCCGCAGGTGCGGCAGAATTTTCCTCCGGACCGATGGCTGTAGAGGAAGTTCCGGCACAGAACGAAATTCCGAATACAGAAACGTCAGATGCGGCAAATGCAGATACGCAGAGCGGGCAGGAAGATTCCTCTGATCAATCAGAAGCTCTTACAGATCAGGACAGCACAGAAAAAAGTGAAGAAGATGCATTTGACACCGGAGAAGAAACATTTTCTGATTCTGATGAAAACGAAGTACAGGAATTTTCCGCTGAAGAGGAAATTCCGGAAGTAGAAGAGGAAGTAGTGGCAGGTCCTGTGGATACTACTCTGGAAGCCAGAATGAAAGACTCGGCAGTGGAAGCAGATATAGAAGCGGACCCGAATGTAAAGACCACCTGTAAAGTGTACAATGGAAATAATGTAGAAGCACAGGACTATGGATATTATGGTCATCGTGTAAGTTCTTATCTCACTACCAGCCCGGACGGTGGACTGATGCGTGTTCAGGCAGGTGCAATTGATGATAAAGTTCTGGTAGAGTACTATGATAATTCCTATAACATTCAGCGTACCGTCACAGTTCCTCTGGGACTTCCACTGTTTGGAGCATTCTATGAAAGCGGAAATTACTATTATATTCTTACAGGACAGAATAATGAAAGTCAGGACAAGACAAAGGAAGTTTACCGTGTAACAAAGTATTCCAAAGACTGGAAAGTTCAGGGAACCTGCTGTATATCAGGAATCAATACCGTACATCCTTTTGAAAATGGTTCTGCACGAATGGTAATGTATGGAGATTATCTGTATATCAGAACCTGCCGTACCATGTACAGAAATGTAATTGACGGATTAAACCATCAGTCGAACCTTACAATTGCTGTAAATACTTCTGATATGAGCATGGTTCAGTATTACAGCAATGCGCTTGGTACAAAATATGGATATGTTTCCCATTCTTTTAACCAGTTTATTCAGGTAGATAATGGAAAACTTTTAGGAGTAGACCATGGTGACAGCCATCCGAGAGCACTTGTACTTCTGAAGTATGGCACTGATTTAAGTGAGGGTAAATTTGTTCCGACCTCTGATAAGAATAAATGTGAAGAAATTCATTTTATGGATTTCCCGGGGGAAGAAGAAAATAACTATACAGGTGTTTCTGTAGGCGGATTTGAATACTCAGATACTGCATATCTGGCAGCAGGAAATCAGGACAGTAATACTGCTTCCCGAAATGTATTCATAGCTTCTGTACCAAAATCAGGTACAACACCTACTGTAAAGTATTTTACCAATTATTCCGGTGAAGACAGTGCATCTACACCATATCTGATCAAGACAGGAAGCAACCAGTTTATGCTGATGTGGTCGAATCGTGGAACGGTTTACTATACTGTACTGGACGGAAATGGAAATCAGGTGGGAAATACCTACAGTATGACCGGAAATCTTTCAGACTGTGCACCTTCTGTTATCAATGGAAAGCTGATCTGGTATACCTGGCATGATAACGCAAATGTATTTTATGAGATCAATCTGTCATCTCTTTCCGCAACACGTGCAGTGAAGATCGTCAATGGTCATCAGTATGTTTACGGAAAAGTGAATGATGGCAGAGTCACCAGAAAGTGCAAGATTTGTAATCAGGATCTGGGAAGTGTATTAGTTCCAACAGGAATAGGCAGAGTTTCTTATAAAAAAGGAAATTCCAAACGTGCACTGGAATCAGGACAGGAATTTTCTGCCGGACAGAGCTATGAAATAGAATGGGAAACGCAGCATGAGAACTGGAGCAGTGATTTAGAGGCTCTGGATGACTGCGTAGTCAGCAGTTCTGATGAAAGTATCTTATCTGTAAAACAGACAGATGAGAATCATGCAGTGATCACAACGAAAAAATCAGGAAAGGTAACTCTGACGATCGCTCCCAAATATAATCCGGAAGCAGCCTTAAATATTGATCTTTATATCGATATGCATTTACTGAATAACAATGGATATAAAATCACATTTTCTCCTTATAGTTTCACTTACAATGGTAAGGAACAGAAGCCGAAAACAGTTCTCCAGATTCTTTCAGGAGGTAAATGGCAGGATCTTCAGGAAGGAAAAGATTATACAGTCAGCTATGACGGTGACTTCACCAATGCAGGAACACATACAGCTACTGTAACAGGAATCGGCAGTTATACGGGAACTTTAAAGAATAACTTTACGATCAATCAGAAAAGGTTAAAAGACGGATGCACAGTTACGCTGGCGAAGGATTCTGTCAGCTATAATGGCAAGGAACAGAAACCAGATTTCATAGTTAAGGACGGCGACAGGACACTGGTTCCGGATAAAGATTATACGGTTACATACAGAAACAACATAAATGTAGGTACCGCTACAGCAACAATCAGCGGAACCGGAAATTATACAAGCTATGTCACAACCACTTTCAGAATCACTCCGGCTCCGACTGAAAAACCGGAGAAACCGGACAAACCAGAGACAACAGATATCAGCAAATGCACAGTAACTCTTTCAGCAACATCTTTCAAATACGACGGAAAAGAGAAGAAACCATCCGTAACAGTAAAAAATAGAACAAAAGTCCTCACTGCAGGAACCGATTACACAGTCAGCTACAGCGACAACATAAAAGCCGGAACAGCTAAAGTCGTGATCACCGGAAAGGGAAACTATACCGGAAGTGTAACCAAAACTTTCAAGATTGTAGAAGAGGAAAAAGCAGAAGATATCGGTAAAGGTGAATTAGTTCTTTCACAGGATAAGTTTGTTTATGATGGAACGGAACAGAAACCGATAGTAACTGTAAAAATTTCCGGAAAAGAACTCAGCCTGAATACAGATTACGTGATATCTTTCGATAAGAATGTAAATGCCGGAATTGCTGTAGTAACAGTTAAAGGAACTGGAAAGTATAAAGGAACGCTCACAGGAAAATTTACGATTAATCCGGCAGAGATTAAGCAGGCTGCGATAAATTTATCTGCAAGTTCATTTATATATGACGGAAAAGAAAAGAAACCGGAAATAACTGTAAAAAATGGAGACAAAGTGCTTATTGCCGGAACGGATTATACTGTATCATACAGCAATAATATGGAAGTAGGAAGTGCTAAAGCCGTCATCACCGGAAAGGGAAACTACACAGGAAGTGTAACCAAAACTTTTGAAATTATAAAAGCAAACACTGGGGCAGAAAATATCAGCAAAAAAAGGATAAGATTTAAAACAGCGGTCACTTCAATTTTCGGATATGCCCAGGGAAAGGAAATTAAACCTGAAATTGTAGTAGAGTCCGGACTGGATGAGCTACAGGAGAATGTAGATTATACCGTATCTTACAGTAACAATATTAATGTGGGAACTGCTACAATTACAGTAACCGGAATTGGGAAATATACAGGAACACTTACAAAAGATTTTACGATCAGACCAACTACGCTTTATTCCCATAATACAAAACTGTCACAGAGAGTTTTCTCGTATGACGGAACACCAAAGAAACCGACATTGTCTTTGAAAATCGGTACGGAGCTTGTAGAAGGAAGAGATTATACTGCTACATACACAGATAATGTAAATGTAGGAGTAGTTACGGTAATATATCAGGGAATTGGAAATTATACCGGAACATTGCGGGATACATTTCAGATTATTGCCACCGGATTTGCAAGAGCTAAGATTAAGCTTTCCAAAACCAGCTTTGAATATGATGGAAAAGAAAAAAGACCAACCGTATCTGTTCTGTGGAATACCAGATTATTACAGGAAAATATAGACTATAAAGTATCATATAGCAACAATATTAATGTAGGAACTGCCACAGTTACAGTAACAGGAATGGGAGAATTCAGTGGAACACTCACAGAACACTTCCAGATTGTTCCGGGAAAGATCAGCCAGAAAGACATCAGCGGCTACACAGTGGGAATCGGAGGAGATACTTTTACCTATACCGGCTTTGAAATTAAACCAAAAGTTCAGGTTTCATCAGAAACAGAAACTCTGAAAGAAGGAACCGATTATACCGTTTCCTATAAAAATAACATTGAAGTTGGCACAGCAACAGCTGTTGTAAAAGGAAAAGGAAATTATACAGGCACCCTGACAATTACTTTTAAGATCGTGAAAAAATCCCAGGATGATGGAAATAAAGATAAGATTTCTGTCGGAAAATGCGACTTTATTGTTATGGATGATGAAGAAACCTACGATGGTACTGCACACAAACCGGATGTAATCGTTGCCTGGCTGGAGAATAAACTGATAGAAGGAACCGATTATACCTTATCCTACAGCAATAATGTAAATGCCGGAACTGCAAAAGTGACCATCACTGGTATAGGAAAATATACCGGATCTGTTACCACAAGTTTCGAAATCAAACCGGCTTCTCCTGAAATTCAGGCCAAAAACAAGACTGTAGATATGGGTAGCGGAAAACAGAATATCATGGAGAATGTCCGGACAGATGCGAAGATAACCTGCATCTCTGATGCTCCTGGCATCGTAGAAATCTCCGGCTATAAATTTATTCCAAAGAAACCGGGAAAAGCTACGATTATTATCACTACAACAGGGGAAAAGAATTATTTTTCAATGGATTTGGTCAGACTTACAATCACAGTACGTCCGATTAATACACAGAAACTCACCCTGAAATCCAGCGCCAGAGGAAAAATGACAGTCTCCTGGAGTACCGCGAAATCTGTCAGCGGGTATGAAATCCAGTACAGCAGATCAAAGAAAATGAAAAATGCACAGTCTCTGACAATCAAAGGAAAAACCACACAGGTAACCCTTAAGAATCTGGCTAAGAAAAAAAAATACTATGTACGCATCCGTACTTATAAAACAACCAACGGTAAAAAATACTATTCCACATGGAGCACCGTAAAAACTGTTAAAGTGAAATAACGGATGCAGACAGTAATTATTTAGTTGTATTTGTCTGACTGTTCTGTTCCGGTATAAATTCCATAATATCGGAAATCTCACAGTTGATAACCTGACACAGCGTATTCAGAGTGGTAGTCGTGATCGGTCTGCCGCTTCTGAGGCGCTGGATCGTGTCAGGAAGGATTCCATGCCGGTTGATCAAAGCATACGTGCTGATCTGACGATCGGCAATGGTTTTCCAGAATGGTTCATAAGAAATCATAGCATTCACCTCAATATAATAGAAATGTTAACATGATTCTTATTACCTATATGTATGTTTAAACATCTATTTTATGAAACACAAAAAACGGAAAAGATATTCAAAAACGTAAAATTACGGAAAAGATATTGAAGGGAAGAAAAAAGAGGAAGTGAGAAAACGATGGGATTTTTTGAAAAAGTGACAGAAGTGTTAAAACCGGTCGGGAAAGAGGCTGCGAAAGCTGTAAAAAATATGGCAATTTCCATTTTAAGGAAAAAGAATGCAAAATTCAGATTTTGTCCCAAATGCGGGAAAGAAATCAAAGAGAAAAAAGGTAAGTTCTGTCCGAACTGTGGAGCTTTACTTGAAGTAGCAGAAAATATAAAAAGAGCAGGCAGGGATACGAATCAGAAAAAGAAAGAAAAGCTGCAAATGCCACAAAAACCGGAGCGTATTTTAATTGCCAGTGCAGTATGTGTCGCAGTAATCGTTTCGGCTGTAACTGTCAGAAATTTTTATCCGGGAAAACCGCATGTCGCTTCAGTTGCTGGAATGAAAGCAGGTGAAAAAGAAGTATTAAAACCACATTTCAATAAAAGCATTTTGCCGGACAGTTTTTCCAAAAAGCAGAAGCAGGAACTGAAAAAAATATATGAAAGTGCTTATGAAGATGAAGCTTCTGCATTGGATGAATATATTGTTGCAAGAGCAAAGAGCGTTGATGAGGATGGCAGTAAGAACAGTGAATTTGATGAGGTATTGAATACTACCGAAAATCTGTATCAGATGATCAATCAATGGGATCCAAATCTGAAAAATGTTCTTGCGGAAGAAGCTGGATACCAGATGGGAGACAGTCCATTGCAGGAATATGCCATTGAGAGTGGAGTAGGAGCCTTACTTGGAGATGATGAACTTGGACAGACATTACGAAGTGTGGCTGTAGCTGCCGGATATTCTTTTATAAAAATGGTGGAGGACTGGAGTTCAGCTCAGGATGAGACGACAATGGTAGCAGACAGTATGCTTCCCGTGCAGGTAAATGAAAAATATATTTTATCCAGAACATACGGAAATATTGGCCAGATGTTTGATGAAATTGAGTTGAAAGAAGGCTATACGATCGTAAAGAAAATATTGGATGAACGTCTGGAGGCACTGCGAACCCAAAGTCCATTGGTGGATGATCTGACCGAAATGGATTCATACGATACCTGGATCATGGCAGAAAAGTGTAGTGCCAGAACAGAAGCTATCAATCAGAAAAAAACAGAAAGATACCAGAGGCTTTATCAGGCAAAAAGCCGTCTTCTGGAAGCAATTGGCATCCAGGATGTAACTGCGGTACTTGGAAATATGGAGCAGGATGAGAAATCAGCAGATATGGATGAAGACTGGAATACAGACGAAGAAGAGGATACAGACTTAAATGATCAGCTTGGCAATATTACTGAGCAGTATATTTATGAACTCTCGGATGATAAAGGAAAAGTTTACAGTATGTTTTCAATGCCAACTGTGAATGTGGGAAGTGCATTAAATGAAAAAGGAATGTATTCACTTACGATTGGAACTCTGGAAGATGAATGTGAATATCATGTGGTTCTGGATAAAGATGGAAGGATTCTGTTTAAAAGTCAGGAGCAGACAGAGGAGCAGGAAAAATGCATTTATTATGATATAACACCAAGCGGAAATGTTCTGAGAAAAACCTTTCATTCTGATTTTGAACATGGTGATTATCAGGTCCTTGAATGGGTGAAACCAGATGGAACCAGTAAGAAATTGCTGGAGGGTGGATATATTACGCTGTATACAGATGAAAATGGATATCTAACAGATCGTTATTGGAAACTGGGAGAGGAACAGAGTTATTACAGCGATTATTATGGATATACATGTGGATATACAAATGGAGACAGTCAGCAGACAAGTGGAATTATTGATATCAACAGAGGAAAACTGATTACGGATGATGAATACAATGAAATTATAGCTTCCCAGAACAACGCAGATACCAGTGAAGGAATCCGCTTAAATGAAAAGTATGTGCTGATAGAGAATAAAATTGTTGATAATTCAGGAAATACAGTTAAAAAAGTGGATAATGGAAGAGGCGTTAAAGATATTCGATACACAAACGGTGAATACTGGATCGTGACAAACTCCGACTGGTATTATATTCTGGATGATAAATTTTCACAGGTTCTGGCACCGGTCAAAATGCCGGTAAACAGTGATTATCGTATTCTGGAAGAGGGTTTGTTTATTGAAAATGCTTCAAAAGATGGAGATGATGATCTACGTCCGGATTATGCAGGAAGTTGTTCTCTGTATAATGATAAAGGGGAAGTGGCGTTAGATATAAAAGATGTATATATCAGTGATCTGAATGGATATATCTGTGGAAATGAAAATGTTGGCTGGACGAACCTTCGGACAGGAGAGCAGATGTTTTTGTCTTTGACAGACGGAATTACGGTTCAGCAGTGGGATACAGAAGCATAGATTTACCAAAGCCATAAATAGCCGAAGACGATAGATAACTGAGAATTGGAAAAACGATTAAAAATCATCAAAACTGATAAAATGATCAGAAATTAAAAAGCTCTGGCATCCTGAAAATTGGTTCCGTATAAAAAATCAGGATTGTCAGAGTTTTTTTGCAAAATATAAAACTTTTTCCGCTTTTCATTTGTCAGTTTAGTGAAAGGAGAAAAATTTCTATTTTTACAAAAAACTTTATTTATATGGGAGGAACTGCAAATGTGGAAATGAGCAAATTTATGAAGTGGTTTGTGAGTCTGCTGCAAAGAGAAAGGGGATATACACAAATGTCAAAGAAAGATAAAGAGCAGATATATCTGGAAACTGTAAAACAGAAGAAATAACATAAAGACAATATTAAAAAATAAACTGTTGAACCGGAATATTAAAAAATCTATAATAAAAACGACACTGATAAAGAAGGAGAGATCTATACAAATGAATTACAAACAGGCTGTGGAAGCAGCACTCCAGGGAAATGCGGATGCGTTTTCAGCACTTTATGAATCAACGCAGAACAATATGTATTATCTGGCCTTGAAATATATGAAAAATCCGGATGATGCGAAAGATGTTCTTCAGGATGCCTATATAAAAGCATGGCAGTCATTGCCGACATTGAAAGATCCGGAACATTTTCCGGCATGGCTTGGAAGAATCGTGGCAAATACCGCCAAAAATATGCTTGTAAAGAAAAAACCGGACCTGTTTTCGGACCTGGAAAAGGAAAATGAGGACGGAGATGAGTTCGTTTTCCAGATAGAAGATGAAAATACATCGTATCAGCCGGAACTGAATTATACACAAAAAGAAACACAGATTCTGGTGAGAGAACTGATTGACAGTCTTTCCGATGAACAGAGATTCTGCATCCTGATGTATCATCTGGAAGGGCAGAGTATCAAAGAAATTGCGGAGACATTGGATGTATCTGAAAATACGGTAAAATCCAGACTTAATTACGGAAGAAAAGCCTTAAAGAACAAAGCAGAAGAACTGAAAAAGAAAGGATACCAGCTCTACAGTATTGCTCCACTGCCACTCTTACTGTACCTGCTCCGCAGCGAAAGCAAGTCTCCTGCATTTACGCATGCAGCCAAAACAGTTATGCTTTCCAGAAAAGAAACCATTATGCAGCATGCAGGACAAAGTGTGCAGCTTTATAAGAATAATAACGGAAATGGAAGCGACAACGCCGGAAACGGTAATAATAACCGGAACGACAAAGGAAAAAATGTTTCCGGAACAGTTGCGAAATCAGCCGGTACAGCAGCAAAGCATTCCTTCTTGGCAAGCACAGCAGGAAAAACAGTTCTGGGTATAGCAGCAGGGCTTATTATCGGAGGAGGCGGTGTAGCAGGTGTGATATACCTGCATGATACTTTAACAGCGGTACCGGTAACTCAATATGAACCAGAGGGAAATGAAACAGAACAGACAACAGAGGAAGAAGCTTCCCGAAATACTGCGGATATTACAGAAACCCCACAGGCAGAGACGAATCAGGAAGAAGAGACGCAGGCAGAAGCAACACCGACACCGTCTCCAACACCGGAACCGTCTCCAACACCGGAACCGTCTCCGACACCAGAACCATCCCCGACGCCGGAATCGGCAGAGAAAATACTGGCAGATGATGAATATTCTTCTAAGATTGCCGGAAATCTGACCAAAGAAGAAATGGAATTTGTCCTGGCATATGGACCACAGGAAATGCCGATAGATGGAGACTCATATATGCCATATGCGATTACGCAGTTCGCACAGGGCAGAACAGCAGCCGGGGAGACATTCCTGCCAGAAGTCGGTCGTGGCACAAATGGATCCTATTTTTACAATCTGGCACAGTTTAACCGTTTGTATTCCGCATTTACTTCTTTCCAGCTTTCAGAAGATAATGACAGTGACACGGAATATGGTATAAATGTAGAAGGAGATAACATCTCTGTAATTCCGGGAACAATGGAATGGCATGCAGAGTGTACAATAAATTCAGCAGAATATACAGACACGGAGATGAAAATCCATTATACATATTTGAAAAGAGATCCGGAAGACGGAGAGTCAACGATCAATAAGGTGGCGACCCTGAAACCGGCAGAGAATAATCTGTATCGTATTACAAAAATAGAAGAAGATACGGGGGCAGCAGATAATCTGGAAACAGAAGCGGTACAGGAAACAACTGCGGCAGAAGGTGAGTCGGATTCGGTTACAGCAGCTTACCAGGCTGTTCTTGAGCAGATTGCGGCAGCTCAGCCGGAAACAGAGTTCAGTGAGGAACTTGGAGAAGCACAATATTCTCTGGAAGGAACGCCAGTCTATACATTATATGATATGAACCAGGATGGAACAGACGAGCTGATCGTGGGACAGGGATTTTACGAAAGCAGTCCGATTGAGGAAATGGTTTATCGTGTGTATACCTGTGAAAATGATGGCTCCGGATACCAGGCAAAAAAAGTCAGCGGAACCTGGGGCGATAACTGTTCTATTTTCCGTGCTCCGGATGGAAATGGACTGTATTCTTATTATTTTTCGAGAGGAACTGGAAAAGAAAGCTACACACGGATCACGATTCAGGACGGAACAATCGTAACAGAACTTACAGATTATGAGACACTGATGGGCTCAGAGGAATCCAATTCATTTTATGAGCAGTACCACCTGAACATGACAGACGTCTCTGATCTGAGCGCACTGGGAAATTGATGTTTCTGTTCTGAGTGCACTGGAAAATTGGTGAGAATGGATAAATGTTGTATTGACCATAAAATCATGTAGCAGTACAATAATCTTACAAAAAATACTCAGAGATGAGTGAGAAAGGGAGAAAAAGTTTATGAAAAAAACGATGAAAAAACTCATTGCATTAGCAGTAGTATTTGTCATGCTGCTGACTGCAGTTCCGGCGTTTGCTTCCGGACAGTCCTGCATCTACGGAGAAGACAAAGTATCCGCAGTATTTTATCCAAATCAGAAGATGCACAACCAGTACTTTGGAAGTGTAGGAAGCACAAAGAAAATACAGGTAAAATCCAGCAACTCCAGAGTTGGAGTGTGCGTTACAGAAAAGTATGAGTATGGCTATAGTCTTTATTTCAGAGCAAAAAGACCAGGAACAACAACTCTGACAATTAAAGTTGGAAATGAAACAAAAAAGGTTAAGGCCATTGTAGCAAATTACACGAATCCGGTATCTTCCATTAAGCTGGGAAGCACAACAATTTCCGGAAGAAAATTCAATAAAGCGGACAAAATTACTGCAAGCTATGCACCACATGCCAATAAAAAAGTAAAAGTCAATGTTAAAGGAAAAAAAGGATGGAAAGTTCTGTGTGTTGATTACTTAAAGAAGGGCTGGATGAAAACAGAAAGAGTAAAAAACGGAGCGAAAATTCCTGTAAATGGAGGACGTGGCTATATCGTTATGGTAACACTGGAAAATGAAAAAACCGGTTTACAGGAAATGGTACAAGTGACTTTAAACTAAAACCTGAAAATATAAAAGCGTAAAAGAACGTTGCATTTCAGGAAAAACATAGATGCAGCGGTTCTGATATAAGGAGAAGAAGATATGAAAAAATTATTAAAACGGATTTTGACAGTTACTTTAAGTATTATGATGATTCTGGCAGCAATTCCTGTTCAGGCAGCACCACCATCTTATCTGACGAAGAGCAAGACGATCACTCTGTATACGGGAAAAACTGCAAGACTTATGATGTATCAGAAAACATGGCTTGGCTTTTTTGCATCAGGAGTGGACAAAGTTAAATCTGTGAAAAACAGCGATCCATCTGTTGCGGAAGTATCAGCAGAATATGGAAGTATCTATGCAGCTCCGAAGAAAACGGGAAAAACCGTGATCACAGCAACAAATGGAAAAATTACTAAGAAATGTACTTTAAAAGTAAAAAAATATGAAAATCCGGTTGCATCTGTAAAAGTCGGAAATAAAACTGTTCCGGGCAGTAAGTTTGATGCAGATGCATATAGAGTTTTAAATTACTCTCAGTTTGCAAACAAGAGGAAAAAAATAACATTCAATCTTAAAAAGGGATGGTCAGTACAGGAAGTATATTACGCACAGAGTGGATGGATGAAATCTGAAGATATGCAGAACGGTGAGATTATCAAAATTAAAGGCGGTAAAGGATTCCAGGTTGGTGCGGTAGTAGTGAACGACAAAACCGGACAGAGAGAAGACCTTCTTCTCTGGCTTAAATAAAAATAAGAAAATATTCTGGAGCATGATATGATTCTTTCGAGGGTCTATTGTTTCAGGATAGTCGAGAGATCTCTTTCAAAAAATAAATCTTTTTGGAGAGGTCTCTTTTTGTTATGAAAGTGCTGGAGGTTCAGTAATTAAGCAATTATGATCAGAAGATGGAAGTCGTGCTATGATTAGATCTACTTTTAACCGAAAAATCGAAAACGCCCGAAACCCAGTAAATACAAGGCTTTCGAGCGTTTTAAGAGCAGGGGATGAGAGAATCGAACTCCCACCAAAGGTTTTGGAGACCCCTATCATACCATTTGACCAATCCCCTATCAAAACCAACTTGTAAAATTTCTTTTACTGTTGCAATTATACATATAAAAGCAACGATTGTCAAGCTTATTGTGCATTTTTATTATAAAGAATTTTACAAAGAAAGAGCGGAGATGGAGGGATTTGAACCCTCGCACCGGTTGCCCGGCCTACCGCATTTCGAGTGCGGACCCTTCAGCCACTTGGGTACATCTCCATATTAAGAAAAAAACAGTTCCACGGTGCAACCGGAACTGTTTTTTATTATATAAGGAATTCGCGGAAAGGTCAATTCTTTTTTATTGACGAATTGTTTTCACTGTAATAAGATAATAACAAACTGTATCTGCTTTATTCTGATGCTGATAATATTTGAGACTGATAAATGCGAAGCAGTGATTCGATGTAAAGCCGCATAGCGGGGCGGATGATTTTTTCCGCCTGGCTGACAGAACAGATAGGAAACAGTTCAGAAAAGCAGTTGCGATAAAAAGCAGAATAAGGTGAAAATCATGACAGATAAAAAGAAAACCATTCTGGAAGCTGTTGAGAAGCTGACAGATACTTACCGTAAAGAAGAACTTTTTCTGGGAAGGGACAGAGAACGTCTTCCGAATAAGAAAGAAATCATTAACTTCATCAAAGATATGAGATCTATTATCTTTCCTGGATATTTCAGTGTGGATTCCAGTGCGAGTGTGTTCCCGGAGCATTATGTGGCATACCGCCTGAATGATCTGTATGACTGCTTACAGGAGCAGATTGAGATTGCGTTTTTATATCAGGGGGAAGAAGAACAGAAGGCGAAGGAACATACAGAGCAGATTACAGAGAGATTCTTTGCAAACGTACCGGAGATTCAGCGTGTGCTTTTAACTGACCTGCAGGCAGGATTCGACGGGGACCCGGCTGCCAAGAGCAAAGAAGAGATTATTTTCTCTTATCCTGGATTTTATGCGATTTATGTATACAGACTGGCTCATGTTCTGTATCTGGAGAATGTGCCGTTTATTCCGAGAATTATGTCTGAATATGCACATGGTTATACAGGGATTGATATTAACCCGGGTGCGACCATCGGAGAATATTTCTTTATTGACCACGGAACCGGTGTTGTAATCGGTGAGACAACAGAGATTGGAAAAAATGTCAAGCTGTATCAGGGTGTGACTCTTGGTGCGCTTTCTACCCGTCAGGGACAATTACTTGCCAATGTGAAAAGACATCCAACCATCAGAGATAATGTGACAATTTATTCTAATTCTTCTGTATTGGGCGGAGAAACTGTGATTGGTGAGAATACCATCATCGGAGGTAACACCTTTATCACAGAATCTATCCCTGCAAACACAAAAGTCAGTGCAAAGAGCCCGGAACTTGTGATTAAGAAACCGAGAAGCGCAGTGGAAGCTACGAATGTGTGGGACTGGGAGAACTGATATTTTTCAGGGAAGTTTCCTGTTATGATGTTGGAGCACAGTAAAAAATATAATATTTGAGGTATCTTTTGGGCTGTCAGTCAGTACCAGAAGAAATCTCTGATTAACTGAAAAATGATCCTGACAAGTGCAGCATTTTCTAGAATTACATCTTGCTCAGGATCATTTTTTATTTTATGTTTTATAGAGTTGGCAGAGAAATACAGTTTCTGTTATTGGAACATGGTAAATAGTCAAGCGGATATTTGCAATCCGCTTCGCTACTTGCTCATAACCAAATAACTGCTCCGCAGTTTATCAGGAGGAGCTTGCACTCCTCCTGATACAAGCAAGTCCCCACCCACTGCTTA
>ENA-USUG01003748-USUG01003748.1-human-gut-metagenome-genome-assembly--contig:-NODE-3748-length-20075-cov-7.870037_pt1 | contig 20075 bp, 23 predicted proteins | sample MGYA00250059_ERZ773394 | MGnify/ENA primary metagenome ERZ773394 (study PRJEB29103, sample SAMN06111957) | human gut metagenome | biome: human gut; feature: ankylosing spondylitis patient; material... | reverse complement strand
CCTCTTCAAATTCCGATTTGTCTGTCCCTTAAAGTCCAAGTCCTTCAACCCACGCCGCAAGCTCCTGATGCCCGACGTGTATATTCCTCGGGCATCTCGATACAGCGGCTTTGAGCTGTTCCATCTGATTCTCTTCGTAAGCAGCTTGTACCTTGAGATCGTCAAGCATCTTTTCAAGGGCTTCTAATCGTTCCACGGTTTGCCCTCCAAAGTATTTTTGTTATTTGTACTGCGCAAAGGCATACGCCTGTGCCACCCATTCAAAGAGTTCTTCATTCAGATCGGCGGTCTCTCTGATCACGAAATGTGTTGTCCAGCGGCCCGGATAGGGTTCTGTTTTCGCTGCCACGCGGTCAGAATCCAGCGGTTCCGGAAGTCCCAGCGTGAGAACGAAATAGCGTTCCGGCAAGTCTGCCTTCTTCTTTACCCGCAGGAAGGAAACACAGGCGAAAAGATGACGGTTATAAAAGGAAATCTGAGATTTCTGCACCTTCGCCCTGGCTTCTGGAAAGCGAGACATCAATTTCTCGTAAAACGCCTCATATAAAGGGTATGATTCCGGATGCTGATCAAAAAACAGCATGGCATTCTGTGGTACATCATCCATTCAGGCGTCCTCCCATCATTAGATCCTAACGGGTAAGAGAAAGCAGCTTCTGCTCCTGAAACCAGAGGATCGTGCTTCGCAGTGTTTCCTTGAGCGGACGCGCGTGAAATCCAAGCTCCCTGGAGGCTTTTCTGTTCGAAAAATTCCCGTTAGAGCGAAGCACGGCAATGGAATACGGCGTGAAAAAGGAACGCTCGTTCCGGAGCCGGGCGATTATCTCAAAAACAGGGGCGGCGCATTTTGCCAACGAAGCAGGTACATAGCGCTTTGGAGGTTCTCTGCCGAGCAGGGAGGCGGTCAGGGTAAAAATATCCTGAATGCTCGCGTAATGCCCGGAAAGAATGTAGCATTCCCCTGCTTTCCCGCGCTCTGCGCAGGAAAGAACGCCGGCCGCGACATCCCGCACGTCGACAAAGTCGTAGCCGCCTTTCACGCCGAGCGGCAGCCTGCCGCGGCAGAAGGCAAGCAGCATCCGCGTCGTATTTCCGCAGCTTAAATCACCGGGACCGATAAGACCGGAGGGCAGGACCACGCTGGCGTTCAGACCATTCTGCGCCGCCTCCAGCACCAGCACGCTTGCCATGGCTTTGCTCTTTCCATAATCGCCAAGAATGTCATCCGGCACAAACCAACCGGCCTCCGTGATTGTTTCCGGCGCCGGTTTCTCCGGGAGGGCATGGACGGAGCTGACATAGATCAGCCGTCCCGCGCCGAACTCCCAGCACAGGTCGATGATATTCTGCGTACCCTGCACATTGACGCGGTAGACCGCCTCGTCCGGCTTTGAGGCGACGGATACAATGCCGGCACAGTGCAGCACGCAGAAGTTATCTCCGCCTGCGGCAAAAAAGCTGCGCAGGGTATCTTTGTCTGTGAGATCGCCGCAGAACACGGTCACATTTTCCGGAATCATATAAGCAAGCGGGTCTTTGTCCATGACCAGCGCCAGAACGCGGCAGCTGTGCGCCAGCAGAAGCTGGAGTACGGCTCTTCCGAGAAAGCCAGTGGCGCCGGTAATCAGATAGGTTTGATACATCACACGACCTCCTTTCATGCAACGGTTACGGATTCTTTCCACTTTCAGTATAACACAGGACGCCGAAAACGCCATAGAGAAATTGACGAAAACGGGAAAAGAGCTTTTGCGCAAAGGCGGCGACAATCTTGCACCGCGTGATGGACAAAAACTGCGTGAAGGCGTCTTACAACACCACGAGCGGCCTCCATGACGTGAATGAGAGCAAGTGGTGCAACGCCTATGCGGACGACACCATCCCCTGCGCCGTTTGGATCTTCCTTATACTTCTTCTGCGAAACCAACTCCTTTTCCGTTTTTGAAGTTTTCCAAAAGAAGGATGGCGTTCCCGGATGTTGACGCAATGGTGAAAACCTGATAATATTTGCGTACTGGTTCTTAAAAACCGGATAAAACGCTTCTTGGGACTCGGAGGATACACCATGAATCAAGTTCGCCTTGTCGCAGACTCCAGCTGCGACCTTCTTACCCTGAGCGGAATGGACTTTGTCAGCGTCCCGCTCACCATCCGCACCGAAACAGAGGAATTCCGGGACGACGCAGCGCTCGATGTTGACGGAATGGTCCGTGCGCTCCGTGACACCAACGGTCGCTCCTACAGTGCCTGCCCGAACGTGGCAGACTGGGAGGAGGCATTCGGCGAGCACGGCGATGTGATCGCATTTACCATTACAAGTGGACTCTCCGGCAGCTACGGCGTTGCCTGCGCGGCAAAAGAAAGCTGTGAAGAGCATGACCCTTCCCGCCGCATTCAGGTGTTCGACTCTCTTTCTGCCGGTCCGGAGATCGCCCTTCTCATCGAAAAGGCGGCGGCGGAACTGCGCGCCGGCGCAACCTTTGATACCGTATGCAATGTCCTGAAGTCGTATCAAAGCCAGACGCATCTGCTTTTCGCTCTGGAATCCATGCACAACCTGGCCCAGAACGGGCGGATCAGCAAGCTGACGGCAGCGGTGGCCGGCATTCTTGGAATCCGCGCTGTGGGACAGGCCAGTGCCGAAGGTACGCTTGAGATGCTCGGAAAATGCCGGGGTGCACGAAGGACGCTGGATTTTTTGCTGCTCGAGATGGAGCGTCTTGGCTACAGGGGCGGTCGCGTCCGCATCGGTCATTGCCAGAACGAGATGCTTGCGCAGGAGCTTTGCTCCGAGCTGCTGCACCTCTTTCCGCAGGCGGACATAAAAAGCTATCCGCTGCGGGGGCTGTGCAGCTACTATGCCGAGCGCGGCGGGATTATGCTGGGATTCGAGGCATGAACACGAACCGGAAAGTAAACGGAAGAACTCCTTCTAATCCTGCCTGATTTATACCGGTTGATTCAGAAAGAGAGGAAAACTACGGATGCGAATTCAGGGGCTTCAAAAGCTGACGCTGCTCGATTATCCGGGCAAAACAGCCTGTACGGTCTTTTTATCCGGCTGCAATTTCCGCTGCCCCTTCTGCCATAATACCCCCCTGCTCACAGCGGACGCGGCAGACGGAATGGCCGAAGAGGAGCTGCTGGCGTTTCTGAAAAAACGGCAGGGGCTTCTCGACGGCGTTGCCGTTACCGGCGGAGAGCCGCTTTTGCGCCCGGACCTTCCCGCTCTGCTGGAAAAGATCAAAGAACTGGGGTATGCGGTCAAGCTGGATACAAACGGTGCGTTCCCGGATCGTCTGGAGCAGATCGTGCGCGCCGGGCTTGCAGACTATGTCGCCATGGACGTCAAAAACAGCCCCGCACGCTACGCACAAACCGTTGGCGCGGCGGAGTTTGACCTTGCGCCCATTGATAAAAGCGTTTCATTTTTGCTGCGCGGTACCGTCGACTACGAATTTCGGACGACCGCCGTTGCAGAGTTTCACGACGATGCCTCATTTCTAAGCCTTGCAGACTGGCTCGCAGGCGCAAGGCGATATTTCATCCAGTGCTTTGAACCGCGGCAGACTGTATTGCAGGCAGATCTTCACGCGCCGAGCCCGGCGCAGCTGCACCACTGGGCAGAGCTGGTGCGTCCTAACATATCCGATGTGTCTTTGCGCGGGATATGAGTCAATATATTGTTTTTACCAAAAACATAAGACACAATATATTGTTATTTTCTATTGACAGACCGGCCTAATACAGGTTAGAATGGGATACAGCGCAAAGCGCGGCATCCCATTTGCGTATCAGCGGCACATGAAGAAGGAGGACCTATTATGTACCGAGTGCTGAAAAGAGACGGAAGCATGATGGAGTTTCACATTGCCAAGATCGGCAATGCCATCACCAAAGCCTTTGAGGCGGTGGGGCGGCAGTATCATCCGAGTGTGATCGAGCTGCTGGCTCTGCGCGTAACGGCGGAATTTGAACCGAAGATCCGAAACGATCTGATTTCGGTAGAAGATATTCAGGACTGTGTGGAGCGTGTTTTGAGCGAGGCCGGCTATTCAGACGTAGCCAAGGCGTATATTCTCTACCGCAAGCAGCGAGAAAAGCTGCGCAACGTCGGAAGCACGCTGCTCAATTATAAAGAGCTGGTGGACAACTATCTCAAGATCAACGACTGGCGCGTGAAGGAAAACTCCACGGTCACATATTCTGTCGGCGGTCTGATTTTGTCCAACTCCGGCGCGATCACAGCAAACTACTGGCTGAGCGAAATTTACGATGCGGAGATCGCGCAGGCGCACCGGAACGCAGATCTGCATCTGCATGACCTCAGCATGCTCACCGGCTACTGTGCTGGATGGAGTCTCAGGCAGCTCATCCAGGAGGGGCTTGGCGGCGTGCCGGGAAAAATCAGCTCCTCCCCTGCGTCGCATCTTTCGACGCTCTGCAACCAGATGGTGAACTTTCTCGGCATCATGCAGAACGAGTGGGCAGGCGCGCAGGCGTTTTCCTCGTTCGATACGTATCTTGCCCCGTTTGTCCGCGCAGACAAGCTGTCGCAGCGCGAGGTCAAGCAGTGTGTGCAGTCGTTCGTTTACGGTGTCAACACGCCGTCTCGCTGGGGCACGCAGGCGCCATTCTCCAACATTACGCTCGACTGGACCGTTCCCAAAGACATGGCCAATCTTCCGGCCATTGTCGGCGGGCGTGAGCAGCCGTTTACCTATGGCGAATGCCAGAAAGAAATGGACATGGTGAACAAGGCCTTCATTGAGCTGATGATCGAAGGCGACGCAAACGGACGCGGCTTCCAGTATCCCATCCCAACCTATTCCATCACCAAGGATTTTGACTGGGGAGACACGGAAAACAACAAGCTTCTGTTTGAAATGACGGCAAAATACGGCACGCCGTATTTCTCCAACTACATCAACTCCGACATGGAGCCGAATGACGTGCGCTCGATGTGCTGCCGCCTGCGGCTCGATCTGCGGGAACTGCGCAAAAAGTCCGGCGGTTTCTTCGGCTCCGGCGAGTCGACCGGCTCGGTCGGCGTTGTGACGATCAATCTGCCGCGGATCGCGTATCTTGCAAAGGATGAAGCAGACTTCTACCAGCGTCTTGACAAGCTGATGGACATCGCCGCGCGGTCGCTCAAGACAAAGCGCACCGTCATCACAAAGCTGCTTGAAGGCGGGCTCTATCCCTATACCAAGCGCTATCTCGGCAGCTTTGAAAACCATTTTTCAACAATCGGTCTTGTCGGCATGAATGAGGCTGGTCTGAACGCGAAATGGCTCCGGAAGGATCTGACCCACCCGGAGATGCAGGCGTTTGCAAAAAATGTGCTGAACCATATGCGCCAGCGCCTGAGCGACTATCAAGAGCAATATGGAGACCTTTACAATCTGGAGGCGACGCCTGCCGAGTCCACCGCCTATCGCCTTGCAAAGCACGACAAACGTCTCTATCCCGATATCATTACGGCAAACGAAAACGGCACGCCATATTATACAAACTCCAGCCATCTGCCGGTCGGATATACCGAGGATATTTTCTCCGCGCTCGACGTACAGGACGAGCTGCAAACGCTCTATACTTCCGGCACGGTGTTCCATGCTTTCCTCGGAGAAAAGCTGCCGGACTGGAAGGCGGCGGCGTCCCTTGTGCGGAAAATCGCGGAAAACTACCGCCTGCCGTACTATACCCTGTCTCCGACGTATTCCGTCTGCAAAAACCACGGCTATCTTGCCGGCGAGCAGCCGGTCTGCCCCTTCTGCGGAGAAAAAGCCGAGGTCTACAGCCGCATCACCGGCTATTACCGCCCGGTGCAGAACTGGAACGACGGAAAAGCGCAGGAATTCAAAGACCGCAGAACATATGATGTGGCTGCATCGAAGCTGACACACAGCGGCGTCCCGGCGCAGGAGGCGAACAACAAGATACGCACTGCGCAGCCCTGCGAGGAAATCCGGCTCTTTGTCACAAAGACCTGTCCGAACTGCGCGCTGGCAAAGCAGCTGCTCGACGATGCCGGCGTCAGCTACACGGTATGTCTTGCTGAGGAACACCGCGATGCTGCGCGCGCGCTTGGTATCCGGCAGGCGCCGACACTGGTGTCCGGCGGGCAGAAGTGGGCAGGCATAAGCGGCATCCGGACATTCCTTGCCGCAAGGGAGAACGCAAATGTATGATATTTTGATTGTTGGCGGCGGTCCTGCCGGTCTGACGGCGGCAATCTATGCCGCTCGGGCAGGAAAAACTGTCGCGGTTCTGGAGCGGGAAACCCCCGGCGGACAGATCGTCTCCGCGCCGCTGGTCGAAAATTATCCCGGGATTTTGTCAATTTCCGGGGCAGAGCTTGCCCAGAAGATGACCGAGCAGGCAAAATTGCTCGGCGCAGAGTTTCTTTTTACAGAGGCAACCGGGCTTTCCAAGGCGCAAGACGGCTTTCTTGTTTCCTGCGCAGACGACGCACTGGAAGCAAAGACTGTGATCCTTGCAACCGGCGCATCGCACCGGAAGCTCGGTCTTTCGCAAGAGGACACGCTTACCGGCTGCGGCATATCGTATTGCGCAGTCTGCGACGGCGCGTTTTATGAAGGCGCGGATGTGGCTGTCGTGGGCGGCGGCGATACGGCGCTGCAAGACGCGCTGTTTCTGGCAAATACCTGCCGCAGCGTCACACTGATCCACCGCAGAGAGACTTTCCGGGCAAGCGCCCAGCTGGTTCGCCGCGCACAGGCGCAGGAAAACATTCGGATTCTGCGAAACTGCACCGTTCAGAAGCTTCTGCTGTCGGATGACAGCTTGCAGGGCGCGGAGCTTTTAAACAGCAAAACCGGAGAAACAGAGCGAATCTATATAGAAGGTCTTTTTGTTGCGGTCGGTCAGATGCCGCAGAGCGCACCTTTTCAGGATGCTGTTGCAACCGAAAACGGATACTATCTGGCAGGCGAGAACACCAAGACCTGTCTCCCCGGCATATTCGCAGCCGGAGACGGACGCAAAAAGCAGGTACGTCAGCTTACAACCGCCGTCTCAGACGGCGCAGCCGCCGCGCTTGCCGCCTGCCGTCTGCTCGATGCCCGGCAAGGTATATCCGGATAATTTTTCACACGGTACAGCAAAAGCTGCCGGCGTAAGCCGGCAGCTTTTGCTCTTTTTAAAGTTTTCCGCGGTATTTTTGCATAATATCGGCAAAGAGTTCTCCGTTGCTGGGCGGGGAATAGGTGATGGCATTCGCGCCTGCGCGAATGGTCTTCAAAATCGTCTCGTCGTTTGGCCCGCCGGTTGCCAGAATCGGCACATCCGGGAACTGCGTGCGGATGCTTCTTACGATCTGCGGCGTTGCCGCTGCGCCGGATACGTTCAGAAAATCTGCCCCGGCTTCCATCCGGCTGCGAATGTCCATGCGCTCGGAAACGATCGTCGCAATCACGGGAATGTCTACGACCTGCTTGATGCGCGAGATCACCTCGTCCGAGATCGGCGCATTGACGACCACGCCAAACGCCCCCTGGTTTTCTGCCTCAATTGCCAATCGAACGGCGCGGTCTCCGCCTGTGATTCCGCCGCCGACGCCGACAAAAACCGGCACATCGGAGATACCGATGATTGCTTGCGAGATCGTCGGCTGCGGCGTGAAGGGATAGACGGCGATCACTGCATCGGCATTGATGTTTTTGATGATCGCAACGTCTGTTGTAAACGCAATGGACTTGATGCGCATTCCGAAAATACGGATACCGCTGCATTCGCGGATGCAATGTGGCAGCCGGATGCTGTGATTCCGCAGCGTGCCGTTGTAAACCGGAACGTTACTCTTTGTCATGGCAGGCTCCTTTCTTTTCATTGTGTTTGCCCGATATTTGTATTTTGTCTATTATACTGATACTGAGTTCCGGTTTCAATAGCAATTTATAAAGGCAGTACTGCACAATTCGGCAAGCAGATTTGGCGAGAGATTTCTCGTCAGGTCAAGGTTTGAAAAGCGCAGGAATACTCTGTGTATTTCAAACTTTTCGAGCCGCAGGATTGCCGAAAAACCGTCAAAGCGCGCCGGTATCATTGTGTGGTGCTGCCTGATCCATTCACAGTTTGACCTTGCAGCTGCTAAAGGGCGCGTATTATACAGATGACCAGGATCCCTGCAGGAGCTGCAAATGAAGACGCCTGTATCTGAGCTCCAAACCTGCCATAGTTGAACCGGAAGGTTTGGCGGCATTTTACGGACGGTTTCTTGACAAGACCGGTGTTTGCTGGTAAAGTGAAAGTATAAATAAGACAAAGACCTGATCTCATAGAAGCAGACGGGAGGCGGGAGCAATGAAGTGGAGAATCGCTCGCGGATGCCTGCGAATCGCTGCGCTGGCGGTTGTGGGTGGAACGCTCGGATGGCTGAGCAGCAGCTTATTTGGGGCCAGTGCGCAGCTGGTCAAGGACAGAACGGTTGTTGTGACACTGGGCGCCGGTATCGGCATCTTGTTCGGTGTCGTGCTGTTCCCGGAGAAAAAATAGTTGCCGACAGAGTATGTGTATGTTTGGAGGGTGCATAAGAAAGAAGAATTGGTGCAAAGCGCCGGGAAAGGAGCGGAATATGGCAATCAAGGCAATTACGACAGACAGTTTTCGGGATGATGTGTTGAAAACGAGAAAGCCGGTTCTGATCAAATTCTGGGCGCCGTGGTGCGGGTATTGCCGTGCGCTCGCTCCGGCGTTGGAGTCAATTGAAAAGCAGTATGAAAGCCTGATTTCCGTAGGGCGTGTAAATTTTGACACGGAGACGGCTCTGGTGCGCAGATACAACATCCATGCGCTGCCGACGCTGCTGCTGTTCATCAATGGGGCTGTGGCAGGTTTTCTGATCGACCCTTCCTCTGAGAAGGAAATTGATGTATTTCTGAGAAAAATGCTCGGGCTGAATGCGGGAGGTCTGTATGGCAAATATGTATGATATCGTGATTGTCGGCGGCGGTCCGGGTGGGTATTCTGCCGCATTGTATGCCGCAAGAGCCGGTCTTCACGCGGTCGTTCTGGAAAAGCAGCGTATCGGCGGGCAGGCGGTACACAGCGAAAATATTGAAAACTACCCGGGCTTCGACGCCGGAATCGATGGGCTGAGCCTGAGCGAAAAAATGCAGCGCGGCGCAGAGCGATTCGGTGCGGAAATGGTGACAGACGAGGTGTGCCGTGTGCGGCTGATGCAGCCGGTTAAAATCATCGAAGGAGCAAAGCAGACCTATCGAGCGCCTGCCGTCATTCTGGCGACCGGCGCACCGCCGAAAAAACTTGGCGTGCAGGGAGAGGAGGAAATGCTGGGGCGCGGTGTTCACTATTACGCCGCCTGCCGCTCCATGATGTACAAACGGAAAACGGTTGCCGTAATCGGAGATGGGGAGCAGGCTGCTGAGGCGGCGATGCTCCTTTCCCGTATCGCCAAACGGGTCTGCCTGGTGCATCGCGGCATACGGATGCAGATCAACCCCGCCTATATGAATAAACTGAAAATGATGGGAAATATTGAGCGTTATGCAGGAAGCAGAATCCTGGCATTTCTTCATGCAAACTGGGTGTCCAGCATCCGTATCCAGGAAGAGCGGGACGGGGAGATCTGGAATCTGCCGTGCGACGGCGCATTTATCTGCCTCGGCGGCGTGCCGGAAACGGGTCTGTTCCGGGGTCAGGTTGCACTGGATGAACAGGGATATATTCTTGCAAATGAGACGACTATAACCAACCTCACAGGCGTTTTTGCTGCCGGTGACGTCCGGACAAAACTACTCCGGGGGATTCTGACTGCCGCAGCGGACGGCGCGGTGGCCGCACAGCAGGCGGAGCGGTATATTGTAGAAAACATCTGATCCGAAAAGCAAGGAAGGAGCGTTTCTATGAAACTCACATTCATCGGCGCGGCACATGAAGTGACGGGAAGCTGTACGCTTCTGGAGTGCTGTGGAGGGAACTATCTGGTCGACTGCGGCATGGAGCAGGGCGTCAATGTTTTTGAAAATGCGCCGCTCCCGGTTTTGCCCGGACAGATCGACGCAGTTTTTCTGACACACGCGCATATCGATCACTCCGGTATGCTGCCAAAGCTGTACAAGGACGGCTTCCGGGGCAAGGTCTATGCGACGCAGGCAACGGAAAATCTCTGCCGGATCATGCTGATGGATTCTGCCAACATCCAGATGTCCGATGCGGAATGGATCAACCGAAAAGCGGCGCGTGCCGGCCGCGCGTCCATTGAACCGGTCTATACGACCGAGGACGCGGCAGGCGTCCTGCAGCTGCTGCGCCCGTGCAGCTACGGAGAGCGCATCAAAGCGGCAGAGGGTGTGGATGTCCGGTTTACAGACGTCGGTCACCTGCTCGGCGCAGCCTGCGTGGAACTGTGGCTGACGGAAAACGGGGAAACCAGAAAGATCGTATTCAGCGGCGACGTCGGCAATACGGATCAGCCGCTGCTCAGCAACCCACTGACAGTAGACGAGGCCGATTATCTCGTGATCGAATCCACCTACGGAAACCGCCTGCACGAAAAACCCGGAGATACCGTGGCAGAGCTTGCCGAAGTTTTGCAGCGCGCCTTTGACCGAGGCGGCAGCGTGATCATCCCGGCCTTTGCGGTCGGCAGAACGCAGGAGCTTTTGTACGCGATCCGCGAGATCAAGCAGAAGCGGTTGGTGCAGGGGCATGACGGCTGGCCGGTCTATCTGGACAGCCCGCTTGCTGAGGCCGCAACAGCTGTTTTCATGCAATGCGAGCCGGAATATCTCGATGCTGAAACGAGAAATCTGCTGCGGCAGGGAATCAATCCGCTCTGGTCCGCCAACCTGTACCTGACGGAACGTGTGGAGGAATCCAAGAAGATCAATGAAGACCTGCGTCCAAAAGTCATACTATCCGCAAGCGGTATGTGCGACGCGGGTCGTATCCGACACCATCTCAAGCACAACCTGTGGAAATGGGAGAATATCATCCTCTTTGCCGGATATCAGGCAGAGGGAACGCTGGGGCGTAGTCTGCTGAACGGTGCAAAAACAGTCCGCTTATTTGGTGAGGAGATCTCGGTCAGCGCCGAGATCTGTGTCCTGCACGGGACCAGTGGACACGCGGACAGAGATGGGCTTCTCAAATGGGTACAGGCGATCTCGCGCAAGCCCCGCGTTGTATTTGTCAACCACGGCGATGAAGAAAACTGCGAAGCCTTCCGCGACCGGCTGGTTTCCGAGGGCTACTGTGCGGTTGCTCCGTTCAGCGGGACGGAATTCGATCTGCTGCAGGGGCTGTTTCTGATGGTCACAGAGGGTCAGCGCATTGAGAAAAAAGGCCGCGCGAGAAAGAACGAAGTCTTTGCGCAGCTTATCGAGGCGGCACAGCGGCTCGTCGCGGTCGCAATGGCCTGCAGAGAGCAGTCCAATCAAAGGCTGCGGCGGTTTACATCGGAGATTGAGCGTTTGATCGATACCTGGAAGGACTAAGAAAGACCGGTAGCCGCAAAACCATGCAGCTGCCGGTCTTTCTGAAAGAGGTGCGCTTTTGGGACAACGATTCGTGCATTCTATGATGCGGAAAATAATGACACGGTAGAGCGTGCTGCACTTGGGCAAAAAGGAGGATCGCGAAGAAAGCGCTGTTTTTGGAGAATCCCATAAAACAGCACGTTTCTTCGCTCGCATTCTATCCTACGGCCTGTGTCAGCACGCATGCCGTTGTGCTCTGCGACATGAACGGCAGACAAATGCCGTTTTCGCCCGCGCCGATCATCAGCTCCGTGCCGCTCGGGCTGATCAGGAGGGGATAGGTCTCAGACATATAAAACGGTCCATCCGTGGTCTCATAGCTATTACCGCCCACAAGCGACAAGTTGAGCGTCACATAGCTCGGTCCGTCCATCACCGACTCGATCGTCCAGAAGCCGCTCCACATCTCTTCAAAATCGCTGCTGCCCTCGTAGCTCCACTCCAGATCGACAGAGCCTCCGCTCTCATCATCGCGATAGAAGCGAAGAGAAAAATACGCAACGCGGTCTGTCTGCCCTACCATCGTCTGATAGAACCAGCCCATACCGTAGCTTTCCGAGCCTGCAAGAGAGAGTGCGGTCACGCCACCCCAGCCGTCAGCAAGCCACTGCGCAAGACTCGGCGGTGCATACTGCCAGGTATACTCCGTAAAGTCCCAGATGTGGTAATCATACGAAAGCGCCGGCGCAAGTCTGCTTTCCGCGTTGAGACCCGGATACCACTCGTAGGTATTGTTGCTGTCGGTGATGAATAGCTGTGTGTCCGCCTCATATGCCACACCGTCAAGATTCGCAAACAGCAGCACCGGCTCGCCGGTCTCCGAGCGATAGAGAACCTCCGTCACTTCTTCTTGCTGTGTCTGTGCATTCCACTGCACACGGTTGATCGCAAGCGTCGCGTTCTCATCAACCGGCACGATGCAGTACAGATGTCCCGCGCCGCCGATGATATGCTCCTCGTCGATTTCCGCGATAAAAGGGTATTTGAGCAGCATGGCCTCGTTGGTTTCCCACAGCCACGCGGGGAAGCCCGCCTCGGAGCCCTCGTCAAACAGCCCGCCGACATAACCGAGATACGCCGCGCCGAACATCACGCCCGTCACGTCGATCCGGTCGCGCAGCCATCCAAGCGAGGTCTCAGCCTCCTGCGAAAATCCGTACTGTACCGGCTGTGTTTCCGTCGCCTCGTCGCGTGACACGCGATCACTCATGTCGCTCTGCGATATCGCTTCTTCCGGCTGCCTCTCCGGTGTTTTTTTATCGGCCTTTGTGAGAAGATCAACCTTATCTGTACTCATTTTGGGTTCGTCGGGCACCGTCTGTTCCTTCTGCCCGCAGGCACAGAGGGACAGCAGCAACCCCAGCGCCAACAGCAGCGCGAGTATTCGTTTGGGTGTTGTTTTCATGGCCGCTCCTTTCAGAATGTCCCGCTTCGACCGGAACCACCGCCGCCGGATTCGCTGTGACTGCTTCCGTCGCTGGAAGAGCTGCGCTCGATCTTCCGGCTGGAGGTCGTCTTATGGGTAAAGCGATCTGTTTGCTCCGTAAGGCGGAGGCCCGCGGAGACGTAGTCGTTCGCGGTTGCTTTTTTTGATACAGTCTCCATTTTTTGCCATATCACAGCGACGACCGCGGCTGCCGCCAGCAGGGAAAGACCGATCACGATAAGGATCGGAAAGAACAAGCTCGCCCGGACGGGCTTTCCTACGGAAGCCTTTTCCAGATAGACGCTGCATTCTTTGACGTAATCCTCAAAGCCGCCGTACCAGTCGTTCTCGCCGAAATTGTCGAGGAAGACCTTTTCCAGTTTCTGCTGGCCATAGCTGTTGAACGCATACTCGCAGCGTGAGCCGTAGCAGAACATTGCCCACTTGCGGTCAGTCATGCTGAGCAGCAGCATGATCCCGTCGCGGTTCGGTCCTTCGCCCATGGTGCATTCATGGTAGATGGTGTAGGTCGCTTTATAGACGCCTTCAGAGTGGAAGTCCCGATAGTCCTCCACGGTTACGATGTAAACGCCGACACCATACTTTTTGGAGACGCTTTCCGCCATCTTTTCCAGCAGCATATTTTCGTTTTCGTTGAGAAGCCCGGCCGCGTCCGTCACATAGGAAAGCTGTGCGCCTGTCTGCTCAGCCGCGGCTGCGCTCACGCAGAATACAAGCGTCAAAATAAGCACCAGCAGGAGACAGCGTATTCTTCTTTTCATTTCTCAGCCCTCCCTATCGCGCCAAAAGCAGCAGCGCGGTCACACTGATGGCGATGAGCGGCGCCGCGATCGCCGCGAACAGACCGACGACCCGTTTCGTGCTGACGGGAAGGTTGCCGACAAGCTTGCCGGTCTGACCGTTCATGGCAAAGAGAAAATCTTTTCCCTCCCACCTTGTATTCAGGATCCAGACGGGCAGCAGCGCGTAATGCACCTTGCCGCGCTTCAAGTGGATGTCGCGGCCTGTTTCATTGCAGCTGCTGTAGCCGGATACCGTATTTTCCAGTGCATCCACCAGCGAGCCTGCGCAGCGTTTGTCCGCACGCTCCCGGCTGTCTTCGACGCTCACATCGTATTTATCTGCCAGAAATCCGGGCAGATACGCTGTGGAAAACGGCTTGAGCTCCGCGTAATCATATGGTTCGATGGAGTCCATGTAATCATCCGGCATTTTGCTCGACGCGTCCACCGGGATCTTTTCAAAGGCAATGGAGCCTGCGCGTCGCACATCATAGTGGCTTGTCTCCGTGATCTCATAATCTCCCGAGGTGTACTTATGTACAGTGGTGGCATGGAATTGTGCGCTTCCGCTGGCCTCGCCGTCGTACATCCAAAAGGGTACATACACGCCCTTGATCTCCTCCAGATGGTTGGCTTTGGAGAACGTCGATGGCAGCAGAGGCTTTTTTAGATAGTGCTTCTTCAGCGCCTTGATGGCGTCCTCCTTGCTCAGCTTGAAGGGAAGCACAAAGTCGGGCTTCAAAATACCGCTGAACTGCCCCGGAAGTACCGACGGATTTCCGCAGTACGGGCAGGACGTGGCCGCAGTCGCCGCATCGCAGAGCAGCTCCGCACCACACGACGGACAGCAGTAGGCCTTCATGCCGGCCGCGTCCGCGCCCCAGTCCTCGCTCAGACCGGAAGCATCCCAGTCAGAGCCGTCTGCGGCGGCCGCTTGCTCTTCCACTTCGGCAGATTTTTGAGCCGTTTCTGTCTCTTCCTGCTTCTGCGCCGCTTCCGCCACTTTTGCTTCTTTTTCTGCGTAGAACGCTTCAATTTCTGCGATATCGAAGCTTGAGCCGCAGTAATCGCACTCCAGCCTGCCGGATTCTCCTACAAAATGGAGTGGCCCCGTACAGGCGGGACATTGATAATTTGTTACTTGTGTTGCCATCTAAGTTCCTCATTTCCCAGGCCAGCGTTACAGCCCACAAGAGCAGATTGCAGCGCCGAACACAGTTATGATCGTGTTTTTTCGGATATGCGGCGCAGGCTCACTGCTTGTGATAGATCGCGTCCGTGTCTCTTATGGCGTTCTCTTCCGAATCGTACAAGACGCACATATCCGCCGCCGCAGGGTCGCTGTTGACAAGCGTGATGGCGATCAGCTTTTCGGCCTCTTCTGCGATTTCGTCGTAATCGCAGTCTGCATCGCAATCAAAGCCAACCGCAAGTAAGGCGTCAAAGCCTTTCGTCTGGAACGCAGACTTTGCAAAAACATACTGCTCCTCCCAGTTCTGTTCACCCTCGTTCCACCACATTTGGCTGCATGCCATACCGCTTTTATCTTCACTCACGGTGAACTCATATTTTCTCAGCCCATCCTCGCAGACCCACGTGCCCTCCAAAAGTGCAAAGGTCTCCTGTGTTTCCTGCCGTATTGCGGCTTTTCTGTCCGCTTCAGCCTGTAACTCCTCTGCGCTGTAGTAGGCTTCCGCGTCTCCTGTCTCGCTCCAACCGTCGTCATACCAGAAAATATCCGTCAAAGAGGCAAACTGCGAAGAGTTCAGGTAGCGCAGACGATATCTGACGCTCTGGCCCGGATCGTCGATCATCAGTCCGCTGATTTGCTCTGCAAAATCTGCCCGGATGGTCAGAACGCCGTTTTGAAACGTATACGCAAACGCATCGCCCAAGTCCTCAAAATCCGCGCCGTAGCATCGGACCGTGTTGTCTTTGAACGCCCCGCCGCGGTAATAGAGCTTCAGTTCTCCCGGCGTATAGACCGCTTTTTTTACATAGAAGTTCTGGAATACCTCTGTTTCCCGGTATTGGTATACCGTCCGGCTGCTGGCTTCACCGCAGGCAGAAAAACCGAGCAGTCCCAGCAAAATGCTCATTGCAAGCAGCGTCTTTTTCATATTCCTACCCTCGCGCATCCGGCGCGTTTTTGCGACGGATGGCAAATCTCGTTTTTCCCCGATCAGCCGCTGCCCCATCTGTTCGGCATGGCGCGTCTCGGTTTGATTTCCAGCGTAAAGGTCATCTCGGCACTCGTCCCTTCAGCATCTGTCACAACGCAGCGATACTCGACGTTGGTTTCGGGGTTGCATCTTGCCGGCATACCCGGGCGTACCGAGGGCGGTGGCGTAATGTCTATAGAACTGGAGTTGACCTGGAAGCGCATTTCGTTGAAGTAAGGGTTGTTGACGAAAATGGTGATATAAAAATCATAGGAGTATTCATAGCGCGGCGGATTGTAGCTGACCTCTTTGCCGTCTTTGTCCTCGCGCTTGAGTTCCGAACGGCTCTCGTCAATATCAAGATTGCAGCCGGTCACGTCTGCAAAGTCCAGAACATCCGGGTTTGCCTCTTGCAGGTCTCTCGCTCTTGTTACCATGAATTTCCCAGCGTCCTCGTCCAGAAGCACCTTGGTGTTCGTGCCGAGCGTCCGGGTGGTGTGGAACGCTGCAACCTTCTGCTGGTTTTCCTCACGGTAGGCAAGCTGCTGCTTGATCTCCTCGACGGTGCTGCTGCGCCGGTCAGAGAACCACGGGGAAAGCTTTTTGGCACAGTTTTTGCAGAGATTCCCGTTTTCCAGCTTGCGGTTGCCAAGTAAGCCGATTTTTTCCCCGCAAATATCGCAATATTTCTTATCGAACAGTCCCATATATGTACCAATCTCCTTTGTGTCTGCTTCTCAAACTATGCGGTGTACGGTGCATCTGCCTTGGAATTGAGCACCGCGCCGTATATGTACAAAGCCGGAACGGCCACGCCCGTCAGAACGCTTGTGACGTTAAACTCGCCGCCGTTGACCAGATTCATCACGATGCTCAAGACGCTGAATACCGCCACAATTGCGCCCCATGCGATGAGCTTGCCTGCTTTTTCGCTGCGCTTGCTATGCTTGACGCCTTTGATACCTGCAATCAGCTGGCAAATTCCTCCAATCAGTGTCAGAAACAGCGCTGCCCAATAGGCAAATGTCAGACCAGATGCCGCGCCGGCTCCTGCCGCCAAAGCGCCCAGTCCTCCGACCAATACACCTGCAAGGATGGAAAATACAGCGGCAATGATCATCAGAATGCCAGTGACCTTCAAAAACTTGTGTCCTTTCACGATAAAACCTCCTCGACTCTTTGTTATTCGTTTTTATTCTTCCGCAGGGCGTCTGATGCCGCACTCTGCGCAAAATACGCTGCTGCCATTCGGCATCCCGCACTCCGGACATTTCCATCCGCCGTCCGGTGCAGGTCTTGAGAAAATCCCGGTCTCTGTTTCCTCGGCAAACGCCGCCAGGAGATGAAAGATGCTCTGTGCGCTTTCGCCGCAGTAGTTGTTTGTGAAAACCTCACCGCTGTCTTGCCATGTCGCGGCAATATAGCTGTCCACAACACCGTCCGGGCAGGTGCCGGGGTAAACCGGAAGCTCCAGCGCGCGAAGCTCCTGCCCGATGCTGCTGAAATACGCCTGCGCCTTTTCCGGGGCAACAGCGGCATTCTTCCTGAAAATAGGCTTACCGTCGCCATCCTGATACCGGTAGGAGAAAAGCATCTGCTTCTCCGCTCGGGATGGCAGCGTCCGCTCATCGAGAAGGAAGCTGAAGCAGTCACGCGCAGACGAAGCGTTTTGCTCCCAGTAAATTCCGACCAACTCTGCTGTTTCGCGCACCTCACGCTGCTCTGTTTCAAGCTTGGATGCAGCATACGCTTCCTCGGCAATACCCAGAACCAAGGCCTCCAGTGCCTCCGCATGGCTGCCGCTGAGCGTTTGGGCCTCATCCCCGTCATCGATGCGCCAAACGATCCGGATCTCGCTGTCAACTTCATCATAGCTGTCAGAGGACGGTTTTCTGTACGCCGGAAGATCCGACTCTGCCAGCATATTCTGAAGCGCAAACCACTGTACCCATGTGAGCTGCCAGGGAATCGGGTTGGAAAATGCATCCGCTCCGCTTTCTCTTATCTCGTCGCCGCCGGATTGGCTTGGGAACCAGCCGGTCAGCAGCGGCATATCGTTCTCCTGATAAAATTTCAGTGAAAAGCTGCTGTAGTAATTCCTGTGGTTCTGCTGCCACTCAAATTCCACCAGATCCTTGCCCGCTCTGTATGCATCCGGGTTTTCCATCCTGCCTCCGTCTTTGATCTGCGACGTCACAACAAGCCGATACAGTGAGCATCCTGTCAGCGCAAGCAGGGCAATTGCCGACACGGTGATCAGCGCGACTTTCACTGCTGATTTCACACCATATCCCCGTCGTCAAACGGGTCGCCGCACTCGGGGCAGAACTTCGGCGGATGCGCCGGATCAGCCGGTTCCCAGCCGCATTTGTCGCACTTGTACTGCGGAACACCGGCCGGCTTCGGTTTGCCGCATTCGGCGCAGAACTTGCCCTTATTCACCGCGCCGCAGCTGCACGTCCAGCCATCCATCTGTACTTCGGGCTTTTTTGTGCCGCATTCCGGGCAGAACTTTCCGCTTGCCGTCGCGCCGCACTGCGGGCATTTCCAGCTTCCTGCCGCCGGCTTCGGCTCCGGCTTTTTGCTGCCGCAGTTCGGGCAGAAATTGCCGGTGATACCGCTTTGTCCGCAGCTGCACGTCCAGCCGTTCGTGGGCGCTGCCGGTGCTGCGGGAGCGGGCTGCTGTGCTTGCTGCTGCGCGCCCATCTGATAAAGCCCCTGCGCGTTCATGCCGCCCATCTGGCCCGCCATATTCATGCCCATGAACGCCATCGCGGGGCCTGCGCCCTGATTGGACGCGGCCGACTGCATCGCGGAGGCCTGCGCGCCGACTAAGTGCGCCGCCGCTCTCGTCGGATCCATAAATGCCGCGTTGCGCTGCATTTCTTTCAGCATCTGCTCGTCTTCTTCGCTTGCCTTCACGCTGGATACGCCGAACGAGACGATTTCCAGACCACGCAGATTACGCCACTTGCCAGACAGCACTTCATTCAGTGCGTCCGCCAGCTCCATCGTATGTCCGGGGAGCGCGGAATAGCGGATGCCCATGTCGGAAATCTTCGCAAACGCGGGCTGAAGCGCGGTAAGTAACTCAGTCTTGAGCTGTCCGTCCAGCCGGTCGCGGGTATAATCCTCACCCACATTGCCGCACACGTTCGTGTAGAAGAGAATCGGGTCGCAGATGCGGTAGCTGTATTCACCGAAGCAGCGAATGGCAATGTCGATGTCAATGCCTGCCCGCTGGTCAACAACACGGAAGGGAACCGGCGACGGTGTGCCATACTTGTTGCCGATGAGCTCCTTGGTATTAAAATAGTACACGCGCTGATCCTTGGGCGGCTCGCCGCCGAAGGTGAAGCGCTTGCCGATATTTTTAAACGTGTCGGCAATGCTTGTGCCGAGCTGGCCGGAGAAGATCGAGGGCTCGGTCGAGGAATCATAGACGAATTCGCCGGGCTCGGCGCAAAGCTCCGTAACCTTGCCCTGATCGACGATGATCATGCACTGACCGTCGGCAACCGCCACGACAGAACCGTTTGAGATGATGTTTTCCGAGCCCTTGTAGTTGCTGCTGCGCCCGGAAACGCGGTGCAGACCCTTGACGGCCATGACGTTTTCGGGAATGGATTCACAATAAAAATACTCTTTCCACTGGTCGGCCATCACGCCGCCAGCCGCACCCAATGCTGCTTTAATGAGTCCCATTTTCTGTACTCCCTTTCTCTACTTACTATGCCCACGGGTCTTCCGCCGCAGGAATACGGATGCCGCTGAGAATACTGGAATATTCCCAGAGGAACCACTCGCCGGTCGAGGCCTTCTGCCGCAGCTTCATGGGTCGCGGCGAATCTGCGCCCGCCGTTTTCAGGAACACGCGCAGATAGCCTGGCTCCATATCCTGCGGTCTGGGGTCTGCCAGCACGTTAAGCCGGTATGGTGCCCGCGGCTGATAGCCGTTTTCCGGCGTCGCGCCTTCAAAATATGCACGCGGCAGATAGGCTTTGCCGCGCAGCCGGTCGCGCAGAAACTGCACGTCGTAAGGTGTCATGGGTCTTGGCCCGCGCAAGAGATTCATTGCGGCAGGTCCGGCACAGGGCAAGCGTTTCCTCCGGCTTTGAAGAACGGTAAACAAGAAAATCCGGGTCGCATCCCGAAAGCGATT
>ENA-USUG01003734-USUG01003734.1-human-gut-metagenome-genome-assembly--contig:-NODE-3734-length-20149-cov-5.115136_pt1 | contig 20149 bp, 19 predicted proteins | sample MGYA00250059_ERZ773394 | MGnify/ENA primary metagenome ERZ773394 (study PRJEB29103, sample SAMN06111957) | human gut metagenome | biome: human gut; feature: ankylosing spondylitis patient; material... | reverse complement strand
GTGACTATTGCTACCAACATGGCAGGTCGTGGTACCGACATTAAGCTGAGTCCGGAAGTGAAAACTGCGGGCGGTTTCGATATCAAAATGAATGATACGTTCCATGTGAGGCTGATAAATTTTTATGATCCGTCCGTTTGCGATATGTTTGCGCAACAGCATACAAAAATTTGGTGCCGTCAGTGGACTGGGTTTGTTTGTTTCTGTCAGATACAGAAAAGGCAGCGAAGCACTCGCGGACATGGCAAGGCGGAACTGTCCGTTGCTTCCTTTTAGGGTAAAAAGAAGTTCGTCATTTTCCGGCTGTGCAATTTTGCTGATTTTTGCATTTAAAATTGTCTGATTCAGTTCATATACAAGATTGGATATTACTAATCCATCAAAAGCCATTTTTAGATCTCCTTTCGGAATGTGTTTCCGCGGATTTCCCGCAGAATGATATTATAACGGATTTTTAGCATAAAAACAACGCTGTTGGGATGTTTATTTGTTGACACATTATGATGAAACATATATAAATATTGCATAAATTCATTTGAATACAATAACTTGTCAAAAAGGTCAGAAAACAGATGAAATAATCAAAAATAACGATGATTTTGATAATTTACATGTCTGGATAGTAATTATTTTCATTGGCAGATATTGTATTTGAAGATGAGGTGCAGTGCGTGAAATTGGGAGAATGAGAAATGGAGGATTTGCGTATGGTAAAACAGAAAAAAGTATTGTGTTAATGGCAAGAGTGCTGGTGTTAGCATTGCTGATCGGTGTATTTGCATCTGTTCCGTCAGAGCAGACATTTGCAGCCGCAAATAAGGCTCTTCGTTCAAAAGTTGTATTCAATGGAGATAAAGAATCTGATGCAGCGTGGATGAATAACAATTATGTTATGCAGGCAGGTTACAAAAAAGCTTCAAAAATAAAGAAAAATATGAAAATGTCTGCAAAAGCGTATGTTCCGGCAGCAGCCTTAAAAAAGAATGGAGATACCGTACATGTGGATGCGTGGATAGGTCTGGAAAATAGTAAAAACGGTAATTATGTTGGGGATATCCGTACAAAATATACGGTAATGCTGATCAAAGATGGCAAAAAAATGCGTGTTGCACTGTGGGATCCGGCGAAGGAAAAAGAGTGTAAACCTGGGAAAACAGCCAGCTATAAAAAATCTGGAAAATATTATGTGATCACGATCAATGATATGCCGCTGGAAAATGTTGTTTATAAGGATGAACAGACATCGAAAATTAACACAAAAACGAAATATAACCTGGGGCAGGGAATCGGTGTCACAGGCACCTGCTCAAAGACCAGCGGATATGTATATGTGGATGATTTAAAGATTTCAGGAGTGACTACGCAGAAGATTACATTTAATAAAAAAGACTATAAATGGTACAGTGGATGGCATTTGGATAAAAATTATTCTTTAAAGGTTATAACTATTAAATAATAACCTGTCTGTAAAGAAATAAAAGTATGGTAAAAATGGGAGCTCGAATCGAACTTCCATTTTATATTAAAAATAAAAAACAAATAAAAAAATAAAATTAAATAAATGAAAAGGTCTTTTTTTATAAAAAAAATTTGCTATACTAAATTCGTATATGAAAGATTAAGACATCAATACAATCTTGGTATTCTATATGTCGGTTTTATAGGTAAAGACGGCATATCTGAAACAATCTTTTTTATTCATTACAGATACTTTTAAGAATATTCCATGGTAATGAAAGTGAAAACTGTGCTTTTATCTGCACTATACAAGAACTGTACCTTGACAAATAAATAGGAAGATATTCGATCAGAGAAAGTTGCTTTTCCATTACATGACGTTTATAATAAAGAAAAGGAAAACAGATATAGTATACTGATCAAGGCAGCCGAAAGGACGGCTTTACCACTTAGATCTGCTCCGAGATTCGGAGAAAGGGGTGGTAGCATGGTTACATATAGTGACTTGTTCACATTTGTTATTATGATATGTGCCATCATAACGCTTGTCAGAAGTGTCAGAAATGATACCCATGATAAGACAAAAAAATAACCGTCCAGCTCCTCGCAAGATCTGACGGTTATTTCATGTAACTAAAGATTTATATATGCCGGAGCAGATAGGTATTTGCTTATCACCCGGCTGTCTTGATAGGTATATTATAAAAGTTTCCATTTCGTTTGTCAACGTCGTAAGTAAAAGAATCAAAAATAAAGGATAAAGGAGAATCAGAAGTTATGAGAGAGAGAGGAAGAAAGAACAGAACCAGTGCCACAATGCTGGCAGGATGGAAAAAAGCAGTCGTATTGATGCTTGCACTTATCGTGTGTATCAGCAGCGTTGTAGTACCGCAGCCGGAAGAGGTATCGGCAAAGGCAGCCAATCGGATCGATTTCAAAATCAACGGCAAGGCTGGCAGCAAAGTAACCTTGTATGCAGGTGAATATGTAAAGTTCACGATCGATGGCATGTGGCAGAATGGGGATTACATTCAGACAAGCGGAACAAACGCTTATGGGGATAAGATAAACTTCAAACCGTCAAAAGAGCTGAAATTTAAATCCAGTAACAATGCAGTTGCGACGGTAACAAATAAGGGTGTCATCACTGCGAAGAAAAAAGGAACCTGTAAGATCACGGTGACATCCATTTACAATGCCAAAGTAAAGGGAACGATCAAAGTTACCGTCAGCAGGAAGAAGCAGAACGCTAAGATCACACTGGAGAAGAAGAAAGCAACGATCGCAGTCGGAAAGACAGCCACAGTCAAAGTAAAATCTTTAAAAGGCATCAGTGCAAAAGGTGTGAAGTTTGCATCCAGTAATAAAAAGGTAGCAAAAGTTTCATCCAAAGGAAAGGTAACTGCAAAGAAAGCCGGAACGGCAACGATCACAGTAACATCCGTGGTAAATAAAAAGGCAGTCGCAAAGTTTAAAGTAACAGTAAAGAATCCGGACACGATCAACACAAATTATACACCAACCGGAAAGAAAAAAATCGTCCTTGATGAAACAAGCGTAACACTTGCACCGGAATCCAGTTTTGATAAAATGCCGGAAGTAGTTGACGGCATGCCAGATGCGGTATTTGATGCAGGGGAGATTGCTGCTTTTGCAAGAACAGATATTGCAGATCCGGATATGGGACGTAAATATTATGTGGTTTGTGCAAAGATGCTGATTTCTAACAAAAAGAAATATGGTACCGCACAGATCAAAATCAAAAGCATGACCGGCTTAAAGAGCAGGGAAGTTACTTATAAATCAAGCAACAAGAGCGTTGCATCTGTTTCTTCCACCGGTAAAGTCACACCGAAAAAAGCGGGCACCGCAGTGATTACCGTGACATCCAAGGCTGATAAGAGCGTGTCTGCAACTTACACGGTAACAGTAAGAAAACTTGTGACAGCATTCCAGTTCGATATGTATACGAATCTGAAAAAGCAGGATCCGGATTTGGAAACAAGATTTGAGGAAAACAGGTATGATTGGCGTCAGGTAATGTCATCAAAAGAAGTTTTACCTTTAAATGCCGCAGATAAAAACTTTACGCTTACCAGCAGTGATGAAAGTATTATTAAAGTGCATGACAATGGTGAAATTGCAGGTGTTGGTTATGGCACAGCAACATTAACATTGAAGTCTGCCGATGGATTTTGTAAATATTCCTGGAAATGTACAGTGACAGATAAAGAAACGACCTGTTGGTATACCATGGGTTATGGAGATTAGTTCAAAAATTCATTTTGAAACACGAAAGGAGAACAATGAAGGAAAAAAGAAAACTGAATAAAGGAGGTAAAATTCTGCTGCTGTTCACACTTGTGGTCAGCAGCATTTTTTTACTCCGGCCGTTTACTGTAAAAGCGGATGTAAATGTAAATATCAATAAAGAAACACAGATCGTGACGGATCTGATCGGTCAGTACAGCATCAATTATACCGGAGATGCGAACTTTTTCGGGTTTTATGGTTATTATGAAAATAATAATTATAATGAAATGGTGAAGGATACTGATTTTAAGGCAACGGTAGATACCATTGGTAAGGACAAAATTGTAAACAGTTCTATTGCAAGTCTGAAAAAAACAGACGGTGCAACACAGATAGAAGCAGCATATCTTGTCTGGGAAACATCCGTACAGGGAAAAAATAATACGGATCTTGTAAAAAAGGCTGCGAATAAAGCGGTTTATTTTGCCGGTTCAACAGACAAGGGTGCTTTTACAAAGAAAGTAAATGCTTCCTATGCTGCAGTTGATATGCGTGAACCACATCTTGGAACAAAAGAATATACATTTTCCTGTATGTATGTAGATGTAACCTCGGTTGTTCAGAAATATGGCTATGGTAAATACGGTGTTGCAAATATCCCTTATGCAGCGTCAATGAAAACAAGTAATACAGACAAGGGTACACATGCAGGTGAGAGCAGTTCCGCATGGCAGCTGATCGTAATCGAGAAAAACAGCAAAGCAAATGTCAGGGCTGTTTCCTTAAAAATTGGTTCTCATTTTAATTATCAGCAGGAAAACAGTAAATGGACAAGAAATCCGTTAACTATGAACCTTGATCTTGGAGACTGTAAGACAAATCAGTATATAAATGAAGATTCCGAAGTAAGCGGAGAATTATTACTGCTTGGAACCAATTCAGGAATTGTAAAAAGCAACGCGACAGAACAGAAATCTTTTGCACTTGATTTATATGATCGGAATAAGAAAGATAAAAACAATAATGAAAAGTTGGCATATTCAAACAGTGGACTGATCGGACATTCTTATTTCTATCATGGAGACACACAGCTGAGTTCTAAGTTATCTTCTGTCCGTGGTATGTTAATGGATTTCACCGTAAATCAGGATGATGGATCGCATCCGGGATTTGCAACAAATAAGTTCCGTGCAGAAGCATCCGATTCATCATGGTCAACATTATTTGTTGTTGGTCTTGCCGTGGATGTGGCAGATTATGAACTTTCCGAAAATCAGGAAACAACGGTAAACAGTACTGTATCTGCGACTGTAACGGGAAATATCAATGTAGTCACTGATCAGCCGAATACGGGTTATTATGATGGAACACTGGTTGTAACATTGGATGATGTATTGACACCGGTAAAGGGTAAGGCTTCTTTTACGGTGTATGATAAAGGTGTGACTAAGCCGAAAGCAGTAAAGTATATTTACGGAACAGATAAAGAGGTTCAATATAATGCAGCTAATCATACGTTGACATTATCCGGATATGATAATAAGGCGGATGGCAGCTATGTAAAATATTCGATTCCATGTACTGTACCGGAAAATTCGGGAAAGAAACTTTTTACTAATCAGCATGAGGTTACCGGAAAACTAAGGTCGCAAAAAACAAACACCGGAATTGAAAAACCTTCCGAGCCGGTACCTTCTCAGGCAACACCGCTGTACCGTCTTACAGTAAAGATGGATAAGACTGCAGGAAGTCATATTGAAGTAAGAAAATATTTCACACAGCATGGACATTATGCCCCAGTTTGCATCGTGGCTGAGGATCCGAATATGTTATCTGGAGATTACTATACAGATTCTGTTGAGATTCCATATAATGATGCAATTATTGCAATACCAGCCTTTAATACAGGCTATCAGTTCAGTAAATGGACAGATCTTAATGAAAAAACGAATGCATCCACAGACCGCAAGGTAACATCGGACCTGGTAAATGATAAGACCTATGTATATGAAAGAAATATGCCTGCTTATAATATGACGCTGACACTTACCGGCATCGGGGAGCCATATGAGGTTCGTTATTACATAAACGCACCAAGGGCATTGACAGGCATTGACACATGGAATGTCAGCAATACATATACACTGATCGGGAACAGTACAGCAGAAACAGTAACGAAGAGTTACACCGGAACACAGATCAGCAGCATATGTGGAAAAACAACACCGTATATTTATAAAACATACCGTTACGGAAACTATTACAGTGCTGCCTTATCGAGCAGTATCAAGATCAACGGATACCGAAAAGTGATAAGCGGAACCCATACGAAAGCCGGATGGTGGACTGCAGCAAGCGGCGGAACCTATGTAAATGTGGACGGAGCAGCATCCGGAGATAATCAGGGCAAGATCTGTGCCAGTGACTGGCGGGGCTATGCAAAGAGTGGTACCTTATCCAATGGAAAAAAAGGAAAGATCATTTCCCTGTATGCACACTGGGAACTGGATCAGGCAGAATATACCGTCCGCCACTGGAAACAGAAAGCAGACGGTATTGCATCAACCCATGACGATAAAAACTATGAACTTGCCGAAACAGAGACGAAAAAAGCACAGATCGGAAGCAAGGTTACTCCTGCAGTAAAGACATACACCGGTTTTGACAGCCCGAAAACACAGACGAAAGCGGTAACTGCAGATGGAAAGATGGTCATTGATTATTATTATGAAAGACATCTATATAATGTAACATTAAATGCCGGAACCGGCATTGAAAAGACGACCGGAGGTGGATCGTACCGCTATGGACAGAGCGTCACCATCGATGCGGCAGTAAAAGAAGGCTATCACTGGTTAAACTGGAAAGGAAATTATAAAGGCGGATCCGGTGGGGAGCAGACCGTGGATGCTAAGAAGTTTGTATTTACAATGCCGGCCGGAAATGTCACGATGACAGCCAATGCAGAGGCAAATAAATATACGATCCATTTTGATCCGAACGGTGGAGCCGGACATATCGATGATATTGAAGCAACGTATGATGAAGATGTAACGCTGCCGGATGTATGGAATGCAGACGGAACAGCAGCCTATGTGAAATATACACTGGATGGACAAAACGTGACAGAGGATGTGATTGCCGGAGTGATTCCAAAGGCAATGATGGATGGATATGAAGAGGAAGAAACGGAAGATATGGAGAATACCGAAGATCCGGATAATGCGGAAGACCCAGAGGGTGCCGGTAATTCAGAGGATGAGGATTCCGAAAACAATGGAGATGATTCGGATGCAGGTAATTCAGATGCAGACGCACAGGATTCCATGGATGCTATGGATGAATCAGGCAATGCGGAAACTGCAGACAACTCTGATGAAGCAGACGATGCAGAAATGGCAGACAGTTCCGATGAAGCAGACGAGGCAGAAATGGCAGATAATTCTGATGAATCAGATGATACAGACAATCCTGATGTAACAGACGATACGGATCAGAATGAAAAAGTTGCCGTGACAAAAGAGAATAAAGATGATGCCGAAGATATCGATGCTTTCAATGACTTAGAGGAAGAAGACATCGAGGAAAATAAGAAAGCCGAGGAGCCAAAGAAAAAAGTCTACGCATCCGTATTTATGGGCTGGTCCTTAGAAGATGGCAAAGACACCTTTATCCCACAGTGGAAAGCCGGGGATGCCGTTCGGAACCTGGTGGCAGAAGATGGTGGAGAGATCACACTTTATGCTGTCTGGGACGACTGCCCGTGGATTCAGGCACAGGATCTCTATTATACCTTAGAGCAGGCACAGAGTGGTTTTATCACGGAAGAAGAAATCTTAAGCCATGCAACGGCAACCGACCGGGAAGATGGAAGTCCGATTTTACCGGGAACCAATCCGGCACCGAGTGATCCAGAAGTGTTCACATCTTTCACGATCCCGGACTACCAGGCAGAAGAATTTACAAATCTGCAGCATGACTTTGCCACATCCGAGAATTTAACCGTGGTAGACCATGTGGGAAACACTTATGTGAAACAGATCATGGTGCATGTGACCGATACCACACCGAAAAAACTCACACAGATGGATCTGACCGGAGTTACCCGTTTCATCAACAGCAAATATTATAACAAATCGTTTGAAGAAGGCGGACTTGAAGATAATTCTATCTGGAAAGTCGATCCGGAATACAAGGCAGCACTGGAAAGCGCATTAAATAACATGGATCATGATACTCCGATGGAAACCTATGTATTTTCAAAGGAAACGATCAAACAGATGAAACAATATGTGGAAACTCACGGAATTGGAAACAGCAAAGAACCGGATGCGTTGAATAACTTCTATAATCAGTTCCTTGCACCGAATAGGAAATAGATAATAAAACATCAATATTTCCCTTTACAAATTCTTTTGCAGAGCGTAAATTAGAGAGTGCTGGAATCATTTCCCGGCAGTAAAAATATGGAGGTTTACAATGGCAAAAGAATTGTTAAAACGAAGCGAAGTAAAAGAAGAATATACATGGAATTTAAAAGATATGTATGCGTCCGATGAGGATTGGAAAAAAGATCTGGATGAGATTGACAAGATCCTGGATGAAATCGGAAAGATGGAAGGTAAAGTAGCTGCTTGTGCGCAAAATCTGTTATTTGTATTAGAACGCGCAGCTAAGGCAGAGGAAAAACTGGATTATGATTTTAATTATGCAGAGCGTCTGTTTGATGAAGACCAGAAAAATACGGCACATCAGGCAATGTCCCAGAAAATGTATTCTATGCTGACGAAGGTGTCAAGCCAGACTGCATTTATCGTTCCGGAGATCCTTGCAATGGATGAGGCTGTTCTGGAAGGATACTATAAAGAACTTCCAGAGTTAGAACTTTACCGTAAACAGATCGAGGAAATCGAGCGTACCAAGGCACATACACTTTCTGCTGAAATGGAAAAACTGGTAGCGATGACAGGCGATATGGCGGAGACATCCGGACAGGTATATTCCATCATCAACAACGCTGATTTTGTATTCCCGGAGATCAAAGATGAAGATGGAGATACAGTGAGACTGTCCCATGGCAACTTTGTACCATTTGAAGAGTCTGCAGACCGCCGTGTGCGTAAGGATGCATTTGAGGGATTTTATGGTGTGTACAAACAGTATGCAAACACACTTGCTGCATTATATAATGGTCAGGTAAAACAGCAGGTTTTCTATGCAAATGCGAGACACTATCATTCAACACTGGAAGCCGCAGTGGATGCTAACAATGTTTCTCCGACTGTTTATCATAATCTGATCGATACGATCAATAAGAATATGGATAAAATGCACCGTTATGTACGTCTCCGCAAAAAATGCCTTGGCGTGGACGAACTGCATATGTACGACGTTTACACACCAATGATCGCAGATGCCGCAAAGAAGATTTCTTTTGAAGAAGCGAAAGAAACCGTGTTAAAGGCATTAGCACCACTTGGGGAAGAATATGTCGCAAAGGTAAAAGAGGGATTTGAAAGCCGCTGGATCGATGTTTATGAGAACGAGGGAAAGAGAAGCGGAGCTTATTCTGCAGGGGCTTATGGTTCACATCCATATGTGCTGTTAAATCATAATGATACCCTTGATAATATGTTTACGCTGGCACATGAAATGGGACATGCGATGCATTCCTATTATTCAAATTCCAGTCAGCCATACATTTACTCCCAGTATAAGATCTTTGTTGCAGAGGTGGCATCTACCTGTAACGAAGTGCTTTTAATGGAGTATTTGCTGAAAAATACAACTGATAAAAAGGAGCGTGCATATCTGCTCAACCATTATCTTGACAGCTTTAAGGGAACTGTTTACCGTCAGACTATGTTTGCTGAATATGAAATGTTAAGCAATAAGATGGTGGAAGAGGGAGAGAGCCTGACCGCTGAGACGTTAAATAAATTATATTATGACTTAAACTGCAAATATTTTGGACCGGATATGGTATCAGATTCTGAGATTGCCTACGAATGGGCAAGAATCCCTCATTTTTACTATAATTTCTATGTATATCAGTATGCAACGGGATTTTCTTCGGCAGTTGCACTGGCACATGGAATCTTAAAAGAGGGAGCACCTGCGGTAGAACGTTATAAGAAGTTTTTATCCGGTGGCTGTTCTGCCTCTCCGGTTGAGCTGCTTAAGATCGCCGGTGTCAACCTTGAAACACCAAAGCCAATCCAGGAGGCACTGGATGTATTTGGGGAAGTGCTTGATGAAATCGAGGCATTGCTTGCCGAATAATGAATAACCGGTGGAAAATTGTGGAATACTATATCTATACAAGAACAAAACAGGAGGATTTTGTTTTGAAACAGGTAGAAGTATTGATCGATGCACCGGAAAAAGCAAAGAAGCTGTGTCATATTCTGAGTGGTCATAAAGGAGCGTTTGACCTTGCAAAAGGCAGATATATCGTAGACGGGAAATCCATTATTGGAGTCTGTACGATGGATCTGTCGACCCCCCTGACATTGACCATACATGAGGAAGATGACACGGTACTGGAGGAAATCCGCGAATTTGTAGTAAAAGCAAGATAACTCATTTACCGAAAAACGTAGAATCGCAAATAACTGAAAGAAAAAGACAGTAACGATCGAAATTGGGTTGTTACTGTCTTTTTTGTTTTGTGCCTGTGGCAGTTTTTCTGTTAAAGATAACATCGTATTTCTTTGGCAAGATTTTCCTCAAGATGGATCAGTTCTTTGCAAAATCCCTGGGCCTGTTTGTCCGCGGCCGCATACTGATTATAATAGCGGCAGAGTGATTTGACACCCATATTGCAGCCTTCGGTCAAAAGATCAGCACACACAGCATCACTTTCCTCAACTGCTAACTTGGCATTTGTTTTCAGCCAGGACATTCCCTTTGCAAGCGCATTCGGTTCTTTGACCGGATCATCACATTTTTCTAACTGTGCATGGATCTCATTTCCAAGACGCTCGTGTTTTTCTTTGGATGCCATGATGACATTTTTGAAATCTGCATCCGAAATTTTATCACAGATCTCATCCATGGAATAAACAGCCATTTTTGTGCCGGCATTACATTCCCGCAATAATTTTACAGTATCTCCGTTTAACATATAGAATCCCTCTTTTTCATGATTTTTATATTCGCAATAGATAGAATGCGGAACATGCATTCTGTTGTTTAATATGTCTTGAAACAGAATGAATTATGTATTGTTTCAGAAGTACAAAACATTTCTTTGAAAAATAAAAGCAGAAAACTTTACATGATTTTAAACATGTGTCTTGTCATATGTAATGATAAGTGGTATACTACGAAAAGTTTCATTAAAAATCTGAAATGAATGGGCAAAAAATTTGAGAGAGAGTTAAGAGGGCGTATGATAAGTTTGGAAGAATTAGAAGAGTGGAAAAAGAAAAGAGATGCCGTGATCCTGGCACATTATTATGTAAGACCGGAAGTCCAGGCACTTGCCGATTACATCGGAGATTCTTATTTCCTGAGTAAAAAGGCAACAGAGCTTGCAAATAAGACGATCGTACTCTGTGGCGTGACATTTATGGGCGAGAGTGCAAAATTGTTAAATCCGGATAAAACAGTACTGATGCCGGATCTTGCTGCGGACTGCCCGATGGCACATATGGTAACAAAAGAAACCGTACAGGCCGCGAGAGACCAGTACGATGACCTTGCGGTCGTGTGTTATATCAACTCGACACAGGAGATCAAATCGTGGTCGGATGTCTGTGTAACTTCTGCAAATGCGGTAAAGATCGTAAAAAATCTGCCGAATAAACATATTTTATTTATCCCGGACCGGAATCTGGCACATTTTGTTGCGGCAGCAGTACCGGAAAAAGAATTTATTTACAACGAAGGATTTTGCATTGTACACGAATTTATGCAGGTGGAGGAATTGCTCGATTTAAAGGCAGAACATCCAGATGCAAAAGTACTGGTTCACCCGGAATGCAATCATAAAATTATTGAAATCGCAGATTTTATCGGATCGACAAGCGGAATTATCAATTTTGCCGGGGAGAGCAGCGACAAAGAATTTATCATTGGCACGGAGTGCGGTGTTCTTACAAAATTAAAAGAGCGCAGACCGGATGCAGAGTTTTATTTCCCGGAAACAACACCGACCTGTGTGAATATGAAAAAAATCACGCCGGAAAAAGTGCTTCATGTGTTAAAAACAGGGGAAAATGAGATCCATGCAAAACCGGAAACGGAAGGCGCTGCAAAAAATGCGCTGGCAAGAATGTTAGAACTTGCCGGAAAATAAAAGCAACATGTGTTAAAACGGAATTCGAAACATTTCCGATGGCGGCACAGAAATGAGGTCAAATATGAAAAATCTGTATTATGATGTAGTGATTGCAGGATGTGGTGTGGCAGGACTTTATGCGGCTTTGAATCTGCCGGAAGAAATGAATATTCTGATGCTTTCAAAAAAAGATTTGGAAAGCTGTGACTCCATGCTGGCACAGGGAGGAATCTGTGTACTGCGGGATGAATCTGATTACGATTCGTACTTTGAAGATACCATGCGGGCCGGACATTATGAAAATCGAAAGGAGAGCGTTGATATTATGATACGTTCCAGCCGGGATGTGATCAACGACCTGTTGAATTTTGGTGTCCGTTTTGCAAAAAATCCGGATGGAAGCCTTGCCTATACCAGGGAGGGAGCTCATTCCCGGCCGAGGATCTGCTTCCATGAGGATATTACCGGAAAGGAGATCACAACGACACTACTATCACATGTAAAAAAATGTTCGAATGTGACCATCTTAGAGTATACGACCATGACAGATATTTTGGTGGATGATGGCAAATGCACCGGTATGGCCGCAGAAACAAAAGAAGGTGAAACGCTGCATATTCATGCAGACAATACAATTATGGCAACCGGAGGAATCGGGGGTCTTTATGAGCATTCCACCAATTTCCCAATACTGACCGGTGATGCATGCAGGATCGCAAAAGAACACGGTGTGGAACTTGAACATATGGACTATGTACAGATCCACCCAACATGCCTTTACAGTAAAAAGCCTGGAAGGAGTTTCCTGATCTCGGAATCAGCAAGGGGAGAAGGCGCAGTTCTTCTCAATCACAAAGGAGAACGGTTTGTCAATGAACTTCTGCCGCGTGATGTTGTGACAAAAGCAATACAGGAAGAAATGAAAAAAGAAGGTGTGGAGTATGAATGGATCTCATTTGCACATGTTCCAAAGGAAATCATTTTGAAGCATTTTCCGCACATTTATGAAAAATGTCTCGAAGAAGGGTATGATCTTTTAAAAGAACCGGCGCCTATCGTGCCGGCACAGCATTATTTTATGGGCGGTGTCCATGTGAACCGCGATTCTGCGACAACGATGCCAAATCTATATGCAGTCGGGGAGACGAGCTGCAACGGAGTTCACGGAAAGAATCGGCTTGCAAGCAACAGCCTGTTAGAGAGTCTTGTTTTTGCAAAACGTGCAGCAGTAAAAATACAAAATGAAGAGAAAGGAAATGAAGATCATGAATTTGAATCCAATTACCATGCAGCTTGTTGCTGATAAATATATCCGTCTTGCATTAGAGGAAGATATTCACAGTGAGGACGTATCCACAAACGCAGTGATGCCGGAATACAGGGCCGGAGAAGTGGAACTGATCTGTAAACAGGACGGCGTGATCGCCGGACTTCCGGTATTTGAACGTGTATTTACCATGTTAGATGCGTCCACAAAAGTGGAGTGGGCGAAAAATCAGGATGGCAGGGAAGTAAAAGACGGTGATGCTGTAAAAAAAGGACAGCTCCTTGCGACGGTAAAAGGTGACGTGCGGGTTCTTTTATCCGGAGAGCGTACAGCTCTTAATTATCTGCAGCGTTTAAGTGGTATTGCAACATATACACATCAGGTTGCACGGTTATTAGAGGGCAGCAGCACAACATTACTTGATACAAGAAAGACAACACCATGCATGCGTATTTTCGAGAAATATGCCGTATGTGTGGGAGGCGGACAGAATCATCGTTACAATTTATCGGACGGTGTTCTGCTCAAAGATAATCATATTGATGCGGCAGGCGGTGTAAAAGAAGCTATTCTTGCTGCAAAAGCATATGCTCCGTTTGTCCGTAAGATCGAGGTAGAGACAGAAAATCTTGACATGGTAAAAGAAGCCGTGGAAGCAGGTGCGGATATTATCATGCTCGATAACATGACACCGGAACAGATGGCGGAAGCGATCCGGCTGATCGACGGCAGAGCAAAAACAGAGTGCTCCGGAAATATCACAAAAGAGAATATCAAAACGATCACAGCACTCGGAGTGGATTATGTTTCCAGCGGTGCCCTGACACATTCAGCACCGATCTTAGATATCAGCCTGAAACACTTGAAAGTAACAGATTCCCTTCAGTAACGCTTGTAAAAATAGACAGATTCAGCTAAAATAAATGCAGAATCAAAAAGGAGAGGATCGCAAATGGAAAAAGAAATGACCGGAGCAGACAGAAGAAAAGAAATCCTGTCTATGATACGTGATACAGATACACCGGTATCCGGCACGGCAATTGGAAGGAAAACAGGTGTCAGCAGACAGGTCGTAGTGCAGGATATTGCACTTCTCCGCACACAGGGGTATCCGATTATTTCTACTGCAAGAGGTTATCTGCTGGATGAACCAAAACAGGCAGTCAGGATATTTAAAGTATGCCATACCAATGAACAGGTGGAGGATGAACTGACTACGATCGTTGATCTTGGGGGATGTGTGGTCAATGTCATGGTCAATCACCGCGTTTATGGGAAATTAGATGCTCCGCTAAATATCAAAAGCAGGCGAGATGTGCAGAACTTTATGGATGATTTAAAGACAGGAAAATCGACACCACTTCTCAATGTGACGTCCGGATATCATTTTCATAAGATCAGCGCTGAGAGTGAAGAAGTGTTAGATGAGATAGAGGAAGCACTCAAAAAGAAAGGCTATCTTGCGGAATTACTTCCATATGAACAGTAAGAAATTAAAAAAACCGGGATATTGACTTGAAATCAAATTCGCTTTATAATAAAATCACTTATGCATACGAGAAAGAGATGAAACCGTGATGCATAAGTGATTTTTACGTGACAGGATATTTTGCAGAAACGGAGAGAAATATGATAAAAAGTATGACCGGTTTTGGCCGGTGTGAATTTGCGGATGAGAACCGCAAGTTTACGGTAGAGATAAAAGCCGTAAATCACCGTTATCTCGATGTCAATATCAAGATGCCTAAAAAGCTGAATTTCTTCGAGAGTGCGATCCGTACGCTGTTAAAAGAGTATATGGAGCGCGGAAAGGTTGATATTTTTATCAACTGCGAAGATTATACGCAGGACAATGTTTCATTAAAATATAATGAAGCACTCGCAGCCCAGTATCTGACTTATCTGAACAGTATGGCAGAGAAGTTCGGACTTGATAATGATATCCGTGTGAGCACGCTTTCAAAGTACCCGGACGTGTTTACGATGGAGGAACAGGGCATAGATGAGAAATCTCTGTGGCTTGGACTTGAAAAAGTGATCCGCGGTGCGGCAGAGCAGTTTGTGGAGAGCAGGATCAGGGAAGGCGAGCATTTAAAGAAAGATTTATGCGAGAAACTTGATGGCATGTTATCCTATGTGGATTTCATTGAGGAGCGCTCCCCTGTGATCATGAAGGAGTACAAAGAACGGTTAGAGGCTAAGGTGGCAGAACTGCTAGGAGACCGTCAGATCGATGATGCAAGAATTGCGACGGAGGTAACGATCTTTGCAGATAAGATCTGTGTTGATGAAGAGACAGTCAGACTGCGCAGCCACATTAAGAGTACCAAAGATACCTTGGAAGCTGGTGGCAGTGTGGGAAGAAAACTTGACTTCATTGCGCAGGAGATGAACCGTGAGGCAAATACCATCCTTTCTAAGACAAATGATCTTGCAATTTCTGATATCGGTATCAGTTTAAAGACGGATATTGAAAAGGTCAGGGAACAGATTCAGAATATAGAATAGGGACAGGTGGTATATGGCAAAGCTAATGAATATTGGATTTGGCAATATGGTCAATACCGATAAGATTGTCTGTATCGTATCTTCAGACTCCGCACCGGCAAAGCGTATGGTGCAAAAAGGCAAAGAACAGGAAAATCTGATCGATGCGACACAGGGACGCAGGACCAAAAGCGTCATTTTTACAGAAAACAACAAAATCATTTTATCAGCATTGCAGCCGGAGACGCTTGCCGGCAGATTTAATGGCAATGCCACAGAGGTATATGATGATACGAAAGAATAGAGGAATCCTTACCGTGGTGTCCGGATTTTCCGGTTCGGGAAAAGGAACCATCATGAAAGAATTAATGAAAAAATATGCTGACAGCTATGCACTTTCCATCTCGGCTACGACGAGAAATCCAAGACCGGGTGAAACGGATGGTGTGGAATATTTTTTCCGTACAAAAGAACAGTTTGAGCAGATGATAAAAGACGATGCACTGATCGAATATGCGCAGTTCGTCGGCAATTATTATGGCACGCCGAAGGCATATGTGGAAGAACAGTTAGAGGCAGGAAAAGATGTCATCTTAGAGATCGAGATCCAGGGAGCATTAAAAGTCAAAGAAAAATTCCCGGATACATTGCTTTTGTTTGTGACACCGCCGAGTGCCAAAGAGTTAAAAAACCGTCTGATAGGCAGAGGAACCGAGACGATGGACGTGATCGAGTCAAGACTTGCAAGAGCCGTTGAAGAGGCGGAGGGAATTGAGTCCTATGACTATCTGGTAGTCAATGACGTGTTAGAAGACTGTGTGGAAGAAGTTCATCAGATCATTCAGAATGAACATTACCGTGTAAACCGTAATGAGTCAGCTATACAGGAAATGCGGAATGAACTAAAAACATTTTCAAAATAGTCTGTTCATGAAACAGATAAAAATCTGTAACATAAATATAAGAATCTAAGAGCGGGAGACCGCCATATGCGCAATGCGCAAAGAAAGGGGAATTATCATGATACATCCATCTTATGTAGAATTAATGAAAGTAGTAAACGACGGTGTGGAAATTGGTGAGGAGCCGGTTGTAAACAGCCGTTATTCCATTGTGATTGCAGCTGCAAAAAGAGCACGCCAGATCATTGCAGGAGATGAGCCGATGGCAGAGAAAAAAGTGTGCCCGAAACCATTATCCATCGCAGTAGAAGAACTTTACGAAGGAAAGGTAAAGATTTTACCGGAGACATCGGATGAAGAATAATTTAAAACTTTTATTTGTATCACTTGGATGTGACAAGAATCTGGTCGACACAGAGTTTATGCTTGGCATGTTAAGAGATGATGGAATCGAAATGACAGATGATGAGCAGGAAGCAGACATTATCATTGTCAATACCTGCTGCTTTATCAATGATGCAAAAGAAGAAAGTATCAATACGATTCTTGAGATGGCAGAACTGAAAAAAGAAGCCAGATTAAAGTCTCTGATCGTGACCGGATGCCTTGCACAGCGTTATAAAGAAGAAATCGTAAAAGAAATCCCGGAAGTGGATGCAATTCTTGGAACGAATTCCTATGAGGATATTGTAAACGCAGTGCATCAGTCCTTAGAGGGCAAACATTATGAGAATTTCAAGACCTTAGAGGGATTGCCGACACTGCACACCAAACGTTCTGTGACAACAGGCGGACATTTTGCTTATTTAAAGATCGCAGAGGGATGCAACAAGCGCTGCACATACTGCATTATTCCGTATATCCGCGGAAATTACCGCAGTGTTCCGATGGAAGATCTGATCGAACAGGCAAAAGAACTGGTTGCTGCAGGAGCAAAAGAACTCATCCTGGTGGCACAGGAGACCACACTCTACGGAGTTGATCTCTATGGTGAAAAGTCACTGCACCGTTTATTAGATGAGTTAAACAAGATCAAAGACCTGTTCTGGATCCGTATCATGTACTGTTATCCGGAAGAAATATACGAAGGTCTGATTGATGCCATGATCCGCAACAAAAAAGTATGCCATTATCTGGATATCCCGATCCAGCATGCAAATGATACCATATTAAAACGCATGGGACGAAGAACGAGTAATGCAGATCTTGTAAAGATCATTACGCATCTGCGTGAACGCATTCCGGACATTACACTGCGTACGACGCTGATCTGTGGTTTCCCGGGTGAAACACAGGAAATGCATGAGGAACTGATGCAGTTTATCAATGACATGGAATTTGACCGTCTTGGTGCTTTTACCTATTCACCGGAGGAGGGAACGCCTGCTGCAGAGTTTACCGATCAGGTGGATGAAAATCTGAAAAAAGACTGGCAGGCAGATGTCATGGAATTACAGGAAGAGATTATTTTTGATAAAAATGAGACCATGAAAGGCAGAGAGTTATACGTTTTCATTGAAGGGAAAGTGAGTGATGAAAATGCTTATGTTGGAAGAACTTACCGTGATGCACCGGATGTAGATGGTTATATTTTTATTAATACAGATGAAGAACTCATGACGGGCGATATCGCGAAAGTACGTGTGACAGGCGCCTATGAGTATGACCTGATTGGAGAATTGATCTAGCAGTATTTAAAATTTATTGTGCAGAAATGGAGAGTGTAAATTATGAATTTACCAAATAAACTGACGGTAATGCGTATGATATTGATTCCGTTTTTTGTTTTCTTTATGCTTGCTCCGTATTTTGAAGGTTATGGCAATTATATTGCAGTAGCTATTTTTATCATTGCAAGTCTTACCGACATGCTGGATGGAAAAATTGCAAGAAAGTACAATCTGGTTACTGATTTCGGAAAATTTATGGATCCTCTGGCAGACAAGCTGCTTGTATGCTCTGCAATGATCTGTCTGATTGAGAAAGGACAGCTTGCAGCCTGGATTGTCATCATTATCATTGCGAGAGAATTTATCATCAGTGGATTTCGTCTGGTCGCTGCAGATAATGGAATTGTAATTGCTGCAAGTTATTGGGGAAAATTTAAAACGGTTTTCCAGATGCTTATGGTGATCGTGCTGATCTTAAATATTCCGAATTCGTTCTTTGCAGTGCTTGGCACGGTTCTTACATACATTGCTTTGGCGCTGACAGTCGTATCACTGATCGATTATATTGCCAAAAATAAAAATGTTTTAAAAGAACAGAAATAGGAGAATAGCAGTTGGCTGAACATGTATATGATTCCAGTGATTCCTGTACCGGCAAAAGTGCAGTACAGGAACCGCTGGAATATTCCATTTATGGTTTGTTAAAAAAATATCAAATTACAATTACAACAGCGGAGTCCGCCACGGGTGGGATGATCGCGTCCACGCTGATCAATGTTCCGGGAATCTCAGAGTTTTTTACAGAGGGGTATGTGACATATTCAAATGAAGCAAAAGTTAAAATGATACATGTTGCACCGGAAACAATCGATACCTATGGCGTGGTAAGCAGTGAAACAGCGGCGGATATGGCTGCTTCTGCAGCAAAAACGGCTGCAACAATGGCGGCAGTATCCGTGACAGGTGTTGCCGGACCAGATGGGGGAACGAAAGAATGCCCGGTCGGGCTGGTGTTTATCGGCTGTTATCTGAATGGAAAGACAGTGACGGAGCGTCATATGTTTTCCGGCAGCCGCATGGATGTAAGAAAGAGCGCCACAGAAAGCGCACTTTCCCTGTTAAAAAAATGTATAGAAGAAACGTATGCAGTGTGAAAAATCCATATAGGAAAGATATTTTACACTAGAAAGGCATGGTTATTAGTATGAGAATTATTGCAGGAACAGCGAGAAGCCTTCCTTTAAAAACGGTAGAAGGACTTGACACCAGACCTACCACAGACCGTATCAAAGAGACATTGTTTAATATCATACAGGATGAGATCCCTGGATGCTATTTTTTGGATCTGTTTGCAGGAAGCGGACAGATGGGACTTGAGGCAGTCAGCCGCGGTGCGCAGTATGCCGTTTTTGTCGAAAATAATAAAAAAGCTGCTGCAGTTCTTTTTCTTTCAGCCCGGCTACTTCTTCTCCCAGCAATTTATAGGAGCCTTCGGTAGGGTTATCCAATAGCCCAAGAATATTCAATAGTGTAGACTTGCCACAACCCGAAGGTCCCATAATGGCAACAAACTCCCCTTCCTTAACATTTAGGTTAACATGATTCAATGCTACGGTTTCTACTTCTGAAGTGCGAAATACCTTACTAATGTTTTCAATCTGTATCATACTGCTATTTATTTTATTGATTTATCTTCTGTTTATTCACTCTTTATACTATTCACCGGATTTTCATTGGCTATGCGCCATGCCTTCCAGATAACACAGGCAACAACAACTTCTATCCGCCCTCTGTCGATTCCTCCTGGGTCGCCGCAAACGACTGCATC
>ENA-USUG01003728-USUG01003728.1-human-gut-metagenome-genome-assembly--contig:-NODE-3728-length-20162-cov-14.282450_pt1 | contig 20162 bp, 15 predicted proteins | sample MGYA00250059_ERZ773394 | MGnify/ENA primary metagenome ERZ773394 (study PRJEB29103, sample SAMN06111957) | human gut metagenome | biome: human gut; feature: ankylosing spondylitis patient; material... | reverse complement strand
TGTCGTTTTTACGTAGGGCGTTGCCCTACGCTATATAATTAAGCCCTTTCAGGGCACTCCGCAAAATTATCATTTACCATCTCAAAACAGAAATTAAAACAACTCTTGAAAAATGGATAAATTTGCAATGATAATTTTCGGTGCGTCGGGTGATCTGACCAAGCGTAAGCTGATGCCCGCTCTTTACTCCCTCTACCGTGAAAAGCGGTTGACCGGAGAGTATTCTATATTGGGTATCGGGCGTACGGTCTACTCTGACGATAACTACCGTTCCTATATATTAGAAGAACTGCAACAGTTCGTAAAGTCCGAAGAACAGGACACAGCTCTGATGGCTTCGTTTGTCTCCCATCTTTACTATTTACCGATGGACCCGGCAAAAGAAGAAGGTTACCCGCAACTCCGCCAACGTCTGGTCGACTTGACTGGTGAGGTAGACCCGGACAACCTGCTGTTCTACCTAGCCACTCCGCCGTCACTGTACGGAGTAGTGCCCTTGTACCTCAAAGCTGCCGGACTCAACACCCCCCATTCACGTATCATCGTCGAGAAACCTTTCGGTTATGATCTCGAATCGGCACGTGAACTGAATAAAACGTATGCTTCTGTTTTCAATGAGCATCAAATTTACCGTATCGACCATTTTCTTGGTAAGGAAACAGCCCAGAATGTACTGGCTTTCCGTTTTGCCAACGGTATCTTCGAACCTCTCTGGAACCGTAACTATATCGACTACGTAGAAATCACAGCCGTAGAAAATCTGGGTATCGAACAACGTGGCGGATTCTATGAAACGGCAGGTGCACTGCGGGATATGGTGCAAAATCACCTGATCCAGCTCGTAGCCCTTACGGCTATGGAACCGCCCGCTGTTTTCAATGCTGACAATTTCCGCAACGAAGTGGTGAAGGTCTACGAATCTCTCACCCCGTTGAATGAAGTGGATTTGAACGAACATATCGTTCGTGGACAATATACAGCCTCCGGCAATAAAAAAGGCTACCGTGAAGAAAAAGGAGTGGCTCCCGATTCGCGCACGGATACTTATATTGCCATGAAACTGGGCATTAGCAACTGGCGCTGGAGTGGCGTTCCGTTCTACATTCGTACAGGTAAACAAATGCCGACGAAAGTAACGGAAATCGTCGTTCATTTCCGTGAGACACCTCATCAGATGTTTCATTGTGCCGGTGGCAACTGTCCGCGGGCTAATAAATTGATTCTTCGTTTGCAACCGAATGAAGGAATCGTGCTCAAAATCGGAATGAAAGTACCCGGTGCAGGCTTTGAAGTGCGCCAGGTGACGATGGATTTCAGTTATGCGCAGTTGGGCGGCGTACCCAGTGGCGACGCTTATGCCCGTCTGATAGACGACTGCATCCAGGGTGATCCGACTTTATTTACTCGAAGTGACGCAGTAGAAGCCTCATGGAAATTTTTCGATCCGGTACTCCGTTATTGGAAAGACAACCCCGACGCACCTCTCTACGGTTATCCCGCAGGTACGTGGGGACCTCTGGAAAGCGAAGCGATGATGCACGAACATGGGGCCGACTGGACGAATCCTTGTAAGAATTTGACGAATACAGATCAATATTGTGAATTATGAAACTATCAGTTTTTCCCTCATCTATTGAAACTTCACGAGCATTGATACTCCGCTTGGTGGAAATCATGAATGAAGAGCCGGACAGAGTGTTCAATATCGCAGTCAGCGGTGGCAACACACCTGCTCTGATGTTCGATTTATGGGCGAATGAATACATGGAAATTACCCCGTGGGATCGTATGCGGATTTATTGGGTGGATGAACGTTGTGTGCCTCCCGATGATTCGGACAGTAATTACGGAATGATGCGCAACCTTCTTTTGGGTTTGACTCCTATTTTGTATGAAAATGTATTCCGTATTCGTGGAGAGGCGAAGCCTGCGAAAGAAGCGGTCCGTTATTCGGAGTTAGTCCGGCAGCAAGTACCGTTGAAGCGTGGCTGGCCCGAATTTGATATTGTACTGTTGGGGGCCGGAGACGACGGACACACGTCTTCCATCTTTCCCGGACAAGAAGATTTGCTGACTTCAAACTCTATTTATGTAGTCAGCGCCCATCCCCGTAACGGGCAGAAGCGCATCGCAATGACGGGATACCCCATTCAGAATGCCCGCTATGTCATTTTCCTGATTACCGGAAAAAATAAAGTCGACGTAGTAGAAGAAATCTGTAATTCGGGAGACACTGGTCCCGCAGCCTATATAGCTCATCACGCGCAGAATGTAGAGCTATTTGTGGATAAAGCGGCTGCCGCATATATTGACGATAGTAATAAAAAAATGAATTAGAACTGTTTCGTTGACGAAACTAACAGAAAAAAAGAAAAATATGAATCCTTATCAAAATTCATTTGGAGGTAATATCCCGCAGGACGTAGCCGGGAAACAAGGTGAAAATGTCATTTTTATTGTTTATACTCTAAAAGATACTCCCGAAACTCTTGATAAAGTAAAAGATGTATGCGCTAATTTCTCGGGCATGATTCGCAGCATGCGTAATCGTTTCCCCGAACTGATGTTCAGTTGTACGATGGGCTTTGGCGCCGATGCCTGGAGCCGTCTTTTCCCGGAAAAGGGAAAGCCGAAAGAACTGAACACTTTTGAAGAGATCAAAGGCGGAAAGCACACGGCAGTCTCTACTCCGGGCGACATCTTGTTTCATATCCGTGCAAAACAGATGGGGTTGTGTTTTGAGTTTGCTTCCATCATTGACGAGAAGCTCCAGGGCGTAGTTGAACCTGTCGATGAAACTCACGGTTTCAGATATATGGACGGCAAGGCTATTATCGGCTTTGTAGACGGAACAGAGAATCCGGCAGTTGATGAGAATCCTTATCATTTTGCGGTGGTAGGAGAGGAGGATGCTGATTTTGCAGGAGGAAGTTATGTTTTTGTACAGAAGTACATTCACGATATGGTTGCATGGAACGCTCTGCCTGTGGAAGAACAGGAGAAAGTGATCGGTCGTCGTAAGTTTAACGATGTCGAGCTGTCTGACGAGGAGAAACCTCAAAATGCGCATAATGCCGTCACTAATATTGGTGATGACCTGAAAATTGTACGTGCCAACATGCCGTTTGCCAATACGTCTAAGGGAGAATATGGCACATACTTCATCGGTTATGCAAGTACGTTCAGTACGACCCGGCAGATGTTGGAAAGTATGTTCATCGGCAATCCGGTAGGGAATACCGATCGTTTGCTTGACTTCAGCACAGCTGTAACAGGAACGCTTTTCTTTGCTCCTTCCTACGATTTGCTGGGAGAATTGGGCGAATAAAAAAAGAAAAATAAGAATAAAAGATTGGAGGAGGATTACACTTTGGTAATCTCCTCCACTATATATTGATCTTTCACTCTCCTGCAGGTACATACAAAGTATTCCGGATGTTTCAGGGCTCCTTCTAAAGTATCAGGAAGAATCATCTCTTTGGTACGTCTATCCATTGCCACCGTTGCATATAGAATACCCTCTTTTTCGCATCTCTCAATTAATGCATTTTTTAGTTCTTCTACGCTATATTCCATTTGTGTGAGACTTTATCGCTGCAAAGTTATGGAAAATATGTATATTTTGTGCAATAATATTCCTGTAATATATAAAAATAGCTCCCTAGTTCGTCCGCCGACGAGGGAGCTATCAACACAAAAACTAAACTAGACTTAACTAAACTATTCTATTCTTGGAATTTCACAATCCCTTTCTGTTCTTTGCAAAGGTAGATATAAAACGGATTTTGGCAAACTATAATCGACAAAAATCACTTTTTTACCGATAAAATAATGAATAATCAGCTCCTTTCGTCAAGAAAAGTCTGAAAAACTTGCTTGTAACTATCGCTGATAGGAATATATGTCTTGTCAAACACGATACGTCCGCGGTCAATCACACGTATTTTATCTTTCTGTACGATGAAGGAGCGGTGCACACGTATGAAACGACTGGATGGCAAGAGTTCTTCCATGGCTTTCATACTCATCAGTGACAGGATAGGTTTGGGAGCGTCTTCCGTATATATTTTGATGTAATCTTTCAGTCCTTCGATATACATGATTTTCTTCAAGTCCACTTGTACTAGTTTGTAGTCACTTTTCACAAAGATACTGTCTATCTCTTCCGGTTTCTGCACGAGTTCGAACCATTGGAGAGCTTTGTTGGCAGCTTGCAGGAAATCAACGTATGAGATTGGTTTCAGCAGGTAATCGAGTGCGTTGACACGATAACCGTCGATGGCATACTGTCCGAAAGCAGTGGTAAATACAATGCGCGTATGCGGATCTACCATCTTCGAGAACTCCAGACCGTTAAGTTCCGGCATCTGAATGTCCAGAAACAGGAGGTCGACCTCTTCGCCCGGCAATTCTTTCATCGCCTGAACCGCACTGGAATACTTTCCTGCAAGTTGCAGGAACGGAGTCTTATTCACATAGCTCTCTAACAAGCTAAGAGCTAAAGGCTCATCGTCAACGATTGCGCAACGTAACATCATACTATTTTATATCTAAAGTTTTATATCCAAAATCTTGTACTTGACGCTTTATACTAAACATTGGTACTTAACGTTTTATACTGAACGTTTTTCTTTCTACTCTCTAATCTTGATACTCAATCTCGATTCGTATACCTTTTCGTCTTTTGAGACGCCTTTCAACCACGTATAAGCTCCGGGATAAAGTATCTCCAACCGACGGCTGACTTGTTCCAATCCCACGCCCGATCCACTCTTATCCTCCACTGTCTTAGGATGATTACTATTGCGGATTTCACACACCACTTCGTTGTCATTCTCCAAAATATGAATACTGATGAAACTCGATTCAGTAGGAGAGATGCCATGTTTGAAAGCGTTCTCTATCAAAGAGATAAAGATAAGCGGGGCAATGAGCGTCTGACTGTCGGGCTGAATATCGAATTTAGTAATCATCTGCACGTTGGCGGACAGACGGATGCGCATCAGTTCGATGTAATTGCGGATAAAATCGACCTCCTTACAGAGAGGAACGTATGTCTGCTGGTTATCATATAACACATAGCGAAGCAGTTTGCTCAACTCCTGAACTGCCTGTTGCGCCTTGTCCGAATCAAATGCAATCAGTGCATAGATATTATTCAGCGTATTCAGCAGAAAGTGAGGGTTCAGTTGGTTCCGCAGGTTCTTCAGTTCTGCTTCCGCACGGTTCCGTTCCGCCTCTTTTCGGGCAGCTTCATTCTGTGTCCATCGGGCACTCATGCGGATAGCGGCACTTAGTCCGATAGTGAATACGAGACTCAACATATCCCTAAGGAAAAACAACCATCCCGGAGGCATCCCTGGTCTTTTTGATTTGGGAGCGAATGACGGATCGAACGTCAGACTTTGCCAGAGATGAAGCAACACACCGATGGCACATAAAAAGATAATATTGTAGACCACATATCTTTTGGCCTGACTCTGGAAAAGATAGCGCGGCACAAGAATGAAATAATTCACGTAGAACACAATCATGAAAGAGAGTGGTACGGCAAGGTGGCGTGTATAAGCCATCCAATTAATGTTCCCGTTCCCACGTTCGACGAAGAAGAACGGGAAACCGAACATAATCCCCCAGCTGATAATATGTATCAGTACTTCTAGGGGACGACGTGCGGATGTAAAGGTTTGTTTCATAAAGACAAAGATAATTCTTTTATTGGTAATTATCCATTTTATTCGTATCTGATGGCTTCTATCGGATCTAAATCTGCTGCTTTCTTAGCCGGATACCATCCGAAGAAGACTCCTGTAACTGTACATACTGCGAAGGAGAGGAATACGCTCCACGGCTGGATATAGATAGGCCAATGCGCTACGCTCTTGACAATCCAGCTGGCTCCGCAGCCGATAATCACTCCGATGATACCTCCCGTGATACTAATCATGATGGCTTCGATGAGGAATTGACTTAGAATGTCGACCCCGCGTGCGCCGACAGACATACGCAGACCGATTTCACGGGTACGCTCCGTAACGGATACATACATGATATTCATAATCCCGATACCACCTACTACCAATGAAATACCTGCGATACAAGCCAGCAGGGTTGTCATCAAATCGGTGGTTGAGTTGAGCATTGTACTCAATTCCTGTTGGGTACGGATGGTGAAGTCATCATCATCCGAAGCCTTCAGTTTATGGTTGCGGCGGAGGATTGTACTGATTTCGTCAGTTGCATAGTCCGTCATATCCTCGGTGAGGGCAGAGGCAAATACTCCCTGCAAATACGTAACGGCAAGCAGACGTTTCATTACGGTGGTATATGGTGCAAGCACTACGGCATCCTGGTCTTGTCCCATAGAGTTGTACCCTTTTGCTTTGAGCACACCTACCACACGGAAAGGTATCTTGCTGAAACGGATAATCTTACCTACCGGATCACTTCCGTCCGGAAAAAGATTGTCTACTATGGTCTTTCCGATCACGCACACTTTGGCTGAACTCTGTATGTCGGCTTCTGTGAACATCTCTCCATTCTCAACAGTCAGTTGGCGAATATCGAGATATTCTGTTCCGACACCGTTTACCGAAGCCGGATAGTTGTTGTTACCGGCAATAAGCTGTCCCGATGACGAAACATTGGGACTGATGGCAGACAGGAAACTTGTCTCATCGCGCAAGGCCTCGTAGTCGGCAAGTTTCAAAGTCTGCATCGCAGACGGGTCCTGCCGGACACCTCCACGCATATCGGCTCCCGGATGAATCATAATCATGTTCGATCCCATCTCGGAAATCTGCTGCTGGATGCTTTTCTTCGAACCTTGTCCGATAGCCAGCATCGTGATGACGGAAGCAACACCGATAATGATACCGAGCATGGTTAGAAAAGCACGCAGCTTATTGTTCGCCAATGCCCGGAGAGCTATCTTAAATAAATTAGTTCCATTCATGTTTATAAAGTTATGGAGTTATTAATGGGGTTCTGAAGGTATAAGGCTATTATAAGGTTATAAAGTTATGAGACTGTAAAATGTTGGCGTGATGCTCTAAGCATATCATCTTATAACTTCATTGTTCCTTATCACATGAATTGCTTCTTATAACTTCATTACTCCTTATCACATTAATTAATCCTCGTCGTTCTTTGGCAATGCCGCCAGTGCTTCGGCGGCAGACAGAATTTTCGGATTGGCAGTATCCTCAATAACCTGCCCGTCACGCAGACGGATATTCCGGCTGCTATATTGCGAAAGTTCGGGATTATGTGTCACAAAGATAATCGTACGTCCCTCTGCATGAAGTTTCTGAAACAGTACGAGTATCTCAAAAGAGGTACGGCTATCGAGGTTTCCGGTCGCTTCGTCGGCAAGAATCACTGCCGGGTTGTTGACCAACGCACGTGCAATGGCTACCCGTTGCATCTGTCCGCCGGACATCTGGTTGGATTTGTGTTCCAAACGATCCCCCAATCCTACGGCCTGTAAAGACTCGATAGCGCGACGACGACGTTCGGAAGCACTGACGGCAGAGTTATACATCAGCGGTAGTTCCACATTTTCCACTGCCGTTGTTTTAGGCAACAGGTTGTAGCTTTGGAACACGAATCCAATCTTCCGGTTTCTTAGTACCGCACGTTGAGGCTTGCTCATCGTACGTACGGGAATATCGTCGAGCAGATACTCTCCGCTGGTCGGGGTGTCCAGGCAGCCTAATATATTAAGCAGCGTGGATTTTCCCGAACCGGAAGTACCCATGATGGTGACAAACTCCCCTTCATTGATATTGAACGAAACGTCCCGCAATGCGTGAACGGTTTCGTCGCCTACCTGAAAGTTACGTTTGATATTTTGTATTTCAATTACTTTTTTCATTGTAAATAATGTGCTAATGCGCCAATTCGTTATTGGCACATTGAATAATTATTTTTTCTTCTTACTTCCCGGAGGGCCCGGCATGAACGGACTTCTTTCTCCGCCATTTTCCATATTTCCTTCAGGTCCCATGTTTTCACCGGGCATTACACCTATAGTAGCTTCTGTTACCACCTTTGTCCCTTCAGGAATACCACTGATAATTTCGGTGGATATGCCGTTGCTGATTCCCGCTTCTACCGGATGAGCGATGAATGTAGTTCCTTCGCGAGTCCAAAGTTTATGTTCGCCTTCGCAATCTTTCACGATATCATTATTGCCGATTAATGGTTTTTCCGGTGTGAATCGCAAGGCTTTGTTCGGAACAGACAGTACATCTTTTTTATCAAGAATATAGATCGTTACATTAGCCGTCAAACGCGGTTTTAGTTTCAAGTCGGGGTTGGGGGCAGAGATGACTACCTCGTAGGTAACTACGGTGGTAGTGCTGCTCGTGCTGCTCGTACTGCTTGCGTCGCCCAAACGAATCTGTGTAACCACACCTTCGAATACATCATTCGGATAAGCATCTACCGTGAAGCTGGCACGCTGACCTTCCACTACACCGCCTATATCTGCTTCATCCACATCGGCTACTACCTGCATTTGTGTCAGGTCGGCAGCAATGGTGAACAGAGTCGGAGTTTCGAATCCGGAAGCAACGGTTTGTCCTGCTTCTACATCACGGCTGATAACAACTCCGTCAATCGGTGAAGTAATGGTAGCGTAAGACAGGTTACGTTCCGCTTTCGCGAGCGATGCCTTGCTGCTGTCATAGCTGCTTTTCGCTTTCTGATAATTGTAGAGTGCCTGTTCGAAGTCCGTATCACTAATCAGTGACTTTTCGTGCAAGCCTTTGCTGCGTTCATAATTCTTCTTCTGATATTCATATTCGGCTTTCGCACCATCGTAAGTTGCCTGCTGTGAGGCCAGTTCACTTTGCAATGTGATGCGGTCCATTTCAGCAATCAGCTGTCCTTTGGCTACTTCCGAGTTGTAGTCTACGTAAATTTTGTCGATGATACCGGACACCTGCGTACCGACTTCTACTTCCGTCACCGGTTCGATCGTTCCGGTAGCAGTCACCGAATTTGAAATATCGCCTTTACTGACAGTAGCGGTGGCGTACGTCACTTTGTATTTGGCGGGTGAACCGGCAAAGAGCCATATTCCTGCTCCTACAACCACAACGACTACTACGGCGATTAGAATAATCTTTTTCGTTTTCATTCGTTTATTATGCTTTTACTTATTTATAATGCTGATTTTATACTCTTTATAAAGCTAATTGATCTCCCTGATAGAATTTCAGCAACTGTGTATTCAGTATAGCCATATATTTAGCCTGAAGCTGTTCCTGTTGTGCTTGCAGCAAATTATTCTTTTCAGTAAGGAGTTCTACGGTATTCTTCATTCCCAGATTAAACTGTTCGCTAATCAACTCATAGCTGATTTGTGTACTTTTCAACTTTTCGTTTGCGGCAGCATAACGCTGTTGTGCGCTATTGGCATCCAACCAAAGGCTTTCAATGGTTTTGTACAGTGCCTTTTGTTCGTCAAGCAAGGATAACATGCTCGTTTCGTACTGCAATTTAGCTTTTTGTACGGCACTTTTCGTTTGACGGTTATTGAAGATAGGCACACTGACAGACAGTCCGATAGAGTTGTTCCATCCGTTCTTCACTTGTTCTCCGAAGGTGAAGTCGCTGCCGCTGGTATGGTTGGTTCCGATTCCTGCGCTAAGGCTGATGGTAGGGAAATAGCTTGATTTGGCGATATTGATACCCAGTTCGGAAGCTTCTACATTAAGTTTGCTCGCTTCAATCTCCGGACGAAAGCTCAATGCGCTGATGTACACATCTCTTTTGGTAGGCAGCGGAGCCAGCACATTTTCGTCGGACAGGGCAGGGAGGTAGATGTTCATTTCATTCTCCCCATCCAGTTCGAGCAGTTGTTTCAGTTGTAATTTGTAATCTTCAAGAGTGGCTTGCGCTGTGACAAGTTGGTATCGGTCGGTGCTCACCTGTGCTTCCAGTTGCGCGAGGTCGCTTTTGGCAATACTTCCGGCATTCAGAAGTTCCTGTCCTCGGTCGCGCTGCGCAATGGAAACTTGCAGGGTGTTTTCGTTTACTTTCACAGATTCGGCTGCATAAAGAATCTGGATATATACTTGAGCGATGGACTCCTGAATATTATTTTCGGAAGTCGCCACATCCAGCTCGGCCATCTGATTATTCAACTTCTCCTGTTGGATCGTTTTTAGTCGTTTATTACCATTATATAGAGTCCACGAAGCATTCAGTCCATAATTACCGTTGTAGCTCGTTTTGCTGTTGCTACTGATAATCTCGCTACCGCTCACCCGGCTACTTGTCTCCTGATACGGACGATTCACCACCTGATGGCCGGTAGAAAACGAAAGGCTGGGAAACAAGGCAGCTTTAGCTGTCTTCACATCAATCTGCGTGCTGACCGCAGTGATCCGGTTCTTACGAATTGTAATGTTCTGTTCCTTTGCATAGTCGATGCATGACTGCAAGTCCCATTGATCCGGGATTTTCGTTTCTTTCAGCGTATCGACTTGCAGCGGAGAAACCTGGGCAGATATGCCGGACAGCATACCTGCTCCAAGAAATGTCATCACTGTCAATCTTCTTACATTTATCATATTCATACTTCTATTGATTTACTGTTAGCGAAGGTACGTACATATTATATATGCCGCAAAAACGATAGACGGATGACGTTATTTCGCCGTTAAATGATTTTTTTCTGTCGATAGGTAGGTTTTTGAAGAAAAACACGACAAATCTTGCAACTTTTTTGACTACTTGTTTGTTTTAATTATAAAAAATGTATATTTGTACTCATTACAAATTATAACGTAAACATATGAAGAATACACTGCTTACGATCTGGAACTTCTATTTGGATGGTTTCCGTAGTATGACCTTAGGACGTACCCTATGGGTTATTATTTTGCTGAAATTATTCGTCATGTTCTTCATCCTCAAAATGTTCTTTTTCCCTGATTTCCTCGGCGACCACCCAACGGATGCCGACAAAGGTACATACGTGGGAAATGAACTGATAGAACGTGCCATCCCCGATAAATCTACTGATTTTTAACTCTTAAACTACATAGGATTATGATTGAAAGTATTGACACCTCGCTGATCGATTGGTCGAGAGCCCAATTTGCGATGACAGCCATGTACCACTGGATTTTTGTTCCCCTCACACTCGGACTGGCAGTGGTGATGGGAATCATGGAGACGCTGTATTATAAAACAGGCAACGAATTTTGGAAAAAGACTGCCCAGTTTTGGATGAAACTTTTCGGTATTAACTTTGCCATCGGTGTGGCAACGGGTTTGATTCTGGAGTTTGAATTCGGTACGAACTGGAGCAATTATTCGTGGTTTGTAGGGGATATCTTCGGTGCTCCGTTGGCTATTGAAGGTATTCTGGCATTCTTTATGGAAGCTACGTTTATCGCGGTTATGTTCTTCGGATGGGGAAAAGTAAGTAAACGTTTCCACTTGGCTTCCACCTGGCTGACGGGATTGGGAGCTACGATTTCTGCCTGGTGGATTCTCGTTGCCAACGCATGGATGCAGCATCCGGTAGGCATGGAATTCAATCCTGACACTGTCCGTAATGAGATGGTCGATTTTTGGGCGGTGGCTACCTCGCCTGTAGCAGTCAATAAGTTCTTTCACACGGTATTGTCCGGCTGGGTGTTGGGTGCTATTTTTGTAGTCGGTATCAGTTGTTGGTACTTGTTGAAGAAACGTAATCGTGAGTTTGCACTGGCCAGCATCAAGATTGGTGCAATCTTCGGACTGGTAGCATCGTTGCTTTCTGTTTGGACGGGCGATGGTTCCGGTTATCAGATTGCCCAGACACAACCGATGAAATTGGCAGCAGTGGAAGGTCTGTATGAAGGCGGAACGAATGTCGGTCTGGTCGGAATAGGAGTATTGAACCCTGAAAAGAAGACTTACAACGATGGAAAAGATCCTTTCCTCTTCCGTTTTGAAATCCCGAGTATGCTTTCTTTCCTTGCCGAGCGTAATGTGGACGGTTACGTTCCGGGCATTACGAATATCATCGAAGGGGGGTATCAGTTGAAAGACGGATCGAAGGCTCTCTCTGCTGCCGAGAAGATAGAACGTGGTAAAACGGCTATCGGCGCATTGGCCGCCTATCGTGCTGCAAAGAGTGCCGGACACGAGGAAGATGCGAAGATTGCATATCATGTATTGCAGGAAAATATTCCCTATTTTGGCTACGGATATATCAAAGATGTGAACCAACTGGTTCCGAATGTTCCTCTCAACTTCTACGCATTCCGTATAATGGTAATCTTGGGCGGATATTTCATCCTGTTCTTTATAGTCGTTCTTTTCTTTATCTATAAAAAGGATTTGAGTAAGATGCGCTGGATGCACTGGATTGCTCTGCTGACAATTCCTTTGGGTTACATCGCCGGACAAGCCGGATGGGTGGTTGCCGAATGTGGTCGTCAGCCGTGGGCTATCCGCGATATGTTGCCTACGATGGCTGCTATCTCCAAACTGGATGTAAGCTCCGTGCAAACTACGTTCTTTATCTTCCTGTTCCTGTTTACAGTGATGCTGATTGCAGGTGTCGGAATTATGGTGAAAGCTATCAAGAAAGGACCGGACGCATAATACTTAATACTTATTACTTAATACTTGAATTTTATGTATATATTTTTGCAACAATATTGGTGGCTTGTCGTTTCCTTGCTGGGGGCCATACTCGTGTTCTTATTGTTTGTGCAGGGAGGTAATTCATTATTGTTCTGTCTGGGTAAAACCGAAGAGCATCGTAAGATGATGGTGAATTCTACCGGGCGTAAGTGGGAGTTTACGTTTACTACGTTGGTGACGTTTGGAGGAGCTTTCTTTGCTTCTTTCCCGTTGTTCTACAGTACCAGTTTCGGTGGTGCTTATTGGCTTTGGATGATTATACTTTTCAGTTTTGTATTGCAGGCTGTCAGTTATGAGTTTCAGAGTAAGGCAGGAAATCTGTTAGGTAAAAAGACATATCAGACTTTCTTGGTGATTAATGGGGTAGTGGGTCCTGTGTTACTTGGCGGGGCGGTGGCTACTTTCTTCACCGGTTCTGATTTCTATATTAATAAGGCCAATATGACAGACACTATTATGCCGGTAATCAGTCATTGGGGAAATGGCTGGCACGGATTGGATGCGTTGACGAATATCTGGAATGTAATTCTCGGATTGGCTGTCTTCTTCCTTGCCCGTGTATTGGGAGCACTCTATTTCATTAATAATATTGATGACAAAGAACTGACTGACAAATGTCGTCGTGCAGTACGCAATAACACAGTCTTGTTCCTTGTATTCTTTTTGTCGTTTGTCATTCGTACATTGGTGTCCGAAGGCTTTGCCGTTAACCCGGAAACACAGGAGATTTATATGCAGCCATACAAGTATCTCACAAACTTTATCGAAATGCCGGTAGTGTTGGTTTTATTCCTGATTGGGGTGGTACTGGTTCTTTTCGGTATCGGAAAGACATTGCTTAAAAAGACTTTTGATAAAGGTATCTGGTTTGCAGGAATCGGTACGGTACTGACTGTTTTGTCTTTGCTACTGGTAGCAGGGTACAACAATACTGCCTATTATCCGTCATATACCGACCTGCAAAGCTCATTGACATTAGCCAATAGCTGCTCCAGTGAATTTACACTGAAGACAATGGCTTATGTTTCCATTCTTGTTCCGTTCGTGATTGCTTATATTTTCTACGCTTGGCGTAGTATCGACCGGCATAAGATTATCGAGAAAGAAATGGATGAAGGAGGACACTCATACTAATATATCATTTGTATATTAGTCTTTTGTCTGTGTACTAATAACTTTGTCCATATAGAATTTCGAAATAGAGATTCTAGTCGGAACAAATAAACTCCCCTTATTTAACATCACTCTAAGTCATGGTAGAGAGATAAAATAAGGGGAGCTTTTTATATATTTTATACTTAACGTGTGTGCCTAAACACTTCGGGCATTATGATACCCTCATTATAAATTACACTAATGTTAATTATTTATTGACTACATTCTCCGGTTTGCCGGAAATGTAAGCCTGAAGATTGCTGATTGCAATATTCATCAGACGTTCGCGAGCCTCTATGGTTGCCCAGGCGATGTGCGGAGTGATGTAGCAGTTCTTTGCTGTCAGCAATGGATTGTCGGCACAAGGCGGTTCGGTAGAAAGCACATCTACGCCGGCTGCATAAATCTTACCGCTGTTCAAAGCATCTGCAAGATCTTGTTCGTTGATAAGCGGTCCGCGACCGGTATTGATTAAGATAGCTGTCGGCTTCATCATAGCAAGACGGCGTGCATTCACCATTTCGCGTGTATCCGGTGTAAGCGGGCAGTGCAAACTGATAATATCGCATTCGCTGAACAATTGATCCAAATCCATCTTTTTGATTTCCGGTGGCAACTGGAAGTGAGATTTAGAAGTCAATGCGTACACTTGCATACCGAATCCGATAGCAACACGCGCTGTGGTATATCCGGTGTTTCCCAATCCTACCAGACCGATTTTCTTATCCCGAAGTTCCATCAACGGAGTGTCCCAAAAACAGAAATCTTTGTTGTTTGTCCAACGGCCTTTGTGCACTTCTTCGGAGTGGTGTTGCACTTGTTGAGTGATGTTCAGGATATGCGAAAATACCATTTGAGCAACGGAAGCGGTGCTGTATGAAGGAATATTAGTAACGACGATTCCCCGTTCTTTGGCAGCAGCTGTGTCTACCACGTTGTATCCGGTAGCCAATACACCGATATATTTCAGTTCGGGCAGTGCAGCCATGTGGTCTGCATTGATGATTACCTTGTTAGTCAGAATTGCTTCTGCACCGGCTGCACGTTCTAATACCTCTTCCGGAGCTGTACGATCATAAATTGTACATTCTCCAAGAACTTTCATACCTTCCCAAGATAAATCTCCGGGATTGGCGGCAAAGCCGTCTAAAACTACAATCTTCATTTCAATTTCAATATTAATAATAAGTTATACGTGTTTTCTTAACAATATATTGATATTATAGGCGCGAATTACACGGATTTCACGTTTTCTTAAAATATGCTTTGCATAAAGCATCTGCGTAATCCGTGTAATCTATGCCTGAAAATATCATTTCTTGAATTTGTCTCCCCACAACTGTATCATCCGTTCGGCATGCTTCTGCTCTGCCGGATTGTTTTGCGGTTGCCATATCCGTTTGTCTTTCAGTTCGTCCGGAAGGAATTGCTGTTTGACAAAGTTACCTTCATAGCTGTGTGCATATTTATATTCCTGTCCGTAGCCCAGTTGCTTCATCAGTTTGGTCGGAGCATTGCGCAGATGCAAGGGGACAGGCAGATTACCGGTTGAACGGACTAACTCTAGTGCGTCATTGATCGCGCTGTATGCCGAATTACTCTTCGGACTGGTAGCCAGATAAATCGTTGTTTCAGCCAAAGGAATCCGTCCTTCGGGCCAGCCGATTTTCATCAATGTTTCAAAGCAGGCGTTAGCGAGAAGCAGTGCGTTCGGGTTTGCCAAACCAATGTCCTCGGCAGCCGAAATCACCAGTCGGCGGGCAATGAAAGCAGGATCTTCGCCTCCTTCCACCATACGGGCCAGCCAGTAGATCGCTCCATCGGGATCACTGCCACGAATAGACTTGATGAAAGCGGAGATAATGTCATAATGCATCTCTCCATCCTTGTCGTATGCCAGCGGATTTTGTTGCAACCGTTCGGTCACCATTTCATCGGTGATGACGACAGTCTCTTCCGTTTCCGATTGCACAACGAGTTCCAATATATTAAGCAGCTTGCGGGCGTCTCCACCGGAGAAGCGCAACATGGCTGTTGTTTCTTTCAATTCAATTTTGCGCTCTTTCAATACGGCATCCGTGGTGATGGCACGTTGCAGAAGTTCCAATAAATCTTCTTTCTCCAAAGATTTGAGCACATAAAGCTGGCAGCGGGACAGGAGAGGGCGGATGACCTCAAACGACGGATTCTCCGTTGTTGCGCCAATCAGCGTGACTGTTCCGTTCTCTACCGCTCCCAACAGAGAATCCTGCTGCGACTTGCTGAACCGATGGATTTCATCAATAAACAGAATCGGGCTGGACTGTGAAAAGAAGCGGTTGCTCTTGGCACGTTCTATCACTTCGCGCACATCCTTCACACCGGAAGTCACGGCACTTAACGTATAGAAAGGTGTTTCCAGTTTGTTGGCAATGATTTGCGCAAGGGTTGTTTTACCCACTCCGGGAGGTCCCCAGAGAATAAACGAAGAGATGCGTCCTGCGTCAATCATTTTCCGCAAGATAGCCCCCGGTCCAACTAAATGTTTCTGACCGATATAATCATCCAAAGTCTTTGGCCGTAACCGTTCTGCTAGTGGTTGCATAATTTTTTAGAATACCATTAATACCATGAAGCGGATACCGTTTTTGTTGATACCCGGATTATCACGATAAGTGAAACGATGTACATACTCAACGTGCAGCAACTTGAAAATGTTGTAGATACCTACACTTGCTTCGACATACGGCACTTTCGGGTCCATCACGAAACTGGTGAACTTACCGTCGCGTGTCGGGAAACGGAACAAATCAGGATTGTTGCTCTTGAACGGATTATTCTTGTCCGTCAATGTTCCCCACAAAGCACGTACACGGAACATTTCCCTCCATTTCAGGTTCTTGATAAGAGGAATACGGTTGAAGAGTTTTCCATTCATGTCGTAGGATAATGACATGGAAGCGTAACGGTCGTTCAGGAATTCCATGTTATTAATCAAGTTGAACGTTTCGCGCTGGGTGATGTAGGACAAGTTGGCTTCCGGCAGGATTAACAACGGGAAAGGAACTGTGTTCCATTCTGCACCTGCTTTCACGCTGCAATCAATCTTTCCCCAGGAAGCCGGGAGCCAGAAACGTTTCCACACACTTGCTTCCGTGCGGTTAAAGTTATAATCCCCGCCCAATACTCCTTTGAAACCCATGGCATGAGTGAGCGTAAAGATAGGAGCGTCCAGCGACACGGGCACGCGGCGTTGCTTGGAGTTGACAAATGATTCGCCCGGCGCATAGCGCAGCGTCAGACTTGCTTCGGAAGTCGTGACATCGTGCACACGGGTTTGTGCGGCATCATTGCGCAGGTATTCCAGTTTGCCGGTAGGCTCGTCGTTACGGTGTCGCAACATGGCTTTCACTCCGAATCCGGTCAGCGTTTCGAGTTCATAATTAATGGTGGCGTCGCGCATATACGACATTTGGTCTACTGTCGTTGTCTTGACCGACAGGAAGATATTATCTTTATCCGTAAACAGGAATTTGTCCATCGGAGACATTACGTCATAACTGTACGTTGCCGAAAGATAATGTTTCGGGAACTCCCAAACCACATAATCGCGTTTGTTGAACGAATAAGTCACCGTTCCGCTATATTTCCAGCGTTCGTCTTTCAGACCGTACGCTCCGTATCCGCTCAAGAACCAGTGCTTGTCGAAATGAGCCGTAGTCATACCGCTCAACCGGAAACGCGTACCATCAATGTAATTGCTCGAAATCATGGTGTTGATAGGGCCGATGTCCACTTTGCTCGGATGCTCTTTGCTTCCTGTCTCTACAAAGTTCTCAATCAGTGCTTTCGCTCCGAAGATGATGTATTTGAATCCCGGAATCTGTTCAAGACGGTTGACGAATACATCCATCGAACTTTCTTTCTTTGTCAATGGTACTTGACGGACACTCGCCCAGTACTCATCGCTTTTCGAGAGCATATCCGCTTCTTTTATCACGCTGCCTTTCAACCGGAACAGTCGTTGTTCAATAGGATCGAATTTATAGTTACTATATTTCGTGGTTCGTTCCACCTGCAACCCACCTGCTGTTTTATTGGAATTCCAGGAAAGGTCTACGGTCATGTCATCATCCGCCAACACCCAGTTGCCGTTGGGCAGTTGCTCATACTGTTGCGTGATGTCCATGCGGTTGACAAAGTTGACTCCGGTTTTTTTAGGCAGGTTCATCGTGCATTTCTGAACGGCGTATGTAGAATCATTCAATACATACAGATGGCCGGTGAATCCGAAGTCCTGTGAGTTTTGCGGAACAAAAGTGAGGTGGACACATTCGCGTTTGTTTACCATCAATGTGTCCATCAGATAATATTTATAAAATGAGATGGCATTGTTACCGATCGGACTGACGAAACGCTGCTGGAGCAATCGGATATCGTCGTCGTAGATATTGATGTCGGCAAATACGTCTTTCAATACAGTGCCGAGCATATCTCCCGTAGAGAAAAATTCTTCTATACCATTGGAATTCTTTCCTTTGATAATCGTTTTCTTGTTTTCGGGATTTTTGCGGTAGATGGTTTGCGAGGACGTTTCCTGTACGGAAATAGGGAGAATCAACTTATTGGTTGTTTCCGACACTTCCACTTGGTCTCTTAAGAATGAATATTTTTTGTAGATACCTTTTTCGAGCTTTTCCGGTGTGAGGTCGTTGATAGACATTTTCATCTTCTCGTACTTGTCGTACTGATAGTACTCGTTCACTTCGAGGACTTGTGCCTTTTTGTGTTCGATTACCTTCTTCATGAATTCCACTGCCGGATTGTTTTTGCGGGAATATTTCTCCTTTTGAGGTTTCACGACAACCTCGTTCAGGAGCACATTATCCGGAGCTAACTTAACGTTCACTGTCTGATTGTTGGAACCAACCCGAACCGTTTTACTGATATAACCTACAGCGGAGAATACCAGTGTTCCTCCGTTTCTGCGGGCTTCAAGACTGTATTCTCCGTCAATATTGGTGATGGTACCCATATCTCTCTTTTCCTGGTAGTAAACAGAGATATACATCAATGGCTCGTGGGTAACCGAATCAGTGACTACCCCTTTAATTTGCTGCGCAAAAGCATTGGAAGCTACCAATACGAGTAAGAACAGTATAAGTATTTTGTTATATCGTTGTATCATAACGTTTGTAGTAGGGCTGCAAAGTTAACAAATAACTCTAAGGATAACAGAATATATAACTTTTTTTACCCATCGTTTTTTGTTGTTTACAAGCATATATCGTCCGATAATTCAAGGAACATCCCGCTGTTAATCCTTATTGATAAGGGCGTTTCGGCATTTCGTTCTCCCGGTTCCGGTATTTGAAACCTTTGCTCCCGTTGTAGGACACTTTTTGTTTCGACCCTTGAAACTTTTTGTTTCCCGGCATGAAACTGTTGGTTTCTCGGTGTGAAACACTTTGTTTCCCGGTGTGAAACTGTTAGTTTCAAGGCGTGAAACTAACAGTCCCATGCCGGGAAACAGAATGGAACATGCCGGGTAAATGTTATTTGCTCGTAAGTATCTGTACAATACGCTCTGCGGTACGTCCATCCCAACGTTCGGGAAGTTCGCCACGTTTCCATTCACCGTGCATCAGTGTATCCATGGTTTTGGCAAGCAGGGCAGGGTCTTCTCCGACAAGTTCGTTGGTTCCCATGCGCCACGTTTCCGGATGTTCGGCATACGTGTTGAGTGTGATACAAGGAATACCCAGGAAGGTCGCTTCTTCGGCTACGTTTCCCGAATCTGTTATGATTCCTTTCGCCTTGTTTATCAGATAACCGAAGAACAGGTAGTTTTGCGGCGGCATGATATGGAGATTCGGAGCTTCGATGTCCAACTCTTTAATGGCATTACGTACGTAGGTATGTAGCGGTGCAACGATAGGCATACCGGCGGACTTGTCGATGATTGTTTTCATCAACTGACGCAGATTCTCCTTATTGCCGAGTAATACACGACGGTTGAGAGTAAATAGGAGATAATTTCCTTCTTGCAGTCCCAAGACGGAGAACCATATCGGTTTGAGCAAGCGGTTCCGGTTATAGCGGATGGCATCAATCAGAATGTTACCTACATAGTATACGTTTTCGCTTTCCGTTCCCGTCTGGTTTAGGTTGCGGTTGGCAACCATGCCGGCTGTGAACAGATAGTCGGATAGTCCGTCTGTAATCATGCGGTTGACTTCTTTCGGCATTTTCATATCGAAAGAACGGGTTCCGGCTACGAGATGCGCTACCTTGATGCCTTGTTTCTTGGCAACGATGGCACAACTCATGGTTGCGGTCAAGTCGTCTACCACAAGGACTACGTGTGCCGGATT
>ENA-USUG01003716-USUG01003716.1-human-gut-metagenome-genome-assembly--contig:-NODE-3716-length-20236-cov-4.839873_pt1 | contig 20236 bp, 19 predicted proteins | sample MGYA00250059_ERZ773394 | MGnify/ENA primary metagenome ERZ773394 (study PRJEB29103, sample SAMN06111957) | human gut metagenome | biome: human gut; feature: ankylosing spondylitis patient; material... | reverse complement strand
CAAGCTTTGCCGCAAGTGCATCTGTCTGCTTTTTCTCCTGCTCCGGCTGTAAGATTGGGATTCCTGTTGCCTTCTTGCTGGGCAAGGAGACCATCGACCTGTACAACACCGGAGAAAGCCATGGCCGGGAGACGCTCTGGAAAAGCTCTGTCCATAGAAAATATTGTCGCCCAGAACGAGGGCAACGCTGTCGTTTCCGATGAAATCCGCGCCGATCAAAAATGCGTCTGCCAGTCCGCGGGGCGTCTCCTGAACCGCATAGGACATCGAAAGCCCCAGCTGCTCTCCTGTACCGAACAGTTCTTTAAAAGCAGGCAGATCCCTGGGCGTGGAAATAATCAGAATCTCCCGGATGCCCGCCAGCATCAGTGTGGAGAGTGGATAATAAATCATCGGTTTGTCGTAAACCGGCATAATCTGTTTGGATACCGCCTTGGTCAGCGGATAAAGTCTGGTTCCTGAACCTCCTGCCAGAATAATTCCTTTCATTGCTTAAGTCCCCCTTTGGTTTTTATTTTTTTATTCCGAGTCCATGGCACGAAGCAGAAAATCACAGTCTGTCAGAAAATTTCTTGCAAATAAGAAATACAGCTTTCCGTCCTCTTCTTTTACTTCGTACAGTCTCACTGACTCATTATCCGGCATGGCTGATTTCACATACAGCTCCACCGGTTCAAATTCATCTGTATAATCGCAATAATAAACACTGGCTCCCTGATAGCTTTCGCCCACGCATGCCAGATCACTGCTCACATATAATCTCCAGCCATCCGCAGTCTTCTCGCAGGACGCCATCTCATTATCTGCCTCATTGGGAAGCAGTGTTTTCGGTTCACTCCAGGTCATTCCATGATCAGCGGATTCCATGACGCAGATCTTCGAAGGCCCCTTGTCATAATCTTCCATCTCAAAGAAATAATAAAGTGTTCCATCGAGATAACGAATATCTCCATCTTCCAGATTCTGCTTTCTGCTGATGATATCTGTCATATATTCCCAGTTGACCAGATCATCCGAATGATACAGCCTTACCGTATAGATTCCATTGTCTCCATCCGGTGACGGATTATTGATGGTTCCGTCAATCTCTGTGTTGGTCAGCAGATATCCATCATCGGTCTGCACCAGGATTGGATCAATAGCCAGTGTATCCGTGGTAACTGCCACCTGATCCTCCATCAGCTCTGCATCAGATGTAAGCCTCAGAATGTGGGTCTCATTGCTGTGATTGCTGTATGCAACTGTATAGCTGTCTGCCGCAGTTGTCTGGGATTCTGCTGCAGGCTCATTGCCTCCATCATCCTCCATCACGTAGATCCAGGATGCCTGTGTTCCTTCAAATCGGCGAACCTCCTGTCCCTCCAGATCAAGAATACGGATCTGCTCATCCACGCTGGTAATAATGTGATCTCCGATAAATTTGGCATCTGCATTATGATACTGGTCCAGCGTGAAGCCATTCTCCGGCTGTACACTTCTGCCTGCAAAAAGCGCCAGTCCGGCGATCAGAATTCCGACCGCCGGTACTGCCAGGTTTTTATTTATTTTTATACATTTCTTCATAATATTTCTGATAATCACCGCTGGTTACATTTTTCATCCAGTCCTCATGTTCAAAGAACCACTGAATAGTCTTCTTGATTCCTTCTTCAAACATGGTCTCCGGATACCAGCCGATCTCTGCTTTGATCTTGTCCGGTGCGATAGCATAACGACGGTCATGTCCTTTTCTGTCAGTCACATAAGTGATCAGCTTATCGCTTACCAGTTCTTTTCTTGGATCTCCGTCCGGCAGCATCTCCTGAAGAGTATCCAGGATAATGTGAATAATCTGAATATTCTGCTTCTCGTTGTGTCCGCCGATGTTATAACGCTCACCCAGCTTGCCTTTCTCCTGAACCATATCAATCGCTTTCGCATGATCGTCTACATAGAGCCAGTCACGGACATTTTTACCATCACCATATACCGGCAGCGGTTTTCCCTGCAGTGCATTATTGATCACCAGCGGGATCAGCTTCTCCGGGAACTGGAACGGTCCGTAGTTGTTGCTGCAGCTTGTGATGTTGCACGGGAATTTATAGGTATCGAAATATGCTTTGGTCAGCATATCTCCGCTTGCTTTACTTGCTGAGTACGGGCTGTGCGGGGAGAACGGAGTGGTCTCATAGAAATAATTATCTCCATCATCCAGGGAACCGTATACTTCATCCGTGGAAACATACAGGAATTTCTTGTCCTCCTTGAAGCTTCCGTCCGGCAGCTCCCATGCAGCCTTTGCTGCATTCAGCATTACCAGTGTTCCCAGTACGTTGGTCTTCACGAACACTTCCGGGTTCTTGATACTGCGATCTACATGACTCTCTGCTGCAAAATGTACCACGCGGTCAATATCATTTTCATCAAAAATCTTCGTGATGGCTGCGCTGTCACAAATATCAGCTTTTACAAATGTATAGTTCGGCTGATTCTCTACATCCTTCAGATTTTCCAGGTTTCCAGCATAAGTCAGGCAGTCCACATTGATGATGCGGATAGTGTCTCCATATTTGCGGAACATGTAGTGAATGTAATTGGAACCGATAAATCCGGCTCCTCCGGTTACGAGATAGGTTCTCATGAAATTTCCTCCATTGTATTCATTTTCTTCCATTTTGACAGCGCAAAAGGCAGACTACGCCCTTTGGCACGCTGTATTTGGAATTATTATAGCATTATTAGGAATTGATTACAAGTTCCAGTATTTTTTCATGGATTTTCCACCGGAATCGACTCTTCCTGTGCATTTACACCATAGAGAATCCCTTTTTCTTTATAAAAATAAATGTAATCCGTATCATAAAGTCCCAGCGCTTCTGTCAGAAAATCCAGACGAACTGTATAGATCCTGCGGATCTTCTCCAGTTTTTCTGCAAAACCAGATCCATTCCAACGGCTTTCATTAATCTGCGCATCCGTTCCATAATACCCCAGATACCAGTCCAGTGAACTGATACCGTCCGGATCATATCCTGTCTCCGGATTCAGTGCTTTTTCCAGAGCCGGAACAAATTTTGTCATCCACTCCTTGTAGACTGCCTCTGCAAAATCTCTGTGATGATAAAACTGCATCCAATAGCCCTCCGGCTTCAGATCCGATGCAGCCGCAAACCAGCTGGAGGCTGCTCCTCCTTCTCTTGCCAGAGAATGCTCCATATCCCATGGCCAGGAGGCATGCAATTTCCCATCTCCACAAATATCCGAATCCTTATAATAATACACACTTGAATTCACACTGTTTTCTTCATTCAGTTCGTAAAACAGCCACTGATCTGCAAAGGATTCCAGATCAATATAGTCTGTATAATACTTTCCTTTGTCATTGTAGCCGTCCTTTGCATACAGTGCATTTTCAAAATCCTGCCAGAAATCTGCAATATAATATACTTGGCTCTGGGACGCCCAGTTCATGCTCGGAATCATAAAGGACAGATTCCGGTCACTGACAAAATTGGCTTTCGTTCGGTCATAATCCTCATTATCCAGTTCGATAATATAGCCGCCAGTCACATCCTCCGGCGTCTGATCCAGTTCATACCAGGTTCGCTGGGCGTAAAATCCTTCATTTTTCCAGGTCGTATGTGCATATTCCCGCAGTTCACTTTTGCTGTTCAGCTCCTTGGTCTCTGTTTTCAGATCCTTTAGATCAAACCGGGTCTTTCCGATCTGGATCTTACCCATCAGCAGATACACTCCCTCATATTCTCCATTAATATAGAGATGCACAAACTCTGAAGACGGGGCATAGGCCATACCGATCTCATTGACCAGATCATAAGTGAGCTTATAGGAAAGCAACGAATTGTCACGGTAAGCGGCCAGAAGCACATAATCTTTTGCTGCACCCATACCTAACAGATCCTGTTTCTCTGTAAATGACAAATTGTAACTCTTCTTCGGTGCACGGAAGGAATCATTTCCATGACCCTTGATTTTCTCAAGTCTGGCAGTCTGATTGACCTTTCCATTGGTTTCCAGAATCATACAGATTCCCTGTACTTCATTTTGCTTGTCTGCTCCCAGATAAGAAACTGCATCTTCCCGATCCAGATCCAGCATCATTGTCGCCGCATGTTCTGCGTTCAGATACGTAATGGGATAGGTATAGCCTTCATGCTCCAACTCATATGTTTTCTGCCCCGGCTCTCTGGTAAACTGGTTCACATCCCCATCGGTAAAGGAAAATGTAACCGCCAGCTCTGTCTGCTCATATCCCGCCGGGATTGCAAAGCACCAGGACTTATCTTCTGCCGAATAATATCCCTGTATGGAGACTGCATTCAGACTGACTGGAACTTCTGCGGTCGCTGTTTCCACCACATCTGCATATTCTGTGGTCAGAGCTGGAACATCATCTTCCTGTTCCCACAGATTCCATCCATCCACACCCCATGTCAGGTCAAGTCCCCGCACTTCCTGATTGAGGATCTCTGCCGTCTCTTCCTGTCCTGGCGCAAAGCTGTTTCGGATCTCACCGCGGCTCTCCCCTGTCAGCAGGGTCTTCCCTTCCTGCTCCGGTGCCAGCTGTCCGTTCACAGTTGCCAGACTTCCACAGTTCAAAATGCAGGAACCCAGTCTTGTATTGGATGCAATGGCTCCTGCCAGCGGTGCCGAAAAGTCACCACTCTCCACCTGCAGATTTGCCACCGTTCCTTCCAGGTTGCGGAACAGTCCCGCATCTGTATCCGATGTGATCATCACATTACTCAGATGATGTCCATTTCCATCAAAGATTCCCTGAAAACAATACTGCGTATTTTCTGCATTTCCAATAACCAGATCCTCTTCCACCTCTGCCAGATCCAGATCTGCATTCAGATTCACATACTGTCCTTTATATGTATTTCCTTTATTCACGCTCCGTACAAATGTCAGATAATCTTCTACAGAATTGATCTCCAATATCAGATCTTCCTTCTCTGCTGCGTCATCTGTCACCGGCATGGTATCTTCTGTATTCTGATTGCCCCAGCCTGCGATGGTCTTCCGATTGCTCCAGCCTGCTGCAAGCATGGCAGCACTGATCAGCAGGATTATCAAATATTCTATATTTTTTCTGGTCTTTGCATCCATTGCCTCATCTCCTGTCCAATTTGTTTCTGCATTATATACTGCAAATCCTTTATTTTCAATATTTTCTGTCATTCTTAAACGAATCTTAATAGATAAGGCGACATTTACTTTTCGTCTGTAACATGCTATATTGAACAAAAAGATTCTGGAGGAATTTCCTTGAAAAAAATAAATAGAACTCTACTACAGATCACCGAAAAATACTATTGGCTCTGGTTTGCTCTGCTCTGTGCAGTGACAACCTTCCTTTGTTTTCGTTGTCTCGGTGTGAAAGCAATCGACTCCTGGGACGAAGCCCGCCATGGCATCTCTGCCTATGAAATGCTGAAAAACAAACAATTTCTGGTCAACACTTATCTGGGAAAACCGGATTACTGGAATGTAAAACCGCCGCTTTCCTTTCTTAGTGTTGCAGCCGGATTTGTGCTCTGCGGATACAATGCAGTGGGACTTCGCTTCTTCTCCGCTTTGTTTTATCTTCTGACTGTCATCTTTACCGGATTATTTGCCAGAAAATACAGCCGTCTGGCATCCCTGCTGACCATGGTCTTTTTATGCGCCAACTATTTTCCATTCAAAGCGCATCTGGCACGGGCCGGAGACGCAGACAGTCTGTACTTGCTTTTGTTCACCCTTTCCATGCTCTGTATGCTGAAAGTCCGTGATAACGGTCGCTGGCTCTATGCCTGCGGATTGTTCTTCTCCCTGGCATTTCTGGCCAAAAGCTTTCATGCCGGAATGATTGCAGCCGTAGGAGGGCTCTTCCTTCTGCTGACAAAAGAATTGTTTCATCAAAAGCCAAAACGCTGGATCATTTTCATTGCCTGTGCGGTACTGCCGATCCTGATCTGGGGCATCTGCCGTTATCAGTACGATGGCATTACCTTTTTCCAGAATATGTATGAAGCTGACATCGCCGGGCGGACTGCAGCCGGTGGTCTGGAAGGACATGGATTCCCATTTTCTTTTTACTGGACTTCCATCTTCTGGAATTTTGACTACATCTACGGATGGCTGACCCTGATCGTGATCATCGGACTGATCTGCCTGTGGATACGCCCGCTGCGTCCTGTGGATACGCCGCTTCCCAATGTGGATCTCACTGGAATCCTGCTTTGGTTCTTCGTTCCATTTCTCGGATTCTCACTGGTATCCACCAAATTAATGTGGTATGTATATCCCTGTATCGTACCATTATGTATGCTGGCTGCCGTCTTTGTGGCAACCTTTCTTACCACCGTGCTTACAGAGAAACATGTGCCGGGCTTTGCCGGACTATTGATCAGCCTTGTACTGCTGGCTGGAACTGCCGTCTTTGTCTGGAATAATTACTGTGATAATGTACGTGGTGCCAGAAGTAATGACCTTCAGACCTTTGTACAGGAGCAATTCAGTCGTGACAGTGATCTTGCAGGATCTACCATCTACCTGGATGCTTATGATCCATTTCTCTATGCTAATACTACAGACTGGGAACAGAACATGCAGCTTCTTGCCATGCTGTCCGGTGACCTTGATTGTCAGGATGGCGGCGCAGAAGCATTCCTTGAAGCACCTGAGCATGCACTTCTGATCCTGTCCATTCCATTTTTGCAGGATTATCCGGAGTTGAAATCTTATCCTGTGCTGGCAAATAATGGGCAGTACATGCTGATTTCTTCAGTGTCAAAGTAAAGCCACGCAGAGGCGATTTTGCGAATGTGGCTCTGAAGAGTTATAAAAAATCCGTGGAATCTGATTTTTCCACGGATTTTTCATGCTTATTTGAGTTTATTTCATTTTAAAGGTCGCACATTCTGTCTGACCGTAGTGACAGGCATTGCTTCCTGACACCTGAATCTGATCTGCCGCACATTTGCAGGAATGGTTATAACAACAACACTCTGCTTCACATGCTACTTCTGTCGGTTTGCTTGGAATGGCATTGCTATTGGTCATGCCATCCTTTTTCTCGCGGAAACTCTCGCAACAGGTCTCATCTGTTACTTTCGCATTCTTTCCTCCCACATGGATATTATCCTTACAGCAGGAATCTTCTTTGTTGTACGCACAGTTTACAACTGAACAATCCAGTCTTGTCATGTTCGTCCCTCCTTCAGATTATTACTTTTGTAGTATCTGAAGATCGGGTGGAAATTATGTATGGAAAAATATATCAACAAAAATTATAACGATATGAACAGCTCAATACCACTCCAAAATCACAGACAACATCATTGTTCCGGGAACCGCTCTCGCTAATTCCTCGATCCAGCGGTACTAACCTTCGACCTTCGCTTACCGCTCGGTCCAAGCTAAGTACCGGGACTGCGGACGTTCCCTGCACAATCGATGCCGCCTGTGATTGCATAGTGCTATTGTTCCAGTCAATGCATTTATATTCCCCTGTATTTATCCAAAAATTCTATTACTGGAAGTTTCTTCAGATCCTCCAGTATCTCATCATCCTCAAACCACCAGGTATCTCCCAGATATTTTTTGCTTTCAGGATAAATCCATGGAATCCATTCTTTTTGCAATTCTGCAATTTGGGAATCAAATTTATATAAATCAATATGAGCATCTAAAACAACTCCAAATTTTTCATCTACTATGTACATCCATCGAAAGTAGTCGCTCGAAGAACCATCTAAAAATCTATGATATTCCCGTCCCAACACATCAGGATCCACATCATCCTGATATATTTCTTTTAATACCTGTGCTGTTCCAAGCCGTCTCATTTCTTCGTAAAAACTTTCTCTGTCTTTAGCATGATAGATCAGTTTTGATGAAATGCATCTGACTACCTTATTGCGTATTACTATTTTATTCATAACACTCATATATCCTTTCAAATTCTACCACAGATTTTCTTCTTCGAAAGTAACTTGTTTAGAGATAAATACCAGGGAAATATTCTCACCAAATATTTCCCCGGCACTTTTATTTTTGCTTCTTCTTTCTCTCCATCTCCGGCGGCAGATAATGATATATTTCTTCGTAAGCTTCCACTTCTTTATCATTTTGAGGGCCAGCTGGAATCAATCCAGTGCAGTCCTGGGCGGATGCTGAATTGACCAGATAGTCAGTGGAATCAATAAGTTTCTGATTATCTTTCTTCATGGCGAAACCTCCTGACAGAAACAGTATTCCCCAGTCTCCGATAAGTCATGCCATCATTTTCTTATTCCACCGAATCTTTCCGCAGCACAACAATTCGATTAGAAATACTTTTCACAAATGGGATCTTGTCCAGCACTTTATAGACCGGAATAAATGCTGCCATACCTTCTGTCAGACTGTGTTCCTCCACATAAACAAAATCCGGAAGTATTTTTTCCAAAGTCCGGCCGTCTTTGATTCCCCAGGTAAATTTTGCATGGCTGCCTTCAATGGATTTTTCTTTGAAGTTCCGAACCACCATGGGATTCATGACCTCCGCCAGCACTGTCACATGTTCAAAAGTCTTACTTATCACCGAAAATATCTGCTTCACATCATTTTCTGTCAGATACATAGTAAGTCCCTCTATGATTACCAGTGCAGGCGGTTCCTTTTCCTGAATCTCGCCGCTCCAGTCGTCCATGGCAGACATGGCTATCTGCGAAATAGTTCCATTCTCGGGAATCAACTCTTCTCGCACCACCATGGTCTCCGGCAGATCCAGATTGTACCAATGCGTATATCCCTCCATCCGATAACATCTGGTATCCAGTCCGCAGGCAATATTCACCACAACTGCTCCCGGATGTTCTTCCAGATACTGTTTCACCCGCCGATCAAGTACGATCGTTCGGGCAATGACGCCGCTGCTCATAGCTGTATCCTTATCTGCCAGCGAAAAATCATAATCAAGTTTTTTGACGATCTCGACCGCTTTTTTGTCGCAGATCGCACCTCGCTGTTCCGTCTCTTTTGCTCTCGCATAGACAGTCTGCAGCATTGTCTCCGGCACGCCGGAGAGACTTATCTTTTCTGCCATGTTACGCTTTCCCTTCTGTGTGGTTTCCTATCACTTCCAGTACTTTTCCATATACGTTTTTGCCTCTGCCTTTTTCAGATTAAATCGCATCTCAACCTGAAATTGTGTATTATCATAGGTTCCTCCCCACTCCTGGCATAATTCTATCATATTTTTTATTCCACGTTCTGTTCCCTGTATAATTCCACGTTCCATACCTTCCGCCAGTCCACGTTCCATACCTTCTGCAATCATCTGATCTACTGCACCACACATATTGACTCCTCCTTGTTCGTTTTGTAAATTTTCTTTTAATGGCAACATTCGTTTATCTAAAAAATTCCACATTACGTCATAAGTGTCTTCTTCAATATTTTCGATTTCAGGTATTGTCTGAATCACCTTTTTCAGAATCTCTAGATTCTCCCGATACTTGATAGTCAGAAACATAGTAGCAATATCTTTAGGAAATTCCAGCAGTCGTTCATCCGGTGTATGGCATATATCCAGTACATGAATCTTATAATCTGTAACATATTTTCTGAAATTCTCCGGTACATCGGTAAAATCCAGTAATTCATGCAGACTCTCGGATGCATCCCACGGTTTTTCACCTATATACAATACCAGTGTAATCACCGGATTCAATCTGTCTTCTTTTTTTAACGGAGACAAATTCACCTTTGTTTTTCCATCCAATGCAGCCATTTCCGCTTTTCTTTCAGATATAATCCGTCGAATCTGATCTTTATATTCCAAAGCATCATAATCCATCACCCGCACAGGCATGGAATAATCTATAAAAGACTGTAATTCCAATCCAATAACCAGAATCACTTTTACTTTTCCGATCTCTTTTGAAATATCCCGAAACCGACTTCTGGTTCTTGTATTCCTGCGTTTTCCGGTCTTACCTGTTAAACGTATATTCTTAGGTTTAATCTGCGTTGCATCAATTTCATTATTTCCATGACAGATCCATCCATTGACCAGCCATGCAAAATGTCTTGCATCTTCATAATATGCTACCATTGGTTCTTCTTTGCTTCCCATATTCCTCTACTCTTGCGAAGCTGGATATAGAAGATCCTTCATCTGCTGCTCATGCTATCCAACTCGCCTTATTCAGTTCTCACTTCTGAAAATTCGGCGAAATGCCGGATATGCTCATGCATAGAAGTCTCAGATGTTAGTATTATTTTATGATACTTTTTGTTGTCTGTCAATCAAAGTTTTATTAAAAAAGCATAAACTCTCCACACTTCAGACAATATCTCTTATTCTCAATCTCCTCATGAGTCATGACGAATGTCCATTGGAATGTACTGTCACAAATGTATATATCCTCCGGCAAAAATTTGCATCCTGCCAGTAATGTATCCATTGACATCCGTAACACAGCATCCTTATCAAATTTCCAATAGTCCTTAATCCATATTTTTTCCGATGAATGAATATCCCAGAAAACATAAATGGATTCGATCTTATCTCTGTATGAGTAAATCAAACTTTCTTCCACCATCTCCGGTTCACGCAGAAAATCCCACAGATATCCCACATAACAATATCCATCAGTAAATTTTTGTAGCTTTTCAATCTGATCATGATAGGAACTTTTTTCTGTATTTACAAATGTTTCTATGTATCGCTTTCTTATCTCATCTGCCGACTTCTTGTCATGAATTACAGATTTTCTCTTCAACTCATCAAGATCCATGAAACAAACCTCTCTCTCATCTGTCATTCCCATAGTTCAACTTTTAGATATTCAATAAATACAGGTAATTCCATTGTTAATTCTCCCTCGTTCCATTTGTAATAGTTAAGAATCAACCTATTGGGTCTTAAAAAGAAAGTGGGATATATTTCCAGTGAAGTCAATCGTATAAGACCATTTTCTGTTAGCAAATTATTTTCCATTTTTTCTTGTCGGTATTCTTCAATACTCCTATTTGCTGCATACAAATTTTCTCTGGTAATATCAACAAGTTCCTCTGATCCAAAACAATACTTAGCAAAGTTTAATATAAATGATTCATCATCAAGATACACGAAATCTTCCAGTTTCATGCGTTTCTCTTTTTCAATATCTATAGTTATTGATATACTTATATCTGCCCAACCATGCGGTCCCCAATTAGCTCGCCCACCATATGAATAAGAAATATATTTATCTGATGCATATTCCAGATACAAATCTGTTTGTAATCCATACCAATCAACATAAAGCCAGTCTTGAGAGACATTTTTTAAAAGATCATTTACCCTTTTTTGCTTCTGAACATCTTCCATCCCGTCAATTTGAGGAATCCAATACACAACGCCAGGATAAAGCTCTTCGTTATACTCTCCTCTTTCTTTATAAATCAGTATTTTCCCATCATTTACCGGTGTTTTTTCTTCTGTTATTTCTATATGATCGTCTTGAAGACACTCTGTTGCACCTGGTAATTCACTCATATGATCTGCTATTACTGTGATGCACTCTGTGTGAATCTTTCTCATCGAGCCAACTTCTGTATTTTCCAGCGACTCCTGTCCATCCGCTTCCGCCTTTTCATCTGTCATTTCATTCGGCTGTATTATTTTCAATGTGCGAATCACATCTTCATATTTATCCGAATCAGCAGATATGAAATAATGCCCTCCAGGAAAAACAGGCTCATTATTTTCATAGACAGATACCTGATAGCAAACCGTTCCGTCCTTATTTTCTGAAATTCCTATTTCCCACCGATAGGGTGTTTCTTCAAAAAACACATATTCCAACGGACTGTATTCCATCACATAATTTGTCTTTTTCCAGCTTTCCATATCAACAAGCTCAAATAGCTCAGCAATCTTCTCTTCGTCCGTAATGCGATAAATCGGATCTTCATCCGAGATTCCATAGCTGATTTCTGCATATTCTACTGTTTCTTCCTCTGGAAGCGAAAGCAAATTCATTTTCTTATAATATGTAACGCCGGAAACTACGATTAAGCAAAGAAAAATCACGAGAGAAATATATTTTTTCATTCTTATCACACCCAAATTGCAATACCAATGCATACCAGAATCGGCACTGCTCCAGTCAGTCCGAATACAATGGTCAGAATCTTATAAACTTTATCATCATATCCCGGAATATAAGATTGCTTCGGCTTGTCCGGATTGTATTTGATCCAGATGGTTTCGCCTACTTCCGGAACACGACCGCTGAGATATGCACCTTCCGAAGTATAATACTCACCCGCCGCATAATATTCGTACACCGGATGATATTGCAATCCGCTGTCACTGGAATTATGTGCATTGATCCGTATCACCTTTGCCTGTGCATCCGCCGTACATTTTTGTGTCCGGTTTTTCAAAATTATGCCCAATATGATTGCCGGAATCCAAAATGCGCCCCCAAGTCCACACAACGTCAATGCCAGTCCTAATTCCATTCATTTATCCTCCGTTTATTTTTTACAGTTCTGATAATACTACTTCTGTTTTCTGCAAATTCATTTCCACCAAACAATGAAACGACTTTTCCTTACCCTCATAAAAAACAGTACCTTCTATTTCATACTTTGCACCAGTACTGTCGTTTTGCAGTTTTCTGCTATCGATAGAAAGTGTCATATTCTCATACATATAAAGATTTTTTATATCTACCCCATATTTTTGCAGCAAGTCCATCATTTTTTCTTGAATTTGAGAATTCATCGCATCTTTTTCTATGCTTGTCTGATCTGCTTCAATAAAAGGCAGATACATAACTATTTTCAAATTGGACTCTTCGTCATACACTTCAACTCCGTCAATACTCCATACAATCGAATTCCTGAGTAATGAAACCGTATCATATTCTATTGAATATGCCATCTTTTCTTCTGAACCTGCATTTGTCTCCGTTAAACCATTACACACGATCTGTGTTGGCAATATATAAAAATCATCTACATGTCTGGCTTTTCTTTCAAAATTTATCGCTGACTCCTCATTTTCTGCAAAAAACAATCCTCTATACTTTGAATTCGTATATTTTCCAAGAACCTTATCATTCAGTACATCATGTAACTCTGCCAGATATGGTTCATCTGTCAGAACAAATGTATTTCCAAAATCCAAACGGTAAACAGAATGCTCTACCTGCATCGTTCCCATATAATGAATACTTATATATTCACCGCTCTCAAAAGTAATTTCATAATCAATTTCTATGCTTTCCCCTGTCTGCGGTTCATTTTTATACACATCAAACTGATATTCACTTAACTTTGATTGAAGTTCCTCAAAAATTAGTGCATTTAATTGTTCTGTCAATTTCTTGTCGTCCGTGATTTCTATTTGCGGATAAGAAACCGTAATCATATCATTTTGTTTTAGATATGCTTTTCTCCATACATACTTTCGATTTGTATAAAGATTTTTCTTTTCATTGCAAACATCTGCATTTACGCCCATGATTTCTCCGCTTCCAAGAAAGGCAAGTTCCATTTATAAAATACCTTGCTTTTCCAACTCCATTCCGGCATATGCCGTATACATTTCTCCATCATAAGAACAATTATTTTCATATAATTTCCGGCTCTCGGCCACTGATTTTTCTGGTGTATAACCAGCCAGACTATAACCACTACCAGTACCCGCCCGCATAAAAATACTTACGACATTTCCCTGTGAAAATCTCCAAAAAGCGACTGTATTTCCATCTTCTCTATAACTGACGATCTGATTATTTCGGTCTGCTTCGCTGGTTATTTCTTCAAGTCCAAACTTTTCAACCAGTTTTTCCTGTGGCATTCCAATATAGTCAATCAAATCCGTTTCTCTGCGACTCCATGTAATCATAATTCCAATGGCAAACAGCAATGCTGCACATCCCGCAATCTTTAAATACTTCAATTTTTTACCTCAGATATTGCAGATAGCAATACCTTCCCCTGTTTCCTTCGCTTTTTCAAGTGCATGCATAAAAATCGTTATGAAATCTTCCCCATCACTTGTAATAAAATAATTCGACAAATCACTGATTTCATCACTAATATTCTTTCCCCAGGGTGGTTGTTTTTCTAAATTTTCTATATCCCACACTACTTTATCTGGTGAAAATTTCTTCAGCTTTCTCTTAATGATCTTTAATTCTTTTATTGCCCTGTCAATATCCTTTCCATTCAATTCCTCAAGATATAACCTTTTCATAATCACCGGGAACCTACTTCCCCATATCCCTTTTTCCAGGTTATATGCCACTGTAGAAAAGAAAGCATACAAAAAGTCCGCGCTGCCAATCTGATACCAATTATAGCTTACCTGAAATCCCACTGACATAGTTATCTCTCCCTGCACATCCACTTTTTATATTGCTTTTCTGTTATTTTACAATAGCTACATCTAAAATGATAGGTTCTATGCATATTTTCTTTTATTATATAATTCATGTATGAACAGCCCCTGATGATAGAATAAACTGTCACAAACTACAACAGCTCAGAGTGACAACAATAAACTGCGCTGTATGACTTGGAGCGGACAGGGAAGTTCTGGTGTATTGGCGGGAATGCACACCGCAGGTGTACATATCCAGACAATATGCCAAAGCTTTTCTGTCCGATACACGTCATACGAGCTTTTATGTTACCACTCTGGGCTGCCATAAATTCATACGAACGTTTATGCTGACTTCATGGGCTGTTGCAAATTTATGCTTTTTTAATAAAACACCCAGTTGACAAACAACTAAATGTAGCATACTATAATACATATCTGAAATTCTTATGCGCAAGCATATCCGGCACTTCGCCGAGTTTTCAGACGGAACGAACTGAACACAGGCGATCTGGAATGCATGAGCAATGGAGTTCCTGCTTTTCTCCTATCCAGCTTCGCCAGAAGGAGGAAAATGGGAAGCAAAGAAGAACCTATGATTACGTATTACGAAGATGCCAGACATTTTGCATGGCTGGTCAACGGTTGGATCTATCATGGTAATCGTAGAATAGAACCAACGCAGATTAAACCGAAAAATATCAGATTAACTGGAAGAACCGGAAAAGGTAGAATCACACGAACAAGAACCCGGTATCGGGATATCTCAAAGGCGATTGGAAATGCAACTATATTTCTCATAATTGGAACGGAGTTCCAGTCTTTCATAGATTACTCCATGCCAGTGCGAGTCATGGACTATGATACGCTGGAGTATAAAGACCAAATACAGGCAATTCATACTATTCGAAAGAACGAAGCTATTGCTTCTGGCAGAGCTCCAGGTGTTGACTTATCTCCTCTGAAAAAAGAAGATCGACTGGTTCCTGTTATTACATTAGTCTTGTATATGGGCGAAGACCCCTGGAATGCTGCCAAACGTCTGCATGACCTGCTCGATTTTTCTGAGATTCCGCATGAACTCAGAAATTATGTACCAGACTATCCGATCCATGTACTTGATATCTGCCATACCGCTGACGAACGCCTGCTGGAATTTCCAAAAGATCTTGCCAGTATGTTTTTAATGATCAAGTATCAGAAAGATTTCAAAACATTGCAATCTGTCCTGCAATCTATCCCGGAGCTTGATACCGTGGAACAGGAGACTTTTGATACTGCATGGAATTTTCTGGATAAACGGATGTTAAAATTCAAAGATAAAGCACAAAATGCGAAAGGAGAGGTGAATATGTGTGTTGCCGTTGATCAAATGCTAGAAGAAGGAAGAAAACAAGGACATGAACGTGGTCTTTCTGAAGGACGATCTCTGGAAAAGGAATTTCTCATTTTAAAAATGTTAAAAAACAATCTGTCCATCGACCAAATCGCAGCCATCACAGATAAAACCGCCGATGAAATCCAGGCGATTGCAGAAAATCAGAAACCTAACACTACGCCATAATGTCAACTCGAAATCTAAGAAACCAACAACACTCGTGAAGGTAGTATAAAAGTTTTAAGAATCTACGACAGTTCAGAAAAACAACATAAAAGCTTTTGAAACCTGCAACAGCCCCGAACGATAGAAATAAACTGCGCTGCTATGACTTGGAGCGAACGAAGTGAGCTTTCGTGTGTCGGCTGGTGCGTACACTGTAAGTGTACGTATTCAGACGATGCACGAAACTTACTTTGTCCGATACACGTCATACGAGCGTTTATTCTATCGTTCAGGGCTGTTATAGATTCATACGAGCTTTTATGTTGTCTCTCTGAGCTGTTATATGTTTATACGAGCTTTTATGCTATCTCACTCCACCTTGATGGCATTGGGATAGATCTTCTCCATTCTTTCATCAGGAAACCGGTCATCCATGGTCTGCTGCCAGCTCTGTGTGGCTGGAATTCCCTGGCTCCGCTCATTGCTGCGGATCAGAGCCATAGTCGATACAGCCATATTACAGCACATAAAGACCACGATCACCCATGTCAGGATCCGTCCTGCACAGATGGGTAATTTTTCGATCCATCCAGAGATCACTGGATAGAAAATCTTGAACCAGGCCACTGCTGCAAATCCCCAGAAAAAACAGTACAGAAGATTGATTCTTCCGCCCAGATTGAACGGGATCTCACTGTAATCCCAGAAAACGGTTCCAAATACCATCTCTGACAACACGCTGCACAGATATTCGTAAGCGCCACCCAGCGCTGTCCCCATTAAAAACAGGAAACGGTCAGACCGGTCTTTGTATTTATAAAGAAGATCCGTCACCGCTGCAATAGCAAATCCCCACACAATGCTGAAGGGTCCCCACACCAGACTGCTCCGGCTCATCCACACGCCCGCAGTGATCCTGCAGAAGATCGTCTCTGTGATATCGCCAAGCAGACACCCGATAAAGAACAGCCACACCAGCTTCTGCATGCAGCAACCTGCTGCAAATACGGTCTTATCCCGCTGCGGCTTCTCAACCCGCACAGTCTTTGGATATGCTCTGTGAATTCTTCGATCCACATGTCCGTACAACCACTGACCAATCCGCAGACTGATGCTGGTAAACCATGAATCTACTGCCTCCCACTTCTGCGTGCTTCGGCCAATACCCGACAAAGCAAATATGGTAGCTGTCACATCCAGCACCAGCATTCCTGCCAGTATCCACACCAGCAGATGTCCGATTCCCTCAGGCAGGAATCCATAGAGCCGGATCAACAGACCATTTCCCCAGCGCATGCTGATCGTCCCCAGAACACCCCAGACTAAGGATGCCGGAAGACAGATATAACCGTCCAGATTCCATTTTATGTTGGAATAGTCCCACCATCTCTCATGGTAAAACCGTTCGATCATATGTCCACTGATCCATTCCGTGACTGTCGCCACGATCATGGCTCCCAGGAACAGCCAGAACAGCGGCAATTCCTGTCCGAATATGGTCAGTATTACGATTGGAACACCATAGATCGTACATAATGGACCATTGATCAATCCTCTGTTTACAAAGCGTCTCTGTTCTGTCGCAGCCAGTATTGTCTCCAGCATCCAGCCCAGAAACGAATAGATCAGAAACAGCCATATCAGTTCATACGTGTTATAAATCATTCCGTCATCCTCCGTAAGTCAAGATTATCTTATTCCATTGTAACTGATATCCTCGGAAGAATCATCAACTGATATTCATATTTTTCTCAACACAAACGCAACTCAGAACAATTGTCATATACTTTCATACTTCTTCAACAGCTGATTTGTGACCTCCCGGCTTTCAGACTTCCACTCTCCTAACTGATTAACCGGCATGATCCCCATCAGAGAATTCGTTACAAAACATTCCTCATACTGCCCTAACTCTGCTGGATAAATGACTGCCTCCTCCACATTCTCCGTCTCGCACAGATACTCCCGCAGAATTCCAGGAAGCAATCCGCAGGACAGATCCGGTGTATACAGCTTCCCGCTTCTCACAAAGAATATATTGCTGACGGTTCCCTCGCTGATCTGCCCTTTCGTATTCAGAAAGATCCTCTCATTCATTCCCAATCCATGAGCCTGTCTGTTTTCCAGAATGCAGTCCCCATAATTCAGCGTCTTATAAGCTGTCAACGGTGAGGTCTCATTTCTTCGAACCGAGCTGAAATCCATCACAAATCCTGTTCTACGAATGTCATCAGTATATGGATTCTGTCTTTGTTGAAATACTACATTTTCTTTAGAAACTGTCAACTTACATGCGCCATCTGTAAGTTTTTGCTGTTTCACATAATCTATCACCTGTTTTTCTGTGATTCCACGCTCATCCAGTGTTCCGATCTTCAGAAAATGCAGTGCCCGATCAAGCCGCCGAAGGTGTCGGTCAAGAAAGATCAGCTTTCCATCTTTCACTGCAATCGTCTCAAATACCCCCAAACCAAAACTGTAACCTTCATCCAGTGTAATCTCCATCATGTTCTCCTTTTATTTCAATGCCTCCAGAACTGCTTTCGCTTTCTGCAGTGTCTCCTCATACTCAAATTCCAGATCAGATTCTGCGGTGATGCCGCCGCCCACTCCCAGATAATAGCGTCCATTTTTATGGAGCGCTGTCCGGATTACAATATTGAAGTCACAGGCTCCATCCAATGTCAGATAGCCGATAGAACCCGTATAGAGTCCCCGTTTTCCATGCTCAAGCTCATCAATGATCTCCATGGCGCGATATTTTGGTGCTCCGGTGATAGATCCTCCCGGGAATGCAGCTTCCATCAGATCCATCACATCTCTGTCTTCTGTAAGTTCTCCTTCAACATTGGAAACCAGATGAAATACGGTAGCATATGCCTCCACGGTAAATAGCTCCGTCACTTTCACACTGCCTGGCCTGCATACCCGGTTCAGATCATTTCGCTCCAGATCCACGATCATCAGAAGCTCACTTTTGTCCTTCCCGGACTGCTCCAGTTCCTTCCGAAGCATCTGATCTTCTTCCGGTGTCGCTCCACGTTTTCTGGTTCCTTTAATAGGTCTGGTCTGTACCTTTTTATCCCGCATCTGTAAAAAACGTTCTGGTGATGCACTGATGATCTGATACGTTCCACAATCCAGATAGCCGCCAAAAGGAGACGGATTATTTTTCCGAAGAGCAACAAATACATCAAGCGGTGCCTTTTCGCTCTCCATTTCCAGCCGCTGCGTCATATTTGCAATGTAAATATCTCCCTCCCGGATGTATTGGATCATCTGGTCCACCGCCTGCTTATACTCTTCCTTTTCAAAATTCGGAGTCACCTTGATCTTGTACGGCATCTGTACCGCCTTCCATGCGGCATCTTCCTCTCCCTGTAATTCTGTCTGTTCCTTTACCTGCAGCCTCAGAATCTCCTGCCTGGTTCTATCCAGCAACTCCTGTGCATCCTCTGTCATGCCGCAGGCACTTAGATAGATTTCTTTCTTCTTGCAGTCTTCCACGATCAGCAGATCATAAAATGTAAATAACGCCTCCGGGATCGGACAAGGATCTTTTTCCATGGAATCTATACCCATCCGTTCCCGTCCGTATTCATAGGAAAGATATCCGATAGCCCCGGACACCATTGGGATATCCAGTTCATTCTCATCCACATGATCCTGAAGATACCGTTTCAGATATGCTTCAAATGTCGTATCTGTACACAGTGATCCATTCTGAAAAAACTGTCCTTGTTCTTTCTTCAATATCTTGTAAGGTTTTCTGCCGATGATAGAATACTGCCCCAGCTCATTGATCAGGGATGAATCCAGAAATGCAATCCCTGCTTCCTGTGAAAATTTTTCAAAAATCTTTGCTGCTGGAATATACTGCTCCAGTTTTTTGGTGATCCGTCTATTATGATACATATTTATTTTCTTCTCTCCCCTCTGCAATTTTACAGAAATTTTCCAACAATTCGTGTCCATACTCCGTCAATACCGCTTCCGGATGAAATTGTACCCCATACAGCATATGCTCCTTCTGAGAAATGCCCATGACTGCGCCATCCTCGGAGATGCAGTCCACCTCATAATCTTCTGGAAGCGTATCCTGCCTCACGATCAGAGAATGATACCGGGTCACACGAAATCTCTCCGGAAGACCGGCAAACAGCCCCGTACCTTTGTGATGCACCTCCGTCACCTTTCCATGCATAGGCCGTTCCCCTTTCTCCACAGTAGCACCGGAACAATATCCAAGTACCTGATGTCCAAGACAGATCGGAAGAGCGTCGTGTAGGGAAAGAGTGTAGATCTCGGTGGTCGCCGTATCATTAAAAAAAAAAAAA
>ENA-USUG01003715-USUG01003715.1-human-gut-metagenome-genome-assembly--contig:-NODE-3715-length-20237-cov-7.035615_pt1 | contig 20237 bp, 15 predicted proteins | sample MGYA00250059_ERZ773394 | MGnify/ENA primary metagenome ERZ773394 (study PRJEB29103, sample SAMN06111957) | human gut metagenome | biome: human gut; feature: ankylosing spondylitis patient; material... | reverse complement strand
CTCACGCATATACGTGAGAAACCACTGTGCTATCCTTGTAGTTTCTTAAAATTTCTCAGGTTTTCAGAAACAAGAATAAAAACACAACGCTTCCTATTACTATTTTAATCTGAAGTAAATCACCATTTACATCTCCAAGCAAAGATATATTTTTCTTCTTATAAGTTCTACCTTTTTTATATTAATTCGTATTGAGTATCATTTTTTCCTTATTTATCTCATGGTTTACTGACAAAAATGTGAGACACATAATTGATAGAAATATAAGATATACTGTTCAACATACGGTCGATTGTCGACAAACGATAGGAGTTTGTGAACAATCGACCGTATCTTCGTAATCAAACGACCTTATGTTTTTTTCAAACAACCTGATGAATATTTAAAAGACCCTTGATGTTTTTTGAAAACATCAAGATCGTTTTTTATCACCTAAGTGAGTGGCACCTATCACTCAAAGGGGTGATGGCTAACGCTCCTTTGGGCGATAGCTTACATCTACGGGAGCGTAAGGCATCACTCCCTTAGGCGTTTTCAGCTCGTTTATTCTGCTAATTTAGCTGTTTTCAACTTTTACTTGGACTTACCTTCACCTTATCACGTTTTGCATATTTATATCTGAATATCAATAAATTAGAGTGAAGGTACTTTTTTCGTTGAAAATCATGTTAATTAAATAAATATTAAGATGGAAGGACGGGGCAAAGTCAGGGACAGAGCGATAGTAAAAAAAGTGTATTCACCGTAAGTTATTATTCAGCAATGATTTATCCCTGAATAGTGAAGAGGTGAAGGCAGTTCAAGTGCAATTTAAAACATGCATAAAAAGAGGATTTAGCGTAAAATCCCGATTGACAAGCCCGATTCCTTAGTGACTGGATTTGCATATTCCACCGGCATACAACAAAAAGGCTGACCTCATAAAGAAGCCAGCCTCTCTTGTTCGTATGTAAGAGATTAATTCAGTCCGAACAAAACTTTCAATCCACCGTCTACTCCGGAGAATCCCATGAATGCCATAGCTAACAAACCTGCTGTTACCAATGCAATGGCAGTACCTTGCATCCCTTTAGGAATCTTCACCAGACTCATCTGTTCACGAAGTCCTGCAAAAATGATTAATGCCAAGCCAAAACCAATTGCCGTAGAAATTGCATAAACAACTCCGGTCAGCAAATTGAAATCTTTCTGGATAACCAAAATAGCCACACCAAGAATACAACAGTTGGTCGTAATCAACGGTAAGAAAACACCCAATGCCTGATAAAGTGCGGGAGATACCTTCTTTAATACAATCTCAACCATCTGCACTAAGGCTGCTATAACCAAAATAAAGGATATTGTCTGCAAATACTCCAAGCCAAATGCATCCAGAACATATTTCTGGATAAGATAAGTTACAATGGTAGCGATAACCAACACAAAAGCAACCGCTGCTGACATACCTATTGCCGTTTCTACTTTCTTGGATACTCCTAAAAACGGACAGATTCCAAGAAACTGTGACAACACAATGTTGTTCACAAATATTGCTGTGATAAATATTAATATATATTCCATATAGCTTCTATTTTATGCAGTTACGCCTTTTTAAACTTATTGACAATGGCAATCAGATACCCTAATGCAATAAATGCACCCGGTGCCAACACAAATATCAACATTCCATATTGTTCAGGAAGCACTGTGATATCGAATATCTTTCCGGTACCAAGCAACTCACGAACCGCACCAAGTAATGTCAACGCAATGGTAAATCCCAATCCCATACCCAATCCGTCAAAGAACGATGGTAGAGGACCGTTTTTTGCAGCAAAAGCTTCCGCACGTCCCAGCACGATACAGTTCACAACAATTAATGGAATGAATAGACCCAATGTAGCGTATAATGCCGGTACATAAGCCTGCATTACCATTTGCAATACCGTCACAAACGATGCAATAACCACAATAAATGACGGAATACGAACCATATCCGGGATTAAATTCTTAATCAACGAAATAACCACATTGGAACATATCAAGACAAACATGGTTGCCAATCCCATTCCCATACCATTAATGGCAGAGGAAGTTGTTCCCAAAGTAGGACACATACCCAAAAGGAGCACAAATGTAGGATTCTCTTTAACAATCCCATTCATCAAAACTTTAAAATTATTCATAATCTACTCCTTTCTTTAATTTGCCTGGTTAATAGAATTATCTACCTCTTCCGTTTGAGAAGGTTTACTTGTAGCTCCCGTTGTAACGTCGGCGCTATCTCCGTTGGCATAAGCCTGATAAGCATTGTTCACTGCTGCCAAGAAAGCACGTGATGTAATGGTAGAAGCTGTTATGGCATCAATATTACCACCGTCCTTACTCACCGACAATGGATTCTTCCCCGGATTCATCCCGATAACAGAACCTTTGCCGTCCTTCTTAAACCAAATATCCGCTTTAGAACCAAGTCCCGGAGTTTCAGCATGACTCAACAAAGAATAATCAATAATGTTCCCATCCGCATCAAATCCGACAAGAATAGTCAAAGGGCCACCGAAGCCATTAGATGTAGATCGAACAGCTGCGCCGATAAACTCTCCTCCTTTGGTTGCCTTATATATAGTATAAGATGCCCCGTTCACTTCTATGGTTTCCGGATTCTCAGTCGGTTGATTATCAAAACCGGGCACTACAACAGCAATAGCATCACTCAATGCCTTTGCATTAGCATCCGCTATCGGTCCCTTCGTCAAATCATTTACATAACCCAACAAAGCCCCGGCAATTACAGTTACCGCAGTCAATACGATAGCCATATTCTTAAATGATGATTGTAACTTTTTCATTTCTTCACTACCTCCCCGAATCTTTTAGGTTTGCAATAAGTATTGATCAACGGTGTAAAGGCGTTCATGATAAGAATCGCAAACGACATACCTTCCGGATATGCACCGAACAGACGGATAACCACCGTAAAGAAGCCAATACCAATACCATAAATAATCATTCCCTTCTTACTCATCGGAGAAGTAACGTAGTCGGTTGCCATGAAGATAGCTCCCAACATTAAACCTCCCGTCAATAAATGAGTAAGCGGAGAAGCATATACTTCCGGATTAACCAAGTTCATCAGACCGGCAAATACAAATACGGTAGCAATAATCGTTACCGGAATATGCCAGGTGATGATCTTCTTCCACAGCATATAGGCAAGGCCGATAAGCAAAGCCAATGCCGAAACCTCTCCCAAAGAACCCGGATTCGTACCCAACAACAATGAAAGGGAATCGGGAATTTCTTTCAATGCATCCGCATTTCCATGTATAGCCTGTTTCATCAAAGCCAATGGCGTTGCACTGGAGATTCCATCGACACTTGCCATCGCTGAAAAGGTGTTAACCGGCCATGAAGTCATTTGTACCGGGAAAGAAATCAAAAGAAAGACACGTCCTACTAAAGCCGGATTGAACGGATTATTGCCTAACCCGCCAAATGACATTTTACCAACGCCAATGGCAACCAATGCGCCGATAATAATAATCCAGACAGGCAAGTTCGACGGTAAATTGAATGCCAACAAAATACCGGTGATGATGGCAGACCCGTCACATATAGTTGTTTTTTCTTTTTTCAGAATGAACTTAGTTATAGCCCACTCAAAGAACACACATGCCGCAACAGAGGTTACAGTGACGATTGCAGCACCCAGCCCGAAATAGATAAAAGAAACAATAAGAGCAGGTATCAATGCAATAAGCACACCATACATATTCTTTTGTATGCTGTCTCCACTATGAACATGGGGCGATAAGGATACTATTAATTTGTTTTCCATTTTTCTACTTATTTTTTACGTGAGCGAATAATAGCACCTACTTTACCTTTACCTAAACGGCAATAATCAAGCAAGGGACGACCGGCCGGACAAGTAAACTGACATGAACCACATTCGATACAGTTCATAATCTCCTCATGTTCCATTCTTTCCCAATCGGCATTTTCAGCCAAAGCAGAAAGCAAATAAGGCTCAAGTCCCATCGGGCATGCACTCACACACTTAGCACAACGAATACAGTTATTTATCTCTTTACGGGCAGCTTCTTTGTCATTCATCAGCAAAACGCCCGAACTGCCTTTACAGATGGGAACCTCAGCATTAACCAAAGCTTTTCCCATCATCGGACCACCACCGATAATTTTTCCAGTATCTTCCGGCATCCCTCCGGCTGCTTCAATCAGCATACTCATCGGAGTTCCCATACGAACCAAAAAGTTCGACGGATTCTTCAATGATTTCCCGGTAACGGTAACTACACGTTCAAATAACGGCTTATTTTTTTGTACAGCTTCATAAACGGCATACGCTGTTCCAACATTCTGTACAACCGCTCCTGTAGAAATTGGAAGTGCTCCACTTGCTACCTGACGGGCAATAACTGCATCGATTAATTGTTTTTCACCACCTTGCGGATACTTCACCTTCAAAGGCATAACTTCCACTCCGGCATAGGCGACAGCAACACTTGCCAACAAAGCAATAGCATCCGACTTATTGTTTTCAATACCGATTACAGCTTTGCTGACTTTAATAGCTTTCATCAGAATACTGACACCTACCATAATCTGCTCCGCCTTTTCCAGCATCAATTGATGGTCGGCAGTCAGATAAGGTTCGCATTCCACAGCATTGATGATCAATATTTCAGCAACATTTCCCGGAGGAGGCATCAATTTTACATGTGTAGGAAAACAAGCACCACCCATACCAACAATACCGGCAGCCTTGATTTTCTCTATAATCTGTTCGGGAGTAAAGCTACATTCCTTTACCAAATTTTCGCTACGATCAATGGTTTCTTCCCATTCATCCCCTTCTACATCAATAAAGATAGCAGGTTTACGGTAACCGCTCGCATCTATCACCTCATCAATCTTAGCAACTTTCCCGGAAACGGATGAAAATATTGCAGCAGATACAAAACCACCCGCTTGGGCTATTTGTGTACCTACCTTCACAACATCACCTTTCTTTACGATTGCTGCTGCAGGAGCACCGATATGTTGAGATAGCGGAATAATAGCTTGTTTAGGAAGTGCAAGCGTCTTAATCTTCTCTCCTGCCGACAATTTATTCTCGGGCGGATGTACGCCACCAATTCTAAATGTCCTCACAATGATTATATTTTAATGTTTTATTATTCATTTTATTAAGCTTCTGCTTGAGGAGTTTCATTCACCTCTTTTGCTACTTCGGTAACAGCAGGAGCAACGTTTATTTCATCCGCTTTCGAAGTTGTTTCAGTCTTCGGGGCTTCTACCTTACGAGGAGGGAAATTGACTTCAAGAATTGTATGTTGCGGGCATACCTCGACACATTTGCGACACAACTTACATTTATTAAAATCAATGTAAGCAAGATTGTTTTCCAATGAAATAGCCTCAAACGGACAAGTCTTCACGCACTTGCCACAACCGATACATCCTACTTCACAAGCCTTACGTGTAACAGCACCTTTATCTTTATTGACACAAGATACAAATACACGGCGTGACTTCTTACCTTTGGCACGAAGTTCAATGATAGACTTCGGACATGCTTTCACGCAAGCTCCACAAGCCGTACACTTCTCTTCATCCACTTCCGGTAATCCGGTTTCAGGATTCATGTGAATAGCGTCGAACTGACATGCAGCGACACAATCACCACAACCCAAACAACCATAGCTACATCCTGTTTCACCGCCATAAGTAGCAGCGACAATCGCACAAGATACCGCTCCGTCATACTTTGTTACTCGGGGACGATGTTCACAACTACCGTTACATCTTACCACAGCCACCATCGGCTCGGCAGTACCGGCATCTAATCCCAGGATTTCAGCCACCTGAGTCATAACAGGCTGGCCTCCTACCGGACAGAATTTACCCTCTAATGAACCGGCCTTAACACATGCATCAGCAAAGCCTGAACATCCGGGATAACCACAGCCACCACAATTTGCCTGAGGAAGCACTTCTGCTACCTGAGCAATTCGCGGATCTTCATACACAGCAAATTTCTTAGAAGCTACATATAAAATAATAGCGGCAATCAGGCCGATAGCTCCCAAAGAAATAACTGCAATCAGAATTAAATCCATAAGTTAGTTATTATTTATTGGTTTTAATGTAAATGAGAAATTCTTTCTAAATCTATTCCGAAGGAAATAAAGTACTATATAATAAGGTACAAGGACACAAAGAGAAACTAAAGCAGAAAATAATTCATTATCTTGGCTTAGAGACATTGCAACAAACAAAGCAACCAGTAAGAGAACGAAAGGTATAACAAAAGCGATTAATACCGCTTTCATCCCCATGGAAGTAGTTCCATATATCATCACCTCTTCTCCCACCTTATACGAATTGGAACTATCGTACACCTCGATAATCTTCTCTTTACTGTCGGAAGAACTACAATACCCTTTAGCACTGCAAGAAGCACAGGCCGACGTCTGCTGAATCCTTACTCTATAAAGAGATCCATCAATGTTTTCCACAGTACCTTTATGTTTTATTATATTAGCCATTTTGTAAACTGCACATTACAAATTGCTGCAAAAATACACAATAATTGGAAACTAAAAACTATTATCATCAAAATAATATGCAAAAAATTGGTCTTTTTTCATAGCTGATTTTAGTATCACACTTCCATCAAATAACATAAAAGCATAAAAACAATCGTTTTCACTACAGAAGCATAGGAAATAAGATACAGAAAGTGTAAAAAGACAGAAAATAGTTCATAAATACAAACCCCGTAAATTATAAGAATCTGTATCTATATAATCTACGGGATTTGCCTAAACCTTAAATAAAGAAGTATGTTTTATGTCTACCATTTATAATTAATACCGAAACTAAGCAATTCTTTCAACTGAAAATATCCGCTGCCATCTTCCGGTTTAGAACTGTCATCATAACGAGCATGCACAAACAACTTAGTAGACAAATAACGATTTAATACGAAATTAAAAGTATTCTCCCATTCAGACTCTACCCTCTTATAATTAGTAAAATATGAGAAACGGGATTCCCAAATAATAGCAGGAATAATTGTCCATGTATAATTAACTTGTAAACGAGAACCGATTTCACTTAACTTATTCTGTCCGGCTTTTACTCCAAATGCTGTAGGATCAACATCCCTATCAGCTAAATAGGTAAAGTTATAAGATAAAGGAGACAATAAAACAGATAGATTGATTTTCTTTTCACTCAATTTATAATCCATACCAAGCCCCAACTTTAACTCTGTCGGGGTCATAAATGCAGATTGTTTTATATCCGAGTTAGTCTTATAATTTGAAAAGAACTGTGTCTTAAATTCCGCCGATAATGTATAATACCATTTCGAAACAGCTTTTATACCCAATTTACTTGTCAAACGAAGTAAATCATTATTGGTACGATATTTATGTACTGTATCAGACGGAGCACTGATAAACCCTAAATTAAAATGTAATTCATTATCAAATTCAATCCTTTGCTTATCATCATAGTTCGCAAATAAATGTAATTGTGCTACCATCGAATTGGAACTTTCACCTCCTTTATACCAGTTATCTGATATATAATTCTGGGAGAATTGCAAAGCACCGTCTCCCCCTGTAGACCAGAAATTAGGTTTCTTAACCAAAAGTTCTGCATCGCCGACATTCGTATCTACCGGATCCGGTTCAAACAATTCAATTACACGGATTTTTGGTGGTAACTTTTCCATTACTTGTTTTTGGAACGTTTTCTTTCTTGCTATCTGATTTTCCGTGTAAACAATCCTATCTGGTCGAGCAACATACATTGACAATAATGCTTTATTAACTCTACGATCCGCACGTTCCATTTTGTCAAAGCGCTTTTTAGTCACAGGAAATAAAGAATCCTGATTATAAGAGACCTCTTCCAAACGAGCCGGTTGCCAATGGGACTCAAAAGCTTGTTCTATCGGAGCATAATAATAGGTTAAAGGTACAAACAATTTAAAATAATACGGTTTTAATTCTATATTCCTTTCCGGTACAGTATCATTATTCAATGAATCAAGTCCGGCAAAATACTTATTATGTATTTTTTGTAATGTATCTACGTATTGAGTATAAATAGAAAATCCGACATCTTTCTTATTGGAATGTACACTTTTCTTCTGCCCGAAAGCCACAATCCCCCCTATTAGAAACAATCCTAAAACAAAATACTTTTTCATCTATTTGAGAATTTTTCCGCAAAAATACATTAAATACTTAAACCAGCACAATCAATAAGTAAATTATAAAGCATTTAACTGAGTAATAATATTTTTTAATAGAATGTTTTTTAAAGGAAACCTTCGATTCTTCCCTATTTTTTTTTAATTTTGCGGACTTTAAGAGCGAACAGGACAAATAAAATTTAATTAAAATATTACAGTCGTGGGAGAAACAAAGTATATCTTCGTAACTGGTGGAGTAGCCTCCTCATTAGGCAAAGGAATAATGTCATCTTCAATAGGTAAACTTCTGCAAGCCAGAGGTTACAAAGTTACTATCCAGAAATTTGATCCATACATCAATATTGATCCGGGTACATTAAATCCTTATGAACACGGAGAATGTTACGTTACAGTAGACGGACACGAAGCCGACCTAGATTTGGGGCATTATGAACGTTTTTTAGGCATTCAGACAACAAAGGCTAACAACATTACAACCGGACGTATTTACAAAAGTGTGATAGACAAGGAACGTCGCGGAGATTATTTGGGAAAAACGATACAAGTTATCCCACACATTACCGATGAAATCAAACGTAATGTGAAATTACTTGGAAACAAATACAAATTTGATTTTGTCATTACCGAAATCGGTGGAACAGTAGGTGATATAGAGTCTCTTCCGTATTTGGAAAGTATTCGACAATTAAAATGGGAATTAGGTCGTGACGCATTATGTGTACATCTTACCTATGTACCGTTTCTTGCTGCAGCAAAAGAATTAAAGACAAAACCAACCCAGCATTCTGTAAAAGAACTGCAATCGTTAGGAGTTCAACCGGATATAATAGTATTACGTGCCGAACATGAACTGAACGCCAATATACGTAAAAAAGTTGCATTATTCTGTAATGTAGAGGAGTCTGCCGTAGTACAATCAGTCGACCTTTCTACTATTTACGAAGTTCCATTAAAAATGCAGGAACAAGGGTTGGATGAAACAATCCTCCGCAAGATGGGGCTTCCTATCGGAGAGAAACCGGAATTAGGTCCTTGGAAAGAGTTCTTGAAAAGACGTGTTAGCGCGAAAGAAGTGGTGACGATTGCCTTAGTAGGTAAATATGTAGAATTGCAAGATGCATACAAATCAATATTGGAATCACTTTCACAAGCTGCCACATACAATGACCATAAACTTAAAATCGAATATGTTCAATCCGAAGCGCTTACAAACGAAAATGTAGAAGAAAAGTTGGGACATGTCGATGGTGTGGTTATCTGTCCGGGATTCGGTCAGAGAGGTATTGAAGGCAAATTTGTAGCAGCTAAATACACTCGTGAGCATAACAAACCGACATTCGGTATTTGTCTGGGAATGCAATGTATGGCTATTGAATTTGCACGCAACGTATTAGGATATGCAGATGCCAATTCCAGAGAAATGGATGAAAAAACGCCTCACAATGTCATCGACATTATGGAAGAGCAAAAATCTATAACCAACATGGGTGGAACCATGCGTCTGGGAGCCTATGAATGTATCATAAACAAAAACTCAAAAACATTCGAGGCATATCATTCGGAACATATTCAGGAACGTCACCGCCATCGTTACGAATTCAACAATGAATATAAAGCTGAATTCGAAAAACATGGTATGGCGTGTGTAGGTATTAATCCGGAATCAGACTTGGTAGAAATCATCGAGATACCAGCCTTAAAATGGTACATCGGAACTCAGTTCCATCCGGAATACAGCAGTACGGTATTGCATCCGCATCCGTTATTCCTGTCATTCATTAAAGCGGCTATCAGTAAATAAATTATTAACTATAAAAAAAAGAAATGGATAAAAACACCTTAATAGGATTTGGATTGATAGGTGCCGTTTTGGTAGGTTTTAGTATTCTGAGCCGTCCTAATCAAGAGGAAATAGCTCAAATGAAACGCTATCAGGACTCTATTGCTGTCGTACAACAAGAAGCAGCAAAGAAAGCGGAGATGCAAGCTAAATTATCGGCAACTTCCGAACCATCTATTCAGGCAGCAGACACCAGTGCATTGTTTTACAACTCAATGCAAGGAAAAGAATCATTTACCACCATTGAAAATGCTGTCGTAAAACTGACGTTCAGCAATAAAGGAGGTCGTATTTATTCCGCAACATTGAAAGATTACAATGGTCAGAATAAAGAACCTCTCGTATTGTTTAATGGGAATGATGCCAGTCTAAACTTTACGTTCTATAATAAAAAGGGAGCGATTGATACGGAAGATTTATTCTTTACTCCTGTCAATGTAAGCGATACGACTGTTACCATGCGTTTGGTTGCCGACAGTGCAAGTTATATTGATTTCAATTATGCATTAAACAATGACAGCTACCTGATGAATTTCACGATTCAAGCCGTCAATATGCGGAACAAGCTGTCTTCTTCCATCAACTACGTAGATATTGATTGGAAACAACGTGCACGTCAAATTGAAAAGGGCTTCAAATTTGAAGAACGTTATTCAACTCTTACTTATAAATTCTCCGGAGACGATACGGATGAACTTTCCGGAGCAAAAGATGTGAAAGAGTCTATCCCGGGACGTTTGGACTGGATTGCTTTCAAAAACCAATTCTTTTCAAGTGTATTTATTGCCGAACAAGATTTCGAGCAAAGCGAATTGACGTCAGTCCCTCAAAGAGAAGGTAGTGGATATTTGAAGAATTATTCGGCTAAAATGAATACGTTCTTTGATCCGAGTGGGAAAGAACCGACAAATATGTTGTTCTATTTCGGTCCGAACAAATATAAGACGCTTACAGCACTTGACAAAGACCGTATTGATGGGAAAGATCTGGAACTAAACCAATTGGTTCCACTTGGATGGAGCTTCTTGCGCTGGATCAACCGTTGGTTCACAATTCCTCTCTTCGACTGGTTATCCGGTTGGGGATGGAACATGGGTATCGTATTGTTGATTATGACGATTATCGTTAAACTTATTGTATTCCCATTCACCTACAAGTCTTACTTGTCATCTGCAAAGATGCGTGTATTGAAACCTCAAATCGAGATTATCAACAAGAAATATCCGAAACAAGAGGATGCAATGAAGAAGCAACAGGAGACGATGGCACTATATAGCAAGTATGGTGTGAGTCCCATGGGAGGTTGTTTGCCTATGATACTCCAGATGCCTATATTCTTTGCCCTGTTCATGTTCGTGCCAACAGCTATCGAACTTCGTCAGCAGAGTTTCTTGTGGGCATCCGACCTGTCAACTTACGATGCTTTAATAACGTGGAACGCACACATCCCATTCATCGGTAATCACTTGAGTTTATTCTGCTTGCTGTTCAGTATTACTAATATATTGAATACGATGTACACGATGAAACAACAAGATACAGGTCAGTCTATGCCGGGAATGAAAATCATGATGTATGCTATGCCTGTTATGTTTATTTTCATCTTGAACGATTATGCATCAGGATTGAACTATTATTATTTCATTTCAGCTCTTATCAGTATTATCATCATGATTGTACTGAAAAAGACAGTGAGCGATGAAAAGATATTAGCACAACTGGAAGCCAATATGAAAAATCCTAAGAAGAAAAAGAAGTCCGGCTTCATGGCGCGGATGGAAGCAATGCAAAAAGAGCAGGAAAGATTGGCCAAAGAACGCGAAAAGAAAAACAGAAGATAACAGTTAGATAAAAGAACCTGTTAAAAAGCCTGCCTGATACATTTCGGACAGGCTTTTTTACAACCGACAAATTATTATTTAATTATAACAGATATGAATAAAACAAATTTAGTAATGATGACGGCTGCAATGACGCTTGCCTCCTGTAATGCCATACAGCAGAAAGGAGAAAGATATGAACCGATTATCGGTAAGCAAGACATCACCATCAAAGATGGACGAATGACTCCCGAAGCACTTTGGGCCATGGGACGTATCGGCGGACTGGATGTTTCACCGGACGGAAAGAAAGTGGTTTATACCGTAGCTTATTACAGTGTTCCGGAAAATTCAAGCAATCGTGAAGTTTATGTCATGAATGCCGATGGTACGGACAACAAACAAATTACCCATACCGCGTATAGCGAAAACGAGGCCGTATGGATAAAAGGAGGAACCAAAATTGCTTTTCTTTGCAATGAAAGCGGTGGCAGTCAAATCTGGGAAATGAATCCGGATGGAACAGATAGGAAGATTCTCTCCGAATTCGATGGTCCGATAGAAGGATTTAAATTCTCACCGGATGAAAAGAAAGTGTTGTTCATTTCACAAATCAAATACGGACAGCGCACAGTGGATATGTATCCCGATCTTCCCAAAGCTACGGGAATCGTAGTAAACGATTTGATGTACAAACATTTGGATGAATGGGTAGAGACAATCCCCCACCCGTTTGTTGCAGACTTTAACGGAGAAAAAATCAGTAATGCCATTGATATAATGGAAGGTGAGCCGTTCGAAGCACCATTAAAACCATTTGGAGGAATCGAGCAACTGGCTTGGAGTCCGGACTCAAAGCAAATTGCCTATACTTCACGTAAGAAAACAGGACTGGAATATGCCATATCCACCAACTCGGATATTTATGTATATGACCTTGCCACAAAGAAAACGGTTAATATAAGCGAAGGTAATATGGGATACGATACTAATCCTCAATATTCGCCGGACGGAAAACAAATCGCATGGTTAAGCATGGAACGTGACGGTTATGAAAGCGACCAGAACCGCCTTTTCATCATGGATTTGGCTACAGGAGAAAAACGTTTTGCAAGCAAGACATTTGAATCAAATGTAGACAGCTATTGCTGGAGTCCTGACGCTAATACCATCTTCTTTACCGGGGTATGGCATGGAGAATCACAGATATACCGCATTGACTTGAACGAAGGAGACAAACTGACCAAACTGACAGAAGGACAACACGACTACCTGTCTGTCACTCTTGCCGGAGAGAAGCTGATCGCTAAACGCCAGTCCATGAGTATGGCAGATGAGATCTATTCCGTAGACATGCAGGGAAACGCGACTCAAATCAGTTTCGAAAACAAACAAATCTACGATCAACTGACCATGGGCAAAGTGGAAGGACGCTGGATAAAAACAACGGACGGCAAAGAGATGTTGACATGGGTTATCTATCCTCCCAAGTTTGATCCGAACAAGAAATACCCTACTCTACTGTTCTGCGAAGGCGGTCCGCAAACTCCGGTCAGCCAATTCTGGTCTTATCGCTGGAATATGCAGATAATGGCAGCCAACGACTATATAATCGTCGCTCCGAACCGTCGGGGACTTCCGGGCTTTGGCATGGAATGGCTTGAAGCTATCAGCGGTGACTACGGAGGTCAATGTATGAAAGATTATCTTTCTGCTATTGATGAAGTAGCCAAAGAACCTTATGTCGATGCCAATCATTTGGGATGCGTGGGTGCCAGCTTCGGTGGATTCTCCGTTTATTGGTTGGCAGGACACCACGAAAAACGTTTCAAAGCATTCATCGCTCACGACGGATTCTTCAACATGGAAGCACAATATCTGGAAACAGAAGAGATGTGGTTTGCCAACTGGGATATAGGTGGTCCGTACTGGGACAAAAATAACAAGGTAGCACAACGCAGCTTTGCCAATTCTCCTCATAAATTCGTAGATAAATGGGATACTCCTATCTTATGTATCCACGGTGAAAAGGATTATCGCATCTTAGCTTCCCAAGGAATGTCCGCATTCAATGCTGCCGTGTTAAGGGGTATTCCTGCCGAGTTGCTGCTCTATCCGGATGAGAACCACTGGGTATTGAAACCACAAAACGGTGTGCTTTGGCAACGTACTTATTTCAACTGGCTGAACAAATGGTTGAAACCTGCCGGTAACAACAACTAATTTTACATACAATAAAAAGCCCGTAACGAAATCGCTACGGGCTTTTATTATATTATATCCCCGGTTTATTATCTCGCTACCTTTTCCAGCTTCTTCATAATAGAGAAGATGAACAAAGCAGAAAGCAAACAACATACGATTAATACGCTCCATACCATCCACAACTGCATATCTCCCCACAAATATCCGATAATGGCAGTCATATAATTACCAATGGCAGTGGCTACAAACCAACCTCCCATCATAGCACCCTTATATTTAGGAGGTGCTACCTTAGATACGAAGGAAATACCCATCGGAGAAAGCAGCAATTCCGCGAATGTCAACACCAGATAAGTAGAAATTAACCAGTTAGGAGAAACAAGTACGTCGGCCGAAATACCATTTGCTTCTACTTGCGCAGGAGTAGGCAATCCGAAAGATCCGAACGCCAACAGCATAAAACCACACGCAGCTATCACCATACCGATTCCGATCTTACGCGGTGCGGAAGGTTCTTTTCCTTTCTTTGCCAAAGCTCCGAACACAGCCAATGACACAGGCGTCAAAGCTACTACGAAGAATGGGTTAAACTGTTGGAAGATCTGAGGAAGAATAGGTAATGTAGGGTCCATTGTTCCATAATTCACGCCCAAACCGATTAAAGCCAACGTTGCCACCACACCTGAAATGAGCTTCGCCTTTCCTGTCTTCGACTGGAATAAAGAGAAACCCGCATATACCGTAATGATGATAAGAACCAAGTTCCATACACTGAAACCAAGACGGTCCAGCCCGGTAACATCATGCGCCGTATAGTCACGTGCAAAGAAAGTCATCGTCAAACCATTCTGATGGAAAGCCATCCAGAAGAAAATAACCACGGCAAATACCAGTAATAAAGCAATCACACGTTCCTTTGTCTGCTGAGGAGTCAGCTGTTCTTCATGTACATTAGCCGGTTTAGCTTGTTTGGAGTTATAATCCGCATGCTTAAATGTAGACCGGAAAATAACATAGATAGCCATTGATACAATCAACGAAATACAAGCCACGCCAAAACCATAATTATATGCTTCGGACAGTTTATCGATATAAGTAGTACAGAAAGTTGCCATATCGCCTGTATAGTGTTGCGCACTCTGCATTGCAGCCAGACTGGCTTCACCGTCGGGAGTGATCGTACCATTCAGATATTGGTGAGCCAATGACGGGATTTGCGGAACATAAGTGAGTCCGGCTTTACCCAATACATAGTTGGTAACGGCAGTTGCAGCTGTAGGAGCAAACAATGCACCGATGTTGATTGCCATATAAAACAAGCTGAAAGCAGTATCACGTTTGGAACTGTACTCCGGAGCGTCGTACAAGTTGCCGACCATCACCTGCAAGTTACCTTTAAAAAGTCCCGTACCGCAAGCGATCAGGGCCAAAGCTCCGAACATGGAATACAAACCGATATTCGTAGCCATCGGGATAGCAAGTAACACATAGCCTAGAAACATTACCACAATACCCGTAGTAACCATCTTGCCGTAACCGAACTTATCCGCTAAAATACCGCCAAATAATGGCATGAAATAGACCGCTGCCAAGAAACTACCAAAGATAGTGGAAGTAGTGGCTGCCGTGAATCCAAACTTCGCTTGCAAAAAGAGGGTAAAGATAGCAAGCATTGTGTAATAGCCAAAGCGTTCACCTGTATTTGCCAACGCTAACGCATACAAACCTTTCGGCTGTCCTTCAAACATAAACTGTAGATTTTAAAATTAATAATTAATATTCATTGCTTGCAAAGATAAGATAATATTAAAATAACACTATATTTATTGCATAATATTAAATAGAATTTGGAAAAAAGTCGTTGGAACTTCACTGTAACGAAGTGCAGAGTCTTCCTCACAACCCTAATACGGCACTAAACGACAAAGCGATCTTTGCCGGATTCTCCCTCATGTGTTTTTATGCTCACCGCATAGGAGCTAAAGTTTCATAATATGTGGAACTTTAGTTTCATATTTTATGGAACCTTTGTTTCATATTTTGTGAAACTTTAGTTCCATATATTATGAAACTATTTCTTCCTAAGGGAGCGATAAAAGATAGTCAGGGAGCGTTTGCTTGTTTATCCCGGATTATTATTAATTTTGCCCGGAAAAACAATAAAAGGATATGAGACAAAACCTCGACTATATCATCTTCGATGCAGATGACACACTTTGGATTAATGAAACATTCTTTCGGGAAACGGAACAGAAACTATGCAAACTGCTGGAGAAATACAGTCCGACAGATGAGGTGATGAGGGTATTGTACCTAAAAGAAATACAGAATCTGGAAATCTACGGTTACGGCATCAAAGGTTTTACTTTAAGTATGCTCGAAACCGGATTGGAAGTAAGCAACAAACAAATTACCGCCGGGGAGATCGAGCAGATTATCCTATTGGGGAAAGAGCAACTGACTCACCCTGTGGAACTGATTGACGGAGTAAAAGATACACTTCGGGAATTAAGTCGGCATTACCATCTCGCTATGGCAACCAAAGGCGACCTGATGGATCAGGAACGAAAACTGAAACTCTCCGGATTATCCGATTTCTTCTGCCACATCGAAATAATGAGCGATAAAACGGACGCTGCTTACCGGAAACTATTAAAGGACTTAAACACCACTCCCGAAAAGATAATGATGGTGGGCAACTCCATGAAATCAGATATTCTGCCGATACTCAAGATGGGTGGTTATGCCGTTCACATCCCATTCTACACGACATGGATACACGAAATGGTGTCGGACGAAGTAGAGCATCCGAAACTCACCGTCTTAGAATCGATTAAAGAGATAAAAGAAGTGTTGCTTTAACAAGTTCTAAATAAAAAACACCCTTGTTGCAATAATTTGCAACAAGGGTAAACTAATGATTTGAAGAACTGTACCTATCAATAAATTGGTTGTACAACACAACGAACAGGCATTCCATAGCCTACGGCAGCCCCCTCGCCGCCACCATAAAACCAATTAATCTTTTTATTAGAGAATTCCAAGTAACCTGCTTCTTCGCCCTCAAAACTGTTAGCTGACCAATATCCATTACTATTATCATCATGAATTCCACCATTTATTCCTATTCTACCTGCAGGTGGAAACGTCAACGTACTATACACAAATGCTCCTTCTTCTGTAAAATTATCACTTGTACTTGAACTCACCATATAATTAAAATCACTCCCTTGTGGCACTGTCCATCCCTTAGGACATGGATTATATCTAAGCATCAGCGGATCATATAGCACATCCCAATTCCACAATGAATGGTCTAATACTTCACTATACCATTTAGACGATGCCACAAATACAGTCGGATTTTTTATTGTTTCAAGTATTGTTAGTGGGGTTGACGAAATGTTGCCAATATGGGTAGAAAACGGATCTTTACGCCCCCACTGATAATACAACCCATAAGAATCCGAAGTCGAAGAACTATTGAATGCGCCGAGATTACGATCCATAAATATACCACCGGACCATCCATTGTCAACAGGGTTTAATAGGAAACTATTATCATCCACTACCCAAATATGCCAACTCCAAAGAATAGTAGAACCTGCCTTCACCGCAATTATCGCATTACCGGTCTGTCCGCTTCCTACTGTGAAAGTCATCCGATTAGTAGATGAATCATAAACCACATTTTTAATTAAATCTGTAGTAGTATTGTTATACCGATCCATCTGCCATACCACTCCGGCACTATTAGGCGTACCACCAACTGTTGTCCCAACTCTATCGTCAGTCCTTCCCTCTACAGCAATAAATGAATATTTTACATCTTTAGTATTATTTTTAGAAATTACCCAACAGTTACCGCCTCCATAAGGATACCCGTCTATTTCATTACCCTCAATATCAATCACCGATGATTTAAACTTAACCGAACAAAGATATGAGGTATTAGGTTTTAGTTCATTATTGGCAACAGCAAGAGAAAGTTTCTTGTTGGATACCGTTTCCCCGTTTGCAAATGTTGCTCCCACTGTGAGGTCTAAAGGAATAGAAGCTGTATTGCTTATAGGCAACAATATCTTTTCATTGCTCATTATATGTTGACTGCCAAAAATTGGAAGACTAAAGGCACCGTCTGTCTGTGTAGTGGTAACTATACTAACTTCCTTATTTGTAACAGCCCAAATGCCATTTATGTAAGGTGCCGTATTACCAACGGTTAAGACAGCACTCGCCGACGCAAAATTACTGCCGAGCCCGCTCGAGTCAAATTCCACTTGCAATTGCGAAAACAAATGTTGAAAACCGATCGTCAATGATGTGTCTCCACTGATATTTATCAGCCCCGATTGCCAAAAAAGGAAATCATCATCCGTGCTTACCGCCAGCCCGTTTATATTGATATTTTCATCGGGAATGTCTAAAATCATATCACTCTTAGAATAAGAGTAAGCCACAAATTTATACTGACCGGCCATTAATCTCAGACCACCGTTTACCAACACCGACTGCCAACCTATAATCTTATAATCGGCATATCCGCTATAAGTAGTACCACCGCTATAAGCCAAGACACGATAACAGGTATTTTCATCCAACAAAGCTATCGCACGGGTCTGTTCTACTTGACGAGGAGCAAATGTAGCTTCTATCTCATAATCGTCATTTATAGGGACAGATACCGTAAAGGACTCTGCAGGACTGCGTGTTTCGGCAGATGTATCACCTGCATAATCAGAAACACCACCTACCGTAAACCGTATTTCTACCATCTCACCTGTTGCAAGATTACCGGAATCATCGTCCTGACTGCAACTGCCGAATATCAAAGTGGCAACGGCTATCAGGAACAAATTAAAAAACAACTTTCTTTTCATACTGTATATTCTTTATTTATTATCTGTATATCATCAATCGTTTATACTATTAATCGTCTACTACCACTTCATAACTTCCCGATAGAGCAGCCTCATTCCGCCCCGACACGGTGGGGCTATCCGGTTCAACTACAAAACCATCATCGCCCAACAAAACTTTAAATCTATAATGATAACCTGCCTGAATAATATTACCGGTACTTGCAAACAAGCTTTGAGGGATTGTTCCTTCATAAAGATTCTCGTATTCCGTACCATCTGCATAAAACGCAAACGTTTTTCCATCAGCCAGAATCAGCATCGGAATCAATAATAAATCAATTGTTGAATGATCCGTATCCGCCGTCACATTCGTCAAGTTATTCAATCTATAATCCGTAGGCACTTCATCGGCGAAAGCTGTATACTCATGAGAAAACAGCCCATACGTCGCCATTAATGGCATATCTTTAAGTATAAAAGAACGTATCACACCTGTACCTTTATAAGTAAATCGTTTCACAAAACGAAAACTTACCCGCGTGTAAATATGCGATAGTATCGGTGTCGGATCATAATCGGTAGCCGATGCCGTAAAGTTTCCTACACAAAGGTCTTTGGAAGCTTCATAAAGACAAGGAGCCATGTTTAAAACGGCATCACTGCCCGTACCTGTATAGACACCGCTTGCCGAATAAGGGTAATAAGCAACCATCTGAGAAGTAGTTTCCGACAAAAGAATATTTTCTCCAAAAGTAGTCCATGAAGAAGCCCCGTAAGTATAGGGAACATTATCCCTTGCCTCACCACCCGAAGCACGGGAGATACCGACCGTACCTTCTTTCAAGACTGTTATACCGCCGACAGCACGGGTAGCTGCCTCAAGAGGGAAGTGCCCCACAGAGATTCTATTAATAGAGAGAGTAGCTGTCTCACCAATTGCGCCTTGTTCATCGACGGCAGAACATCCCGGCAGGAGGCATAAAGTTATGCCTGCCACCACTGCATATAATAAATATCTTCGTTTCATATCCATTGTTTTTCTGTTTTTTTACTGGTTACTCTCCCACCTCAACAAGATCAGTAGTCACAGTACCGTTTCCATCCCGGGTACCGACCGTAACTGTTCCGGGAGTTACCTTCATCCCGCCCGGTTCGGTCGGGATGCCCGTCTCGTCTCCGTTATTCGTCTGCTCCCAGCCATAAAGAATCACTCCGTCGGGAGAAAGATAGGCACCGTCACTCTGCGTTACGTTGAACGTGATGCTCAGGTTGTT
>ENA-USUG01003709-USUG01003709.1-human-gut-metagenome-genome-assembly--contig:-NODE-3709-length-20268-cov-7.389233_pt1 | contig 20268 bp, 29 predicted proteins | sample MGYA00250059_ERZ773394 | MGnify/ENA primary metagenome ERZ773394 (study PRJEB29103, sample SAMN06111957) | human gut metagenome | biome: human gut; feature: ankylosing spondylitis patient; material... | reverse complement strand
TTGATAAGGTATGGGATAAAGCGACTGAACTAATCCAAGGGTTTAATTCATAAATAACAAAATTTGGAGTAAAATTTTGAATAGAAAGGAATCAAAATGAAAACATTTGAAGTAACATTAACGATTGAAGCGTCCGACTGTACCACTGTAGAGGATGTTTGTAAATCTTTAGAAGAGAATAGTTCCCTTATCGAATTTGATTTATCAGAAGGGAATATCACGGATATTAATGTATCAGAGTTAGAATTTGAGTAAAAACCTAAGAATATTATCATGGATAAAGAAATTATAAAAAAATCAAGTGTACTTATCAACGAGGGATGCAGTATTATTAATCGCTTGTTTTTAGTTTGCGCTATGTCTGAATCGGACGAATTAAAGGAGTTTCTTGACGATTTAGAGATAGAGAGTTGGCGAAGTATTCTTCCGTCTATAAGTGAAACTACTTTGGATAGATACGATGATAACAAGGCAGAGTTACTATATGATAAAGGCATACATGGGTTACTGGCTGAGTGCCACTATAATGTAATGGATGATTTCGACTTCCACGAAAACGGTTCTTTCCGGTCGTGTGGTAATACTTGCAGCTTTATGAGTTTTATTGTATATGCAGAGAATCTCAATGAATTAATGGACAAGGTTCTGGCTAAAGACAAAGAGTTATTCAATCTTCAAATAGAGGAAGCGAGAATAAAACAAGGGATCAAAGTTAACTCCTAACCAATATAAAAATGAAAGATAAATGGGATAATTATATTGACTCACTTAGCGCATTTGGTGAAGATATAACAGAGTTACTGATAGCTTTAAAACCAGGTCCAAAGACTGACAAGATAAAGAAACAAGTCAATCTCAGATGGGAAAAACTCCGTAAATTGACTGATGCCATTGGTGAATTAATTGTTCCGATCGATCCGGAAGATATTATATTACCATATGAAAATCCGCAATTTGCTGAATATTGGAAAAGGTACAAAGAATACCTACAGGAAGAACATCATATTTTTATGCAATCCCGGAGGGAAAACGAATTACTCAAAGTTTTGAAAGTATGGGGAGGTGAATCAGATAAAAAAGCTATTTCCATACTTTCTTTCCTTATCCGCAGCGGGTACCGTTCTTTCTTCAAGCCTACTGACAGGCAATTATCAGGAGACGAGCCGGCAACAGCAACAGAGGAACAACAACAATTTAGTATGAACATCAACAAACATTCTCAAATTTAATACCTATGAATGAAAGGCAAGAAAACGTTTATCAACAATATCCGACTTACGAAAATTTTTTAGCGGCACAAGGACCTAATCAAATTCTGATCAATTTCAGCAATATCCATGAGATTGAAGAATCTATTTCCGTACCGAGGCTTTCCATCGCAGAAATGAATGAGATATATTTACGAAACGATTTCAATCCGGGAATAGATTACTATGTCAAATGGCTCAATTTCTTTAATAAATTCAGTAATATCAATAAAGCAATGCCAATGGACATAGTTAACTGGGCTGCCATCCAACTATATCTCCGTTACTGTCATTTTTATTTCGCGGATTTGAAAGTAATTTTCGAGAAAATTTTAGAAGCGAAATATGGCAAGTTTTTCGGGAGCGTCGATACTGTACTTATTATGTCCGCTTTTCTTCAATATAACGAAGAAAGAGAGCGTTTACTGCATAAAGAAAAAGAACGCAAAGCCATAGAATACGAATCGTGGCGCAAAGTACGTTCCGAGCAATTGAGGACAGAGGTATATAATGAGTTATCGAGCAAACATCCTGATTGGTTAACCGGACAAATATACGAGCATATGAATCAGGTGGTTGTACAGAGAATTGCCTTGGAAGCTAAAGAAAGATTTAAATAAAAATGGCTAAACAAGTAAAACAGTTAGGTATTGCTCAAAATAGTATAGGTTTTAATGACGGTGATAAACTACAAAAAGCTGTAGATTTCATCTTAGACACCTATGATATTAGAAAAGCAATGTATGATCCAGCCAAAATATATGTCCGTTATAAGGATAAGGAACTGGACGAGGGAATTTTGGATTTTGACAGGATCTCATTAGACCTTCAGGAGTATGGTATAAGCATCAGTGATACCATACTCAAAAAGATTCTCCGTTCTGACAAATATATCAAGGCTTATAATCCAATAAAAGAATATTTTGATAAGATACGTGGTTCATTTAAAGATCCATCCCAGATTGAACTTCTATCAAAACATTTGATTGCTCGTTCATGGGATGATAAGCCGGAGGGATATTACCAGGAACGAGCGGGAAAGTTACTGAAAAAATGGCTTGTGGCCTGTGTCGCTTGTTGGCTTGGAGGTCATCAGAACGAAGTAATGCTCACCCTTATTCAAATGAAAGAAGGAGTGGGCAAAACTTATTTTTCAGAATGGATTGTTCCGGATTGCCTGAAAGAATATTATGTGAAAAGTAAAAGGGAAGATCGGTTTGACATGGAAGATGCTTTTACCAGGAATATGATTGTCTGCTTTGACGAGTTAGTAGGTTTAACAAAAGGAACAGCAGATATCTTTAAGGCCACCATCGCAACTAAAAATATATGGGTGAAAAGAAGAAATGACGAATATCCGATCGCCCGGCCCCGATTAGCATGCGCCATCGGCACGACCAACCGAAATCAGGAACTAAACGGATTCCTGCAGGAATGCTTTGGATATCGTCGGTTTGCCTGTATTGAATTGGCCGACATCAACCGGGAATACTCCAAACTCTGTGATAAGGATCTATTATGGGCGGAAGCATTGATGTTATATGAGAATTCTGCTTTTGATTACATATTCAATCAGGAGGATTTTGATGAATTCAAAGCCTATAATCAAAGATATGTAGTGGAATATCCGGCTCTTAAATACGTGCGTTTATATTTGGCCCGTCCCGATGGTCCGGATGAAGGTCAGATGCTCAACCCCACCGAAATTTGTAAGGCACTACGGAAAGCAAACAAAATTAATAGAGAGGACTTGTTAGCTGTCAATCCACAAAAAGTCGGAGCAGCTCTTACTTCATTAGGATATATACAAAAATCCGATCGATCAGGTTCCACTCCTCGCTATCGCTATCACGTAATACTTAATATATAATATCATAATTCTTTTATGTTTTTATTCAAATAAAGAAGAGAAGAAAATAATAAATTATACCTATAAAGAAAAAATTATGAAAGAGTTGGGGTACTACTTACTACAAAGTTTAAAAGTTACTGTATATAAGGTGGTTAGGCGTAGTAACTTATGCGTTTTTAATATACCTACTACAAGATACTACAGCTTACTACATTTTTATCCTTTTTCTTTTGAAATACGAAATAAAGCATTGATAATGATTGTGTTACATGCTTGTAGTAACATAGTAGGTATAAAACCATGTTTGATTTTAATTTTAAAAAAGTAGTTTTATGGAAAAACCATTCGTTATAATAGATCTAGAGCCACATTTACATGATTTTTTATATCATGACTTTGAGGCAGATAAAGATGGAGGGATTTTGCTCAATACATCTAATGAAATTGGTAGATACATCCAGTCAATGATATCCGTTTCCGATTTACCTGTAAGACTTCCTTCAATGGAAAATCCAATTTCCTTAATTTTACCTATTCAGGAATGGAATCATTATGTTATTAACCATAATTTCATTCATGTTGTAAAATGGAAAGCAAAAATGATTCAGGACTTCTTAGAAGCTATGTGGAGAATTCGTGTAAGAGAATATTTTGTTGCCGGATATGAAAAAGGCTATAATCAGGACCGGATTATTAATGCTTTTTTGACTTCATATAATATCAAGAAAAACAAGGTTTCCTATGATCAAATTAAGAAAATAGACTATCGGAATCGTAAAAAAATAAACAAACAGATTGCAAATGAGATTCAACTATCTCTGTTTGAGTAGCTTACGTTTTATTTAAGTAAAACACAGTAGTTTGTTGTTTTTTTAATTAGTAATTTAAGTAAAATCTTAATATACAAATGGTTATGAATAGTATTTTTGATAAAAAGTCACAAATTTGTGCGATCTACTTTATGCCACTTTCAAAAGCAAGAGTAGAAGATTATCCCGGTTCGTCTTATATTACTTTTATTAGTGGAATCTGGACCAGAATAAATTTTAGTAAAGCTGATTTCAAAGAAAAACAATCCGGAAATGGAGAATTAATAGAACAAACCTTTGAAGCAACCATAACAAATACTGATAGTGATAATGAAGCAATACTCCAGGCGGTGGTATCCGAATTAGGTTTTCTACGTATAGATTATACTAATGGTGGCATAAAAGTGGCGGGAACCGACAAATTCCCTGTATTATTGGAAAAAGATAGAAGTGGTTCTCCAGCAATTTTTAAGTTAAGTTTCAAACGGCAAAGCCCTGAATTTGCAAAGTATTTCAAGTCCTTTTAATACCTTCCTGTTCATGGTAATTTTGTATCAATAATAATTGTACAAAGTTACTATGAGCTTTTCAATCCTATATTCTGCAATTACACGTGGTAAATGGTTCATCGACTTCCGGGAAGTAGATGCACATCAAATGTTGATTCATTCTTTTCTGGAACGTGACATCGAAATGGAAAACAAATCGAAACTTTCAGAACGTGAACCAATACCTTTTCTTATGAATTCCGGTGCGGAAGTATTTTACGGAACAGATTATTTACAAGCTCCGGCCAATAGTACGGCTATTATTCCTTTACATGGTTCCATGCTAAAGTATGGTACTTATTGTTCTTATGGTACGACGGAAATTGCAGATATGATTGATATGGCTGTCGAATCGCCTAAAATATCCGGTTTGATACTTGACATCGATTCCGGAGGAGGAAGTGTTGATGCTATTGCTCCGTTAGTCTGTTCAATTCAAAATGCCCGCAAGAAGCAGAAATGCGTGATAGCTTATGCCGATTTATGTGCATCCGCTGCTTACTATGTAGCCTGTTACTGTAATGAAATAATAGCTTCAAATAATATTTCATCGGAATTTGGCAGTATTGGCGTTATGATGAGTTTTATGGATTATGAGAAGTATTATGAGAGCAATGGAGTAAAGCAGCATACGATTTACAGTGATTTATCCAATTATAAAAATGAGCCGTTTGAGCTTGCAAGAAAAGGAGAATATGAAAAAATCAGATCAGAGGAACTCAATCCGCTTGCGAGGAAGTTCCAAGAAGCAGTTAAACATCAGCGAGGTGACAAACTTAACCAGTCGATCGAAGGGATACTTGCCGGGAGGATGTTCTATGCTGAAACAGCCCAAGAAAATGGCTTGATTGACAATATGGGAAATATGGATTATGCCATTCAGAGAGTTAACGAGATACGCAGGGATGCGGTTGTAAATGAATATATTAATTCTAAATTTTAAATGCGATGTTTGAGAAAGTATTAGCAGCAGTCATGGGATTCATTGGCGTTTCTGCTTTTGCAAAAAATGCAGATGGAAAATCTGAAATGACCAGTGACCAGGAAAAAAGACTCACGGATAAGTGGGGGTCTAAATTTGTTGAAGAGTTTAAAAATGATCTCTTGGAGTACGAAAAGAACGGAAATGCTGCAGAAGACGCCGTTACTGCAGAGAAATTGGCTGAAATGGAGGCAGAAAAAGAAAAGTATGCCAAAGAATTGAAAGAGACAAAGGAGAAAATTGTATCCCTTGAGAGTGAAAAAAAAGAATTTCAGGCAACAATAGCAAAGTTGGAAAAACAAGAAATTCCGGATACCGGTATTCATGTTTCCGGAAGACAAGGGACAAAGAACAAATTCAAGCCTGATATGGGGTTATTGCATAATAAAGTTCTGGATAACTATTTTAATGGCGATCAAACAATGCAATATACAGGTGATGGAACAATCAATACGGAAGAACTTAAAAAGGAATTTGGTAAGTATGTGTCATCTGAAAAGATAGAGATCCTGAATACCCTGATGGCTCCGGTTTCTTCTACGAAATACATGACGACAGTCATTACCGACAAAACAGAATGGAGAGCTTCACAGGCACATATCGAATCCGTATTGCAACAATTCACTCCTTATTGGACTCCGAGTGGAAAGGCAAAATTCACACCTTTGAAGATAGCCAACTTCAAACTGAAAATCAATGTGCCTATCAAGCCGTCTGATATTATGGAAGATATCATCGGTTATTTTTATGATGAAAGTCTAAAACCGGAAGATATGCCTATTGTTAAGTATATCATTGAAGTTTTAGTAAGGCCGGTACTGGAAGAAGATCGCGAAAACGCCTTGGCATCAGGTGAATTTAAAGAAGTGACAGTTACTACGGATGGTGAAGCGGGAAGTGACCCGATGGAATCAATGGACGGTTATTTGACAATCTTGAAAAAACTCAAGAAAAATAACACTGAAATTGGTGCTTGGCTACTCGATGGAGTTACTTTGACACAAGATAACATTTTTGAAAAGATGGATACGGTTGTAGACAGTATCTCCAAGAAGTATAAGCGCAAAAAGCTGACTATCCATGCAGATCCGGATTTAATTACCATGTATGGACGTGCATATCGGGCAAAATATCCAAATACGAAAAATGAAGATGGTGAGAATATGAGAGTTGATTTTTCAAAATTAACTTTTGCTCCTTTGGATGGTATGACTGGAACGAAAGCATTCTTCATTACTCCTAAAGAGAACTTTAAACATTTGCGTTCTAAAAATTTGGCGGCACAAAAAATTTGGATGCAAGGCGAAAATTACGATGTGAAAGTCTTTGGAGAATGGTGGGAAGCTACAGGGTTTGCTATTGCCGAAGCAATATTTGCATATCTTCCCCCGGAAGAGTCTGGCTCTAAAGCGACTTCATCTTCATCCGAGCAAGGAGGTCTTTAATCATTAAATAAAGGAGATTTTATTATGGCTGACGAAATTAAATATCAGTTCTCATCAGTTCCTAAAAAGGAATCAAATGCAGGACGCCCTAAGGGGAAGAAATCTTATATCATTCTATTCCGTTGGGATGATGTGGCAAAATATTCCAGAGACGCAAAAGGAGTAAAAGTTATAGAATTTGAAATGTCTGCGGGCAAGAAACCTATTGCCGTTTATGCAACAGACAGTACCATCAATATTTATCATACAAGTGAAGGCGAAGATGATGCACGTGGTCTTATCCATCATGTGGATTATGAACATCCCGGTACCGAACTTGAACATGATGAATTTGTGAACAATAACCTCAATGAGAATTTAGGGGCAATAGTGTTTGGCTGTTCCGGTGATAACGCAAAAATAGCCGGAACTCCATGTACCCCCTTGAAAATGACAAAGGCTGATTCTCAGGACAATAAAGACGGTGATAAAAATACCATTAATTTGGCTAGTACTTTAAGAGGAGGAACAATCGGACATATTGCAAAATCGTTGGTTCCGGAAACGGATGACACTGAAATTAATGCTATTCTTGGCATCAAGACCGGATCTGCATCCGGAGGTATGTAGTTATGTTTTAAGTTTAGGTTTAGAAAGGCTTGGTACGCGAGTATCGGGCCTTTTGTCCTTTTAACAATAGGCATGTAGGGCTACTTTTGTGATATTGATTAAAATTAATTAATATGAAAACAAATGAAACAAAGGCTGCTAAAGCCAAAGAAGAAGTTACCGAAGTTGAAGAAGTAACTCAGGAAGTAGTTCAAGAAACAAAAAAAGAAGTTCACGTACTATCGGTAGTTATTCCTTATGTAAAAAATGAGGCGCAAGGGGAAGAGTTAAGGCATGCGATAACCTCCATACAAAGAAATTTTCTTGATAACCATAGAATTATAGTTATTGGAGATTCTGAAGATTGGTTTGAAGGTGAAGAAGTTATCTTTATTGCTCATGAACGTACAAGTAAGAATCCTCAAATAGATGTGTGTCAGAAAATGGAGTTGGCTATTACTTCGGAACTGGTATCAAGAGATTTTGTATGGACAAACGATGATATCTACTTTGTTTCTCCGGTAATGTTAGCAGATATTCAAGTTCTCAAGTGTATCGGTGAACTTAATCCTGATAAGTTCAAAGGCATTTATTCGCAAAATCTCCAAAATACAATGGCATTATTGGATAGTTACAAACTTCCTAAGAATAATTTTGCTACGCATACTCCGGTAGTATTTAATAAAGAACGTTTAGCTTGTATACTTGATAATTTACCGGAAAAAGAAACTAAAGGCTATTTAATTTCTTCTCTTTATTTTAACTCTCAATTTCCTACAACTATTCCCATTCAGTTAGATTGGCGTATAGATAACTGGTGTTTACCTGTTATTACCGAAAATCCGGATCCGACGAAATTTCGCGAGTTACTTGCAAAAAAGAAATTCCTCAATAATGCCGAAAGCGGGTATTCACGGTTTCTCATGGATGAACTTGAAATGTTGTTATGGCAAAATCCTGAAGAGGAATGAAGGACAAAAAGGAAAAACCTCCCTAAAAAGATACCTTTTAGGGAGGAATTTCCTTTCCTTAATGAAGCAAATTGCCCGGTTGAGTTAGAGGCTCTTACTTCCCGTAAATTCAATAGCTATTACTCTTATATAGATTATCATCGTAAGTTACGGGATTGTACTAATCTACAGGAAGCTGCCGATATTTCGAAAAAAATTATAGACAACTATATAGAGAATCGGGCAATATGGGAGGAACTAAATTGGTATAAAGATCATGGAGTACTGCTTGGCAAACATCCCATATTTAATGAATTCAAAAGACGGAAAGAATTGCTTGGCATGTCTATAAAAGAATTGGTACTCCGGCAACAGAAGATCGAACAAAACATTTGGCGTGTGAAAAATGAATTGAAGAAAGGTGATAAACCACATTTGGAAACAGAAAGAAAACAAAGGCTTACCGGCTATGAAAAAGAACTGAAAGAGGTAAAGAGGTTGCTTGAATGAAAAATTATTTCGTATTGGATGAGCTGGAAGAAGAAATGCGTGATGCCAAAATGTTCTCTAGGCGGTTTGAAATGCTCTATACCTTTAAATTGAATAACCTGAAAGAGCTATGTGGAAGGCTACCGAATGATGATGAAATATTTTTTATTGAAACAAAGAAAAGTTTCACAGCCTTTACTTTTATTGTTTACCTGGTTAAACATGTCGGTTATATTGAGCACCTGTATATAGCGACATATTCTACCAATGAACGCATTATAAATGCATTATTACGCTGGCAAGACAAAGGAGTGATAGGAAACATACATTTGCATATTTCTGAAACAATCAAATTCCGTATGCCGAAAATATTCGAACGTTTGATGGCATTGCAAAGAGATGGTACTATTCAGTTATCTTTCGCTTGGAGCCATAAAAAGATAACTTGCATGGATACGGCAGCCGGATGTTACGTCGTGGAAGGTTCCGGAAATTATGGTGAGAATGCAATGGAAGAACAGTATGTATTTTTAAAAAGTAAAAAGATTTATGAGTTTCGTAGCGGACGAATTAGTTAAGTGGAAAGATAAACCAGACTGGTATTCCCGGATTGATTTCGATGAGTATGAACGTCTGGCGGCAATTGGCTATCAACCTAAACAGATAGCTATGTATTATCATATTCCTTTCGATGAATTTCAATGGGATTTTAATTTGATAGGTTCTCCTCTTAAATTCCATTACGATCGTGGTAAATTGCTTCAACAGGCAAAGGAGGGAATTTCCATGAGTGTGGCATCTGAAACAGGAGAGAATGTTACACAGGCACAACGGTTTGATAAATTACGTAGGGAAATTGCATTCCAAAACGCAGTAAATGATATATTTTACGGAGACATAGGGTAATGTTTGAAACATCTTATTTTGACCGTCTGCAGGATTACCTGGCATCGGGATGTACGGAAGAACTCACAGATGATGAGTTGGATTATTATAATGCATTGTACGCCATGATCGGTATTAACCGTAAATATGGAAAAGAAAATGCAATCGCTTTTCTCAGGCATAAACCTTTCGAATTATCATTCCAACGTGCACGTGAAATGTATTCCGAAGCTATTAACCTCTTCTATGCAGATGACACTATAGAAAACCGTGCACACAGGAATATGCTTTATGAGAACTTGACTAAAGCAGCTCAGGTGGTTTTATCAACTTCTCTCGGTTCTAAGGATATGGAAGTATATGGAGATTTACTATTTAAGGCTTGGAAGATAAAGCAGCTTGATCGACAGGATACTGAGAAATTGGAAGAGCCCAAAGATAAACCGATTAAAATTTATGCGCTTGATTCAAAAATGGTGGGAATTCAATCGGTAGACAGATTACAACTCGCTGCACAAATTGATAATATTCCGGATATTGCAGAAAAAGAACGTGTTCGTCTCAAACGGGATGCTCAAATTATAGAAGTTGACTTTATAGAAATGTTAGATGACCAGAAAGAAAAAACTAAGGATATCTGATGAAGTGGAAGTCCGGTACCAGAACTGGACTGCCCAACTGCTCTCTATAATGATGCCTTGGGCACTCTATTGGATTGCGGGGCGCGCTTCTGCTAAAACTACCCAAGTACTTGCCGAGCGTGTTCAGGAAGCCGTAATGGATTGTTCCGGTGCACCTTTTTGTTGGTGCTCCGATACATATTCGGATTTGCATAAAAATGTAATACCCTCACTGATCGACGGACTTGCCATGTTGGGATGGTATGAAGGCAAACACTTCGTGATTAATAAAGAACCTCCGGAGGCATGGAAACGCAGAATGTATAATGTTTGCACGGAATGGAAGAACACAATGGTATTTTATACCGGATTCAATTTTACTTTTATCTCACTGGATCGTCCATCAATCGGTGCGGGACGATCTTATGTAGGTTTATTCGGTGATGAAGTGAAATATTTCCCGGAAGAGAAGTTCACCAACTTATTAAAGGCCGTTCGGGGATTCCGTGTTAAATATGGGAATAGTGTATGGTATCGTAGCCGTACTTTAACCACGGATATGCCGAATCCTAACCATATAGGAGAATATGATTGGATATTAAAACTGGCAAAACTGAATGACAAGCAAAAAATCCTTCTGATGCTCCAAGCTGGATTCGTATATAACGACACTAAGAAAACTTATGTGGCACTACTTCAGGAATACAATGAGACAAAAGAGAAATTCCGAAAACGACAGGTGAATGAATCGGAAGTGGCAAAACTGAAAAGGAAATTAGATCTTGCGGGACGTAACATGAAACGTTGGGAAGAAAGATGGATCAAGACGCGCAACCGTACTTCTTTCTTTTGGATATCCTCTTCCTATGTCAATGTGGATATATTGGGAATGGATTGGTTCAGTGACGAATTTTCAGAAGCGCTGGAAGGTATTTTATGTAATATACTCTCTATCATACCTAAACTGGAAGCCGGAAAGATGTTTTATTGTAATCTTGCCGTTCGCCATTTCTACGCTGATGGATTCAACAATGAAGTTATTGACAAACATCCGATCGGTTGGAACGAAACGTGCGATGCACTCAGATATTTGGATTTGAATAAACCGATAGAAGCGGGCATGGATGCAGGAAATATGCTTTCTATGGTGTTCGGACAACAAAGCGGACATACTTATAGAATCTTAAAAGAATTGTTTACCTTACCCCCTAATGGTGTTCGTGTGCTTGCAGATGGATTCCTCACCTACTTTGCTCCTCACCGTCGAAAAATACTCAAACTGTATTATGACCGTTCCATGAACAATTACAAGAAAGTATCTGCAGATATGGCAACACAAATAAAGAAAGCCATTGAATACAGGGATGATGGTACTCGTACAGGATGGCAGGTGCAATTAATGAGTATAGGACAAGGAAATATCTCAAGTAACCTTGAATATCGTATGTTTATGAGCCTGCTTAATGAGGAATTGGAACGTACTCTATTCTCCTTACGGATAGACAGGCATAATTGCCCTAACCTAAAGAGTGAAATGGAGATTACAAAAACCAAGATGGCTACTTCCTCACGGGATGGCAACCAGATAATAGTAAAAGAAAAGACCGGAGATAAATTACCCACTGTCCGCCTGCCGAAAGAAAGCACCAACCTGACGGATGCTCTCAAATATCTTATTATGCGTAAGGCATGGATCAGAGTGTGGGAACTCGGTCGTAAGTCCTCGTTATCAATGGGGATGGATCCCAAATAGTAACCAGTTCATTTGAATGTGTGAGCCTCGTGGTCTGTGAAGATAGCGGGGCTCTTTTTTACACCTACCTGAAGGTAGGCAGATAGGTACATTTTCATAGATGAAAATGCGTAGTGGTGGGATTTGGTAAATTATTATCACATTTCCATCTTTATGAATTGTTTGCGATTGCAGCCCTAAGTCGGCGCGGGTCGGGCATAACTGCGTGTTTATTGCGGCTTTTTTAAAGTCGCAATAGGATTATAACCTGAAAATCAAATAGTTAAAGTTTGCAAACAACTTTTTTGCCTCAAATATCATCCCAAATTCAGCTAAACTCACCCTGTTTCAACTAAAAACGGATAAAAAAAACTTATTCGCTTGAAAGGCAGGTAAATGTCAATCCAAGAAAGAAAAATATCGCACATGTATATAATGTTCTGTTTGTCAATGTTTTATGTATTGTGTATTATAAATAAAAGTCGTATATTTGTTATGTAATCAAAAGGGGATAAGGTCGCACACTTCCCCGAAATTTATGTTTAATTTTTTAATACATTATTTTTTATGAAAAATTTAAGTAAGAGCGTAAAAAATTCGCAAGAGAAAGCAATCGTTTTAGGTAATGGCAAGAAAGAAGCTACAAAAGATTTAGTGCCTGCGGTATTAATTGTTCATTCTGATATCAAAAAAGAAGAACCGAAAGAAACGGAACAGCCAAAAACAGAAGCAATAACACAGGAACAACCCCATGCGGAACAAGAACAGGCGCATCAAGAACAAGTAAAAAACGAAACCACACAAGAGCAACCAAAACGGCTGACGATGGAAGAACTTAACGATAAAGCCGATAGGCTATATCTGCAACGTCAGAAATACCAAACTATTAAAGAAAAAATAAAGCAGCTTGAAAGTTTTACTATCTCTCATGATAACAACAACGCACAGTTAACACTTATAGATGCAAACGGTCTTTCTATAAAAACAAGCAATCCTCAAAGCATAGGCAAATTATTAACTGATTGGATGGCAGACCTTGTTTTGCATCTTGGAGTTATCGAGAATGAAATGCGTAAACAGTTGGAAGCATAAAAAACAAAATACCCCCGTAGCGTTCGCACCGCTGCGAGGGTAAAATCAAACCGAAGTTTAATTTTTTAATACGTTACAAAGATGAATAATTTATTTGATTCAGCCAAGACAATACAGGAAAAAAGAGAGATTTTAAAGAGTTTATCAAAACCGCTGCAATTACTCGTTAAATCAGAAGCATTAGACAGTGTGAACGAGGGATTAAAAGCGATTTATAAAGAATCGGGTCACTCTGAACTAAAGACTTTAAACCAATGGAACAAAGAGGGAAAACGCATCCGAAAAGGGGAACACGCTCTTTGTCTATGGGGTAAACCGAAACAAAAGGAAGATTCAGAAAACACGCATAACGACACAACGGAAAACGGCACAGAAGAAAATGATTCATTGAATTTCTTCCCTATCTGTTTTGTGTTTTCAAATTTACAAGTCTATGAAAAAGAAGAGTGATTTAAAGCCATTCGGAGATTATTTAGAAATAATTTCCCACTCACATGACCGATACAAGGTATTTGATGATTTCTTAACTATAATCGTCTGTACCTTGTCGCTCGGAAGAAAAGAGGAACTTTATAAAAGCACAATAAAGCCCTATACAAAGGAAGAAATAGACTTGTTTTGCTCTGCATATGCTTCCCTTATCAATCAAATGGATAGGAATCAATTTAACGATCCATTCGGGGATTATTTTGGAGAACATCTATCTAATGCACAAAATGGGCAGTTTTTCACACCTCAATATGTTTCTGATTTAATGGCGGTACTTGCCAATGTGCCCAAAGCAGGTAAAGATACTGGAAATGAAAAAGATAAAAGGGTGTACGACCCGGCATGCGGAAGCGGTCGCTTACTTCTTTCTTCTGCAAAATTAAATCGCGAACGCTACTTTGTCGGAGCTGATATTTCCTATACTTGTTGCCTAATGACACTGATAAATATGTGTCTTAACTCCCTGCGTGGTGAAGTATATCACATGAATAGCCTTTCTAATACTGTTTGGCATAGATGGCTTATTATGATAGATGAATTCTCAAAATTACCATTTATTTATGAGGTGGAAGAAGAAAAGGAAACTACTCCTAAACCTGCTGCTGTTTTAATTGAAGAAAGAGAAGAAAAAAAAGAAGTGAAAATAAAGCCTTTAGAGGCATTTGATAATAATGGCATAGGATTCGTTACATTCACCGCAAAAGCCTAATAGATGCAACCAAATGAAGCGTAGGGTATACTTATCAATGGATAGGTATGCCCTTTTTTGTGAACGCCGGAAAATTCAAAAAGGCGAGCTATCATCTCTATAAACCGATGAATCGGACGAGATAATAACTTCGCCTTTTTGAATTTTCCGGATAAGCGGTAAGGCAGAGCCTTGTTTTTGCGGTAGCGTTCGTCTCACGCAGGGAATCACCCCCTGATTCTCAGGAAGTGATTGGAAAAAACACTCACCGTTCCGGAGAGTAGAAAGGATTTTTTTATTTATTTGAAAAAAAACTCCGAAATTATTTGCATAATAAACAAAACGTTATTATATTTGCAGTGTGTTAATGACACAGAGATGTTTGATAAGGTTGAAGGTCTAAATGACCGTGAGGAAATGCTCGATCACTTGAGGTTCCTTATCCGATATGAAGAAGAAATTCTCGATGATGAAATTTTTTATTCTAAATCGGAATTCTACGATGAGTTATTCGATACAATCATTATGATTGCCGATAATCTCAAAGAAGAATGAAAGTTTGGGAGCCTCTTAGGAGGTTCCCTTTCATCAACCTTATCAACATCTTCTAATTAACAATGCAGCTATGGATAAAAATATAGAAGAAAAAATCAGAGGTCTTGTAGGTAAATTCCATCTTTTACGAACAAAAGAAGGGAGTGCGGAGTTTGACATATTATGGAAAGAGGTCAAAGCCTCCATTCCGGAAGAGAGTCGAAAAGAAGCCGGACAAATACTTCGTGATGAAATGACAAAGGCCCGCCAAAAGATGAAACGTACTGATATTGATGTTCGTAGTCAAATTGGAGATCTAAACGAAGTTTTGTCACTTTCTTACATAGCAAAACGGTATTTTCATAAAGATAGAAGTTGGTTGGCTCAACGGGTCAATGGAAATATTGTAAACGGAAAACCATGTGCATTTACTCAAGAAGAATTAGATACTTTGAAATTTGCACTCGGAGATATAAAGAATAAGTTATCGGAAACCATATTAAACATCAAATGAACATTAACACACTAGAGAGGGACACCGATACTCCCTCTTTTTTTTAGCTTCCACTTAGGAGGCTTTTTTATTTGGTAATGTCAAGGATTATTCTCACCTTTGAAACGTTAACCAACGAAAAACATTATTTTATGAAAAAGATTTTAGCTTTACTTTTATTATCACTTTCTCTAATTTCATGTTCTACTTACCTGCCAGCTCCAAGATCGTATATTGGTTTTGTAGATTATGCTCCTTTTACAGAAAAAGGTATATTTATTACTGAATCTAATTCTGTTAGCTTTAATTATGAGCCGATAGGAAGCATTTTGGTTGAAGAAACCGGAGGTTGGGGCTATAAGAACCCAAAAATTGGAAATAATAAGGGGAGTCATAATGATGACTACCTGGCACCAGTCTTTCGTTCTATGGCAAAAAAAATATATTATCCTGAGAAATTACAAACGGCCTTTGACAATTTAGCAATTAAATTGAAAGAACTAAATGCTAATGGCATTATCAATTTGAAAATATCATATTATAAGGAGGTTGATTCTAAGAGCAAACTACTTGTTGGCAAGATTATTGTTACAGGTATGGCAATAAAAAGATAATATTTAAGAATTTATTTTGCATTCTCAAATATAATCTTCATATTTGCAGTGCTAAACAGTTACGGACTATTTCCGTATCGCAGAGCGCGGTTAATGCTCAACGACACTCGTGGGCTTTTTTTTATGCCCCCAAATTTTTGATATAGGCGGTTGCCTTTCCCATTACTCTTTTGCTCTACGAGCGGAACCTGTAACTGTTTAGCGACACGGGAAATGGCAACCGTTTTAATTTGCCTAAATGCTAAACAGTTACAGTAAGATGAAAAAAAGAAATCAAAAGCCGGAAACAAAGTATGTTTCTGCAGAAAAAATCCAAAAGTATTTAATGGAATTGTCGGAGGTATTTTCCGATTGTAAGCGTGTACGTGCTCAAAAGTGTGAGGACGGGGTTAAAATTTTATCCAATGGAGGATACTTGCAGATATCTATTGTCAATACTCAGAAAGGAGGTGGGCTATGACACACAATATTGATGGAGCAAAACTAACACCGAAAGTCATTAATGAACTTATTGAACTCCAAACCAAAGGCAGTGCACTAATTTACAGGGAACAAATAGAAAATATCATTGATTTCTTATTGGAATGCCATATTTTAGATGATTCACATCCTGCAATGATTCTTGATTTCATTATTAATCTGAGGGAAATAGAAAGTAGTTTATATAATATGCTGCCTGAAGAGGATGTAACCATTGTTACGAAAGGAGGCGCGAAATGAAACTTATATACTCTATCAATGCGGATATGTCAGGTGCTCTTTGTGTCGCTAAAGAAATTGTTTCGATTACCGGTATGACGCCCGAACTCATTGAAGTAGATGAATCCACAAAAGTAAAATACAACAAAATAGATTCATTTAAAGTTGAAAAGGGTGAAATGGGGATTGAGGATTATATCAATAGGAACAAAATTATTGATAAATAAAGAGATTTCAACATTTTGTCTCATTAATAATTGCCCTGATTGGTTTTACTAGTCAGGGCTTTTTTGTGTCCTTTTTCAAAGGAGATTTACGAAGTAAATTTGCTACATAAAATAATGGGGTGATGGATGATACGGAAAATAGAGAGTTAAAATTACTATTTATTCAGGAAGAATTATCTCAGCATGGAGAATGGCTTTGTGATGAATTTACAGCAGCACTTGAGAAACAAAAACTGATTGAGTCCGGAGATCTGGAGGGCAGCGTGAATTATAGCGGATTTACGTCCGGTGATGATCCGGGATTAAAAGTTTCTTTTCTGACTTATGGCCGTGCCTTTGAAATCGCCGGGGCAAGAGCTAAAAACAAAAACCAATGGTCAACCGATACAAACCGTGCAGTTTGGGGAATAAAAGAAAATAGAGTCAAAAAAAAGAATACACGATGGTATGCAAGAAATATGTACGGAGGATTGAATCGACTCATATCCCGGATAATGTATGGATTAAGTGAAGTAGAAATAGAGAGGTTAAAAGGAATTATTGCTGAACGAAAAATGAGTTTAAATAATGGAGAAAGTTAAGAAAATAGGAACATTTAGTTTTGTGGATACGGCTCAAGGTACCTATGCGCTAAATATGAGTATCAGGGATGATATGACTACGTTTTTTAATGGTACTTCCGGCAATTGGGACGGAGATCCGATAACTGTTGGTGGCGTCAGGGTTGTGCCTTGGGGAGCAAATAACAATATGCCTGTTGCCATTCGTGATTTACTGGAGAAAAACAATTTAGGCCCCGGTATATTAGACAGGAAAACGGGGTTGCTGTATGGGCAAGGTCCTATGTTATATCGGATAAATGTTGTGAATAACGAGCGAATTCAAGAATGGCTGATAGACGATGAAATCCAGGAATGGCTGGATAGTTGGGATTATAAACAATATATCCGGAGCGCATTTGTAGAATATACCCACATGAAAGGTGTTTTCGCCAAATATTATTGTGCAAAGTCTTTGCGAATAGGGAAACCTTGGATCACAAGGCTTGAGTGCCTGCATAGCAAAGATTGCCTTTTGGAATATCCTGAAAACGGTAGCCGGATGCTTGATGATGTGAAGCATATACTAACGGGTGATATTGAGAATAACCGTAACCTGAAACTCTATCCGGTTTTTGACAAATGGAGTCCGACTGCATTTGAGACGGCCATCAAATACCATTCCATACGGAGTTTTGGACGTAATTTGTATTCTATTTCCAGTTTTACAGGATCAATCCCCTGGCTTAGAAATGCTAATAACCTGCCGGAAATAATCGAATATCTGAACGACAATATGATTGCTGCTGCATATATTGTACATGAGCCTGCAGCGTATTGGGAAGAAAAGCGGGAATTGGTTTATTCGCTTCATCCGGACTGGACTGATAGTGAAATCGAAAAAGAGATGAACAAACTGCGTGATAAAGTAGTAGAAACCATTGCTGATGTCATGGCAGGGAAAAAGAATGCGGGTAAATTTTTCACCTGTGTGGATTTTATTGATCCGCAAGGTAACAAACAAGAATGGAAGATTGAGCCAATTGAGATGAATGTCGATAAATATATTTCGGCACAAGCGGAAATCAGCCGTATCGCCGACAGCTCTACAACTTCCGGCTTTGGTTTGAACCCTGCACTTTCCAATATTATTATTGATGGGAAAGGAGATTCCGGAAGCCAAATGCTCTATGCTCTCAAGATATTCTATGGTGCCGACACTCAGATTCCGGAAGATATCGCTTTAGAAGCAATTAATGATGCTATTCGTATCAACTTTCCTCAAAAGAAGGGCATATTCTTGGGTATGTATCGCAAGGTGATTAATAAAGAAGATTCTGTTTCTACTAAAGACAGGGTAACTAACCAGGTGTAATATGGCAAAAAAAAGAGAAATAGACTTTCCTGATTGTTGGGAAGAACTGTTCCCTACAGAATGGATGTATTTGCTCAAACTTCATTTCAAATTGCAGATGAAACAGAATGTCACACTCCGGGATGTGAAATGTGAATGGTGCCGTTTTGTTCTTTCCAATCGGGGGATAAACAAAAAGGATAACATAGACTATTTCGTGCTCATTGATAATCTGGCCGACACATTGACGTGGATGTATCAGGAATCAGAAGATGGCAAAGAAATAACTATGAATTTTGAAACAACAAAAAATTTACTACCGGAATGGAAATATCTGAAAGGGCCTCTTAGTCATGGCAGTGATCTTACTTTTGGAGAATTCAGAAGTGCCGTGCAAATGATGAATAGCTATAATGAAACGAAAGATGTGTTTTTCCTGCAGGCGCTATGTGGAATACTCTATCGTAAACCGGGAATGAAAATAGGCAAATCTGATTTTGATGGTCTGTACAGGGAGCAATTTTTGCAAACACGGATAAATTTCTATGCTGACCGGGCAAAAATAATTCCTGTTCAGATTATGTGGGGAATATATGTATGGTTTAGTTACTTCTGCTGGTATTTGTTGAACGGAACGTTTATTATCGACGGTAATGAGTTATGTTTTTCTTCTGTCTTTTCCCGGAATAAAAAAGAAGATGACGGACAACCTAAAGAACAAAGTTTAGGCATGAACGGAGTGCTTTTCTCTGTTGCGGAAAGCGGTGTGTTCGGAAACTTTGATGAAACAGACAACACCTTATTGCTCAAAGTTATGATGAAGCTCCTTTCTGATAAAATGCAAGCGGATGAAATTTTACGTAAAATATAATATTATGATATTCAATAAACAAAACAAAGGTACTGAGGAATTGCGGGAACTTACCGGAAATTATTATAAGAACAATGATTTCTCCAAAGTTTCGGCACAAATAGAGTTAGTAACGGAAGAAGTCACTGCCATTATCGGACAAAAAATCTATAAAAAGGCAGAAAAAGCCTATACGGAGAATAGTGAAGATAAGGACATCCAAAAACTGATCCGGAAGATACAGCACCCGATTGCAATTATGGCAACATTACGAATGTATCAACGTAATGACCTGAGCCATGAAGATGATGGACGCAAGTTCAAAATAGATGGTGTTAATGAGAAATTACCTTGGCAATGGCAACTTGACAGGGATGATGAATTACACTTGGAAGATTATTATAAAGCACTTGATGCTCTGATTCGTTATTTAAATGAAAATGATTATTCGGAATGGAAACAGGAAAGGGTGCGCCCGTCAAGGCGGCATAACAAACGTCTCTTTAGCAAGAGATTAGGTAAGTGTTCTTTGAAAAACCTAT
>ENA-USUG01003704-USUG01003704.1-human-gut-metagenome-genome-assembly--contig:-NODE-3704-length-20306-cov-57.863117_pt1 | contig 20306 bp, 10 predicted proteins | sample MGYA00250059_ERZ773394 | MGnify/ENA primary metagenome ERZ773394 (study PRJEB29103, sample SAMN06111957) | human gut metagenome | biome: human gut; feature: ankylosing spondylitis patient; material... | reverse complement strand
AAAAAATCGCACTTTTCAGTGCTTTAATACGAGAAAAATCCACGACATTTGTCGTGGACTTTGTCTACAGTCTGAGACGCCACAAACCTTCGTTTGTGACGTCTTCGTCGAACCCTAGTATAGCACAATGGTTTTTGTCCGTCAAGGTTCAGATTTTCTAAGTATCGCAGATACATTTTTATCTGTCACCGTTACCGTTCCATAACTTTCTTTTCTAAGCATAGCTTTATAAGTACCCGGTTTACTAACAATCAAATAAGCTTCTCCTTCAGTATTAGTACAAAAATATTTTGTGTCCGTTTCATCCTCTGTATTTACGAAAGAAAACTGTTCACCCTTCATAGGGTTTCCATCACTATCTACCATTTTCACATGAACGGCATATCCGGAAATCACAAAATCCCGGCTCTTTGTTTTACTGTCAATCGTTATCGTACCGACATTTACATATGCATTACTATACTCTGAATACACCATTACATCATAGGTACCAAATAAAATATCCTTTACTTCAAAGGAACCATCTTTTCCTAATCCTGCCACACGACCCGAATAATATGGTTCTTCCATTCGCAAACCAATCTGCCACATATTCGTATCAAAATCGGTAAAGGAACTACCATTTTCCCATGAAAGTTTTCCGGTCAGTTTGCCAACCTCTATATCAAAATTTTTCTCAACCGAAGCATCCGTTACTGTTATTTTCTCAGATGCTAATATTCCCTCTGAATTGGATATTTTCACGATATACTCTCCCGCCGATACATACACAGAATATTTGCCATCCTCCATCTCATTTACTGCACAAGTCGAGGACGAATCCTTGTCAAAGAATGTTATCCTTGCATCGTCTGAAGCATTAACCCCATTCAGTTTGCAATAACCACTTACTTGATACAGTTGTGTATTCACAGAAACCACATCGTCTCCCTTGGTAACCGTAAATGTCGCATTCTGCATATCCTGTATATTTTTGTTTTCCCCGCCAAACACATAAGAGCCAAGTGGAAGCATTGCATGTGCAGAATAACCTACCGGTCCTTCTGTTAGATAGTATTCATTTCCGGATCCTTTAGTTTCCTTCACATAGTTTTGCTCCGATAATGGAATTACGTGATTTTCGGCATCAAACAATTTAATTTTTACATATTTGAGCGGCAGTGTTAAATCTTTCACAACATCGGAGCCATTGATTGTAACCTTGGCAATGCTGGTGTCTGCGTAGAAAAACTCATACTCGCCGTCCAGCAAATCCAATTCATAATCGAACGCATTCTCTTCACCATCCATCGGGACAAAAAATAATTTATATTGTTCTCCATTTCTCTTGACCAAAATTGTATAACATCCGGTCTCTCTCATTTCTTCCGGAACTGTAAGACCCGATACGTCAAGCAGGTTTCCTTTGCAGGAATGTTCGATATAATCTTTCCTTGTATCCCCCAGTGCCACATCTACCGTATCAACAACAGTATCTCCATCGATTACCTGATAGGTTCCCGGCTTCAGATAAACTTCATACCATCCACTCGTGCCAGAAACATATGTAGAATAGTCGTCGTTATTCACATTTTTATATAAATACGTGTTGCTGCATTTTCCAAAAATTCGCGCATAATCCAGTGTAATATCACGTTCTTCACTGCCAGTCACTTCAAACCTGTCAAATTCATAACTACCTACATAAATTATATAGTTTCCTTTTGTCAGGTATCTGTAATAATGATTGTCATCATCCAAATCACTGCCATAAAGGACATCGCTATTTTCGGTTGCCGAAATCCAAATATTAGGCATATCCATTGTCTGTGCACCAGTTCTTTTTACCGTGCCGGACATTTTATAAACCGGAAGCTTCTCATCATGCTGCATGTCACCCTCAACGGTAAACGATTTCCCCAACTGAATTTGGTACTCTCCCTTTGATTGTTTAGTCGTAAAATTACCCTTTTCATCGGTCTTAATTACGTCATTGTGCTCCCAAAATTCTCCGTTCCATTTATCTAAGGAAACTTCAGCATTTGCAATCGGCTGTCCATCTTCTGTCTCCAGTTTTCCGGACACCGTATATTTTCTCTGCTGTTCAACAAGCACATACGACTGCTTAATCTCTTTACCGTCAACCGTTATCACAAGATCAAACGTATAATATCCTTTATCTTCTTTTCCCTCATAATAAGGCTCATCATGCCAGACAACATTGCGGATACTGTTATCTACACAGTAGACATTGCGATAAATCGTGCGGTATATTTTCAAATTTATTGATAAATCCGTAAATATATCCTTTAACGATTTGCCATCTTCTATCGTTTCATCATAGATAAAGCCCTGATTTTCTCCCACCATATAATCGCGGTATTTTACTGCTCCCTTTGTTGATGTAAAGGCGTCTATCACAAAGTAATTTTCCACTTTCACATAAATATCGACATGACTAAAATTCAGGAATTGCTTTCCTCTTGTATATGACGAAGGTCTGAACATAACACTGTCCGTCGACGCACTGATATTCTCTATATTCAGTGTTATCTTCTCATCTTCATAAACGCCGGTTATTTTTTTCGTACCTGCATTTTTTATGTCCTCTGTGTTCACGTCTTTATCTTTAAAATAATAATAACTGAAATGGAAACTATCGCCATTAGGGTCTTTTGCTAAGCCTCTCTCTAATTCATACTCTCTGTTGTCTGCCTGCAACGTAAGCAGCGTAAATCCATTATCAAATTCCTTATCTATGGTTTCGTCCCGTGACAGCCCAAGCATCATTTTAGCCGTCTTTGTATACTCTTTGCCATCAAGTGCTGCCGTTATTGAAAAAGTATAACTGCCTTTTCCCTTTGATGTTTTTTCGTTCCACTCGACGTCCGAAACCGATTTTACCTCTGCCTTCTTTCCATAGCAATAAACCGTAAACTCACATTTTGTCACATCCGGCACGATGTCTTTCAGAGAATTTGCCTCCCCATCACACACGTAAATATTATTATAACTTAAATAATAATCGACTTCTTTTTCAAAAGCAATTGAGCTGATGATGAGTTCTTCATTTTCCGCATAAAGTCCCTGATTGTTTCTCACCGGTTCTACCGTTGGTCCCGGTGTCTCATCCGGCGGAAGCATCGTCTGTTCCGGCACCTTGGTCGGCAGCGGTGTCGGACTCGACGGCAGAACCGGTTTTTCGGTCGGCTTTGGCGTCGGAGTCGACGGCAGAGACGGTTTTTCGGTCGGCTTTACCGTTGGTTTTGCTGTCTTTTTACCGTTATTCTTGTCTGCATTTTGATTGGTTCCGGCTTTCTTTACCGTCACTTTACAGACAAACTTTTTCTTGCCTACTTTCGCCTGCACCTTTGCTTTTCCGGCTTTTTTACCATGAATCGTGACACCGGTCTTTTTCTTTTTACTCAGTTTCACGTTTTTCTTGCCGGATGTAACCGTCCACTTCACTTTCTTTTTGTTGTTTTTCAACTTAACCTTAACGGTCTTTCCAACCGTTACCGTTACTGATTTTTTGCTCAGTTTCACCTTCTTCTTGGCTGCGAGTACATTTTGCGGCATCATCGTAAATGCCAGTACAAACACAAGCAAAACGGCGAGTTTTCGTCTCATTTTTCTCATATCATATCCCTCCATGTGTAATCAAACAATTTCATCGTTTTACTCTCCTAACTCCAAATTCCTCTCGACAGATGCATTGGTAATCGTTACGTCTGCTGCGGTAACGATTCCGGAATCCAAGGACACTTTTATCTCATACTCTCCCGGCTCTACATAGAATTCATATTTCCCTTCATCAAATGTATAGCTCGAAAGTTCTGTTGCGTCTCCCTTTTTGTGCAAGTACACCCATGTATCATCGGACACCTCGGCTCCATTTACCTTGCAGCTACCGGATATCTTATACACGTTTGTATTGATAACAACAGTATCGCTCGAACCATCCACGGTAAAGCCATAGTCTCCTATACTTGGCATACAGTAATAATCAACACACTGGTAATCGCCGGTTGGCAGCACGATGCGTGATGTATAATCCCCAGACTCATCATCGTCCATATAGTAGTAAATGCTGCTCGTACCCTTATTTGCAAATTTAAGCCTCCGTTTCGGATATATCGATATCAACTCATCTTCTGCATCAAGCATTTTAATTTTTACATATTTGTACGGCATCGTTAAATCTTTCACTACATTGGAATCGGTAACTGTCATCCTGCCAACCGATTTCCCGTTGTGCAAAAACTCATATTCACCGGCTAAAACGTCAAATTTGAAACCGGATATATCATCCTCATCAAATTTTGGCGCCATAATTAATTTCTTGTAAACCACCTCATTTCTCATAACCAAAATCTCGTAATTTCTATACATGTCTTTTGGAATTTGAAGTCCTGCCATATCTAACAGCTCACCCTTACAGGAATACATCTCGTAATCCTTTGTCATCTCACCAAGTGACACTTCAATGGTATCAACTGTAGCATCTTCTATTTTTACATAATAAGTACCCGGCTTTAAATAGACGTTGTACGTATCAAATACGGAAAATGCCCAATAGCAATTATTTTCATCCTCGGTATCTACAAATTTATAATATCCGGAACCTTTTCCGGACACAAGTGCAAGTTCCATCTTGATATCATATGTTCCACTTCCGGTTACTTCCACGGTGTCAACTGGGCAATCACAGGATTGAACCGTGTATGTTCCTTTCTGCACATATGCGTAATAACGGTTGTCATCTCCCAGTAAATCTCTCAAATAAATGCAGGAAGACTCCTCTGATTCAAAGTTAAAGCCCGGAACATCCGGCGTATTCGCACCTGTTCTTGTCACCTTTCCGGTGATTTTATAAACCGGAAGTTTCTCATTATGCACTACATCTCTGTCCTCTACCGTAAACGTCTGCCCCAGTTCAAACTGATAAGTGCCTTTTGACAAATCAGCTTCGAAACATCCGTTCTTATCCGTCTCAATCGTGTATTCACATTCCTCATCGCTTAACTTAGACAATAAAACTTCTGCTTCTGCAATCGGCAGTCCATCTTCTGTTGTCAATTTTCCGGACACTGCATAGGTTTTCTGTTTTTCCACCAGCACATACGACTGCTCATTTTCCTGTCCATCCACTGTAAGTACAATGTTAAAGGAATAATAGCCATGGTCCGTTTTGTCGTCATAATAAGGCTCATCGTGCCAGACCACATTGCGAATCTCAATATTTTCATTATTCCAATATACATTATTATAGACTGCACGGTAAATCTTTAAGTCTTCCACTACATTAGCAAATATGTCTTTTAATGTTTTTCCTTTTTCTAACGCCGGCTCATATACGAAACACTCTTCACTGTATCCCGGATATAAATTCACCTCACCTTTTGTTGCAGTAAATGCATCTATGTAAAAATGAGAATCTGTCTTGGCATCAATGTAAACCATACCTGAACCGACTGCCAGATTATCTTTCGCAAAGGAATCACTAATAACGCTCACAAAATAATCATCGCAGACTTCTTTTCTTGCATTCACTGTATACTGCTGTTCCTCGTAGACACCAACAAGTTTAATATTTTCTGCATTTTGAATCTTTGAAGTATTAACTTCTTTATCTTTAAAATAATATCTGCTTTCCCCTTCTTCATCATGCAGACTTTGTTCTAACTCATACTTTTCACCATCTGCATCCAAAGAAAGCCATGTCATACCATTCTCCGAGCCTTCCTCTGAATCCTCGCGGACAAGTTTCATCGTAACTGTTTGCTTATACTCCTTGCCGCCCTGCACAGCCGTAAGCAGGAATGAATAATACGGCTTCTGCCATTCCTCATCGTCATGCCAGACAACATCGGTAATTGACTTTACTTCCGCCTTTTTACCGTAACAATAAACGTTATATGTACATTTTGTCACGTCCGGCACAAACTCCTTCAGGGAATCAGCCTCCTCGGAGATTACATAAATATCATTATAATTCAGCGAATATGACGGAACATCTTTTTCAAATGCAACGGAACTGACAATCAACGGCTCTTTTTCGGCATAAAGCCCCTGATAATTTGACTCCGGTTTCACCGTTGGCGCTGGTGTCTCATCCGGTGGCATCATCGTCTCAATCGGCGTCGGATCCGGCTTATTGTCCGGCTTTGGTGTCGGAGTCGACGGCAGAGACGGTTTTTCGGTCGGCTTTGGCGTCGGAGTCGACGGCAGAACCGGTTTTTCGGTCGGCTTTACCGTTGGTTTTGCTGTTTTTTTGCCGTTATTCTTATCTGTATTTTGATTGGTGTCAGCATTTTTTACTGTTACCTTACAGACAAACTTTTTCTTGCCGACTTTCGCCTGCACCTTTGCTTTTCCGGCTTTTTTACCATGAATCGTGACACCGGTCTTTTTCTTTTTACTCAGTTTCACGTTTTTCTTGCCGGATGTAACCGTCCACTTCACTTTCTTTTTGTTGTTTTTCAACTTAACCTTAACGGTCTTTCCAACCGTTACCGTTACTGATTTTTTACTCAGCTTCACCTTCTTCTTGGCTGCGAGAACATTCTGTGGAATCACAGAAAAGCTCAGCACAAACACAAGTAAGAAAGCAACTGTGCCTCTTACTTTTTTCATATTATATCCCTCCATTGTGTTATAGAAAATTGTGTTTTCTTAATTTTATATGAAATTGTTAGGGGCGTCAAGAAAAACTGAAAACGTACTACGTCTTTAGGAGGCGCAGTACGCTTTTTTAATTCTACTTACTCTTTTTTACCAATTGTATACTTCCGAAATCGTAGTATGATATTTTTCCAACTGTTCGGCATTTTCTTTCATAAAATAATCTCTTAACTGGCTATCTCTTACATAAATTGTTGTATTATTCCATATAATTCTTTCCAATACCCAATGATAAGCATTTTGCTGGCTTTGATACCAATCATATGTTTGATCTATATACACATTTTCAACCTGAATATAACCATAAATTCTATAAAGTGATTTAGGTAATACAATATTTTTTAAGTGTTGTACATCTATAATGTCTTTAATATAATCAACACCCTCTGGCACAGAATAGGAAACATCTTGTTTGGCAAAAGGATATAGAAGTAATTGTTTCATATCTTTCGAATACAAGACACCATCCTGTGATTTATAATTCTTATTCTGCCCATCAACCTCTATCTCACTTAAATTTGACACATTATAATCATCCTCAAAACACGGAAAACTTTCCACCGATGCCGGTATATATATTTTCTGGAATCCATGTATAACATTTCTAAGGGCTCCACCTCGAACTTCCTTTACTGTGTCCGGAATCTGATACTCGGTATCCGCTTTGGCACATGGATATTTTACCAGCACCGTCTTATCCTTATCAAACCAAACTCCATTTTCAGAAGAAAAGTTTTCATTTTCATCACTAATATTAATTTCTTTTAGTGATGACCAACTATAAGAACTATCTAAACCATAACCAATGCTATATAATGAATTTGTTTCTTGTGGAATATATCTCAAATACTTTGACAACGTAATTGCTGTTATTTGATTATTACGAATCTGTTTATTAGCAGGATTATCGTAAACCTCGCAATATTCATTTATAACCTTCCCCCCATCTATTGTATCTGGAATACGAATCTTATCTTCTGTACTGTATAACTCATATATCTCCGCAATCTCCCCATTTGAAATATATGAATACTGCTCATTTGTTTTTTCCTCAGCAACGGAGACTTTTATTCGTTTTGAAACTGTATTCGTATTACTCCATGCTCCTTCTGTGTAAGATAAAGTCGCATTATAATCACCTGCTGCCGTTGTGTCCACTCCTGTAATCGAAAAACGACTATACGAAGATTCCTGTATATTGTTATTATTATGTAGTTCCTTATTTGTACCGTCCGATAATTTAACACTTATCTTACCAAATTGTCCAAGCGTATAAAAACTCAAATTACGCTCTGATAATGCCGTACTTGTCTTAGCAACAATAGCATCATCATACTGTGTCAATAATTCTACTGCTTTTGCCTCCGGTTTTTGGGTCGGCTGTGAAGAAGTTTTACCTGTTGGTGCCGGTGTTTGAATTGGTTTTCCTGTTGGTTTTTGTGTCGCAACACTGCTCTTATTGGTTTTATTCTTTATCGTCACCTTGCAGACATATTTTTTCTTCCCTACTTTCGCCTGCACCTTGGCTTTTCCGGCTTTTTTCCCTTTGATGGTAACACCTGTTTTTTTCTTCTTGCTTAACGTCACATTCTTCTTGCCGGAAGTAACGGTCCACTTTACTTTCTTTTTGTTGTTTTGCAGTTTGATTTTTACTGTTTTTCCAACGTTTACTGTTACCGTTTTTTTGTTCAGTTTTACTTTTTTCTTTGCAGCAAAGGCACTCTGCGGAAGCAGAGATAATGCCATTGCAAAAATAAGTAAAAGAACCAGTGTTTTTTGTTTTTTCATTGTGAAATCCTCCTATTTTCCGTTTTCTGTTACTTCTTTATCTTTACCTTTTTCACCGTACTCCACTTACCGTACACTTTTTTCTTACCATTCATTTTATAGGCACGAACTCGAATGTAATACGTTTTCTTCTTTTTCAGTTTCTTAATGGTGTACTTGGTTTTCTTTGTCTGTACGCTTTTTTTCTTTTTGAACTTTTTGTTCATAGCATACTGAAGCTGATAGCCTTTGGCACCAGTGACTTTCTTCCACTTTACGATAAGTTTCTTACCCTTTCCATTTTTAGCTGAGGTAAGTTTAACTTTGGAAGGTGCTTTTACTTTTACCGTTTTGCTTGGTGTGGACTGCTTCTTTCCGGCGTTTGCCGTTCCGGATGAAGATGTCTGCGAATTGGTATTTGTATTCGTGTTTGTCTTTGCCTGATACAAAATCGCATAACTGTCGTTATTGGACTCATCACAGTCACCCTCTGCCACATCCGCATGAAGCAGCATATAAACCGCCTGATTTGCATTGTATGACAAATCACTCTTATTCACAGTAATGGTCTTTGTCACACGCTTCCATGGTTCTACGGAAATTTCTTCTGACGTATACAACTGCTTGGATTTCTTCTCATCACTGTAAAGTTTCAATGTAGTCGTTGCGGTGCGGTCACTGACATTTTCTAAGGTTGCCGTGATAACCGCCTGACTGTCTTTTTCTTCTACCGTGTTTGTTAACCGGATATCCGATTTACCAACAGAAACGGACACCTGATTCTTTGTGAAGTCGGTCTGTCCTTTTGCATAGACATACACCGATGCTGTCTGCGGATTCGTCACATCCGACAAATCCATGTAAGCCGTACCGGATACCGTCTCACCAGGCTGAACCGTCTGCGATATCGTCTTTTCAATCTCCGTGCCATCTTCCAATTGAATCTTCACAGTCAATTCATCAATCGGAGTTAATTCCGTATTGGTTGCATAATAGTGAACGGCAGTCAAATCATCCTCCACATCGTACTCATCAATGGAAGCACCTGCTAAGGTCAATTCGGTCTGCGGCGTTTTGGAAATCACAAGCAACTCATTTAAGTTTGTGCTCTGGTTCAATACATTGGCAGCAAACTCCCACTGCCCGTCACTCTCCAACACCGGCGATAAATACTGGATTCGCTTGTCTTTTCCGGTATACACCGTAACCGGTTCTGAAAAACCATCCTCGGTTTTCATGGAAACTTTTATGCTTCCTTCGCCGGTCTCATCATCATTTGCAATCCATACAAATCCTTCGTAATCACCATTTTTACAATAAATCGCAGAAGACGGAATACTGTTTTCATCATCGGTCAGCTCTGTCCCTTCGCCATCCTTTAACTCATACATCTTTCCATTACGGTTATAAAGCAGCTTGCCGTTCGCATACTGCAGTCCGGCAATGATTCCCTCGTCTTCTCCGGAAGAAATAAGCGTTTTATCTGCCTCATCACAAATCTGTGATTCTCCGTTTTCATCTTCCGTCAAATAAACAGCATGGTTTGTACCATCTTCTTCATAGACCGCATACTCTTTTACTTCTTTCGTCGTAGAGGCAATCTCCTGCACTTTGGAAGAGCTGAGTGTCTGTCGGCAAATCGTAGTAGTTCCCTCATTCTCAACATAATCCTCAGAGGAACTTCGAAGCCATGTAACGGCAGCACCGTCGCTTCCCTCACTGACTTTCGGCATCATATCCGGTTTGTCGTTATTCGTAAGTCGTGTGGTCTGTTTAAATGTACCGGATGCCTCATCAAAAACGGCTGTCCAGATTTCGGATTTTTTCGCCACATCATTTAAAATGGTGTTGGCACCGTCACTTACACTGCCTTCGATTTCCGACTTTTCCTTCTGCCATGCCAGTACCAGTTTTCCATCTGCCACCGCCATGTCTGCGTACATATCGGCATATCCATCATCCAAAACCGCTTTTGGCGTTGTCCACGAACCGTTTTTACAGACCGAATACTGTAACACCGTACGGTTTAACTTGCTGCGCTCACTGTCATATCCCTGAAAAATCATAACCTTCGTTCCATTGATTTCCTTGATAATCGGCAGCGAACTGGTGAGGATTCCGCTCTGTAAAGTCGATTCCGTCATGCTGTCCGTCTGACCGTTCTGCTTTAATTTTGCAATCGGCTGACTGGCTGCCTTGTGATTCCATGCGGATGTTTTCTCTGCAAATGAATCATCGATCAAAGAACATGTCCATCCATCGCCTTTCTGACTAAACTGATTTGTGTTTCCCCACAGTTTGAAACTAACATTTCCCAAATCATGCTGCCAGTCCACAAGAAATGCGCAGTACAAATGAATATATGCCGAGGCGGTTGCTGAACAGGATGACTTTGGAAGCAACTGCAAATCACCCGACAATTTTCCACCTACTCCTGCGGTTATAATCTTATTAATTCCATAACCGCCCTCCAGCGAGATTTCCGGTTTTAAACTCAGTTTTCCATCGAGCGTCCATTTCTTTGTGGAAAATGTATATTTCGGTCCAAGTTCTCCAGCAATTTTTCCGCCGCCTGCCAATGACGCATACCATGGTCCAATCGGTGACGCAAACTGCCAATTTGTACTTGCTTTCCAAGCCAGTTCAGGTGCTATCTTACCGGTGGAAGAAATCAGATTTCCATACTTATCATATTCCTGCTCCATGTAGCCTACCGCAGACAAGCTTGGCATCTTGTTAAATTTGCTCACCGAATAAGTAGACCTTTTCACCGGAGCATACCGATATAATAACCCGGTAAGGGAAGCATATTTCTCTGCGTCATTCACGACCTGCTTGTACCTGCTCCACTCCGTTTTGGAATCCAGCATATTGGTTTTACCAACACCGATTGCCATCTTCACGGAATAACTTCCATCTGCCTTTGTTTTCTGAGACAGCGTAACCGGAAATACCGATGTACCTAGGCTCCAGTTGGCAGGAAAAAATTCACTCACTTCCGCACTTAACTTTCCGGATTTGTTGGAACCAAGAGAAAGGTCGGCTCCTTTTGTAACCGTGCCTAGCGATTCATCACGGTCCGATACTACCGGTGGTTCTGTTGCCTGTGATAAATTATCTCCCACACCTGCCGTAACCTCTCCTGCATAACTCCAAAGAGTAGTAGCAGAAAGATTTAAATGCAAAGTGGGACGGACCGCACTATAAACAGTGATATTAGCATGGTTAACACCGCAGCCATTGCTATACACTAAGGTAGCACGAGTACTATCGTAACCTGGCGAACGCAGCCACCAATCACTATCCAGCTCGTACGTCGTACTCGCCCTTTTCGCATATGCTGTATTTTTTGCTTCTCTAGTTTCACTATCCCATTCAAACTCACCATCAAATCCATAAGTAGTATTACATGCTTCTGCAATTGATAAAAGATACACTTTATCTGTGGTATTCTCTCCACCTTCTGTATCACAATATGGATTATCATCATTCACAACCGTTGTGTTCCTTATTGCAGCCTGTTCTGCCAATGTAAATGCCGTATTTAAAAATGTATCATTCAACCAGGTACGAAGGGTACAGGTTGCCCATGTTACATCCGTATATTTCTCGTTATACGGTTTAGCATCCAAGTTTTGGTCTGCCAACAAAAAAGCATCATTTCCATTTACGGAAAGGACTCGCCATTTAATTGGTTCTTTTGTTGAACTGTTACTTTGATAATAGTTTCCAAAATAGATACAATCCCATGTTGTTACACCGTTACTAATCGTTGGATTACTTAATCCATAGGACGATGTACTTTCTGCCGCACCGCTTTTCAGGGTATGTACCGGCAACACAAATGATGATACTATCAAAGCCATTATTGTCAGCATGGAGACTAAACATCTACCACACCTGTTTTTTTTCATCAATAATGGAACTAATCTCATAAAATATTTTCCTCCTTCTATAAAACGTTGTTAATAAATTCATTTAATAAACTTTAATCCTCACAGTAATGGATTTCCGTTACTTTTCCTTTTTTTGAATTTAAACTGAAAATACGATGATTTCTTAATCTTCTTAATGTATTTTCCAATCTGCGATTTTTTAATTTTCTTTTTGTTGTAACTTGGCGTCACATGAATAAATTTTGTGGCTGATGTGATTTTAAAAGTTCTTTTTTTCTTCTTCATTCCTGAATCCGCACTATACAACGCACAATATGTTACGAGTTTCTTTTTGGTAAGTGTATATTTACCATTTACTTGCCAAATATCCGTTTGCTCTGCCGATGCCGGCACAGACGGTACTACTGCTGTCGCTGCTACAATTGCTAAAATCATTACAAAACTAATTAATTTTTTCATTTTACTCATCCTTTCCTTTGCTTTTACATTATCAAAACTCCGCTTTTTGTATCCTTTATAATCGTCTACAAATATCTTCTCCTATTAAACTCTTCTTGCTTTGCTCTTTCTCTCTCCTGCTTTTGTTGCTGTTGCTGTTTTCTAAATTCATAAACATCCCTTGTCAAAATTTCATAGCCATAGAATGTTTGAACCTCCTGATCGCTGCCTTCTGATGAAGTATAGTTAAACGTGCCAGTCGAAGAAATTCCCGTTATGGAACCGCCCCCATTAAAATGATATAAAAAAGAATCTTGTTTAATCTCTTTATAACTATTAGGCAATGCCTGATGCAAACAATCCGCTATAGCATCTATTGATAGATGTGAAACGTTATCTGAATGATACCCATTTTCTTCTAATGGAAAATCGACTTCCGCACCGTTCCTTGGTTTTATAGTAACAATCAACTTCGTTTCTCGCTTTTCGATATCTTTTAGAGTATATCTTCCCCATATATCATTTGTCAGCAATCGTGCACCTACTCTTACATATTCATAATTTCCCTGCAATAAATTGTTTTTCCTTATAATATCATTTACAAGCAGCTCTATATTTGTTCGTCTATCTTTATTAACACGGTTTATTGCCGGTGTCCTTTCTCTCTTCTTTTTTAAAAGTTTACCTATGAAAATACATACTCCAATTCCTGCTACTATCACTAATATTGCACCTATAACATTCCCCAACAGTCCTTGTGCAGATAGGGTACATATTACAACAAAAGCGATTACAGCCCAAATTAATCCATCCATTTTTCACCACTGCTATGAAGTGACCTTTGTCAAATGTAAATCGTAAAAATCACCACATATTTTTCCTTTCATTAAATTTTAACGCTGGTTATTTCTATCAGCTGACTAAACGAGCCTCCACAACTTTTCCCGCACGAACTTTTAATGTAATTCCAAAACTTAGCAGTCCTTTACTTCCTTTTCTTAAATATCTTGCACATTTTGCTTTCGATATTCTCTGCATAGGATCTTCCCCACCTGCAATGTAATATTTGGTGCATTTCGTTATTTTAAACTTTCGGGTTTTTTCTCCCATAAATTTTACTTTTTTCGATGTATCATTTAAGCGACTTCCTTTTGTAAGTGCTCCTGATATCTTAAGTTTATTTCCTTTTATGGACGCATCATAAGCAATTCCCTGCTTGTTCTTTTTACTACTGTCATAATAATAGACATATTCACTCGGATTTAATGTCGTTTCATAATATTGATATTTTGCCTTCGCCTTCACATCATGTGACGGAACAGCAAGCACACCAAATGCTGTTGTCATAAATAAACTTGCCAGAACAAAAATAACTAATTTTGTTTTCTTCATATAATTTCACTCTCCTTGCCTTACAAAATCATTTATATATATTATTTTAATTCCAATAACCTCTTTGGTTTTACTCTATAATTCCTTCACTTCTTGCCCATCCCATCATGTTATTAAAATCAACATAAATCTTGTTGTTTTCGGCGATTTCACGTGCATATTTCAGCGCATGTGGATGCCCACAATCATATGCTGCATAGAAATAAAAAATCGCCAATTTTTTCATTTGTATAGATGCTGATTCATTAACTACATGTTCTCCTGCAGAACGATAACTTGTACCTAATCCATACAAAGTTTCTATTTCTTCATCTTGACTGCTTAAATACTTTCGTGCTTCCTCATAGCAATGAACTCTTTTTCCATCATAATCAAGCAATTTCTCATTTATGTCTTGACCATTACTTGTAAAAGAAAGTTGCGTTTGCCAATATTCATAACATTTTCCCATTCCGCAATAACCGCTGGCACTCTGCTGTTCTGCTGCCGCATGATACCATTCATATGCTTTATTATAATCAATCCCACCGCAGCCATTGTTGCAAGTGTAAGCAAGTGCTACTTGATTTTGTGCAAAAACGTCTCCTGATTGTGCTGCCTTAAGATACCATTTAAAACTCTGTTCTGCATTTGCTTCCGTCAATAATCCAATACTATACTCACGTGCTATTGATGTCATTGCATCTATGTTACCTCTATTAGCCAATGGTTCTAACATACGCATAAATGTATTAAAATCAAGTGCAGATATTCCGTAATAATACATCGCCTTTGGATTGCCACTTTCTGCATCTTTAGCATATATTTTTCGTCGTGCCTCAGCAATGCGCTCATATATATCCGGCTCATTTCGCTGAAACATACTATCTAACATATCTTGCGCCCATTGTTCGCCATTATCTCTTGCACGAATCATTTTTGTAAAATCATCTTCAATTTCAATTCCAATCGCATTACTTACATTACTTATAATATTATTTAAAAATTTCATTTGTTATCCTCCACTTATCTCATTTCTCCCATTGAAACCAAATCAACTTTATACATCATTTGCAAGTACCGTGCAGCTATATCACTGCATTTATTCTGTTCATACAATTCTACCAACCGGCAAATTTCTTTATAAATATAGTCAAGCATTTCATTTTTCCTATCTGATTGATTAATCCGCTCCACAATTTTAGGGGCTCGCTCATAATAAGCATCAATCATTTCTTTTCCATATTGTTTGCTCTTTAAATATTCGTCACGAAACTTTCTCATGATTGTAAGTTCATGGCAATCATCCGGAAGCCCTTTATATTCACAACATGCAGTTGTCAAAAAGCATCCCGTACCAGACGACGAACGGGTCTCTTCAAAATATAAGCATGCCGAATCATTTTCATAAACTTTTGAATTATTATATCTTTTGCACCATCCATATACTGAATTTTCGCGGTCATATTCAACGCAGTCTCCACATACACTCATATCTCTTGCCTCCTTAAAACTATTTTTTAATTACAACTTTCTTTGCCGACCACTTACCATATACTTTCTTTTTCTTAGTATTTTTGTAAGCACGAATACGAATATAATATTTTTTCCCTTTCTTTAATCCCTTTATTATAATCGTATGTTTTTTTGCACTACAGCTCTTTGTTTTTCTTTTTTTCTTAAATAATTTATTTTCAGCGTACTGCAACTGATATCCTGACACTTTACTATTTTTTTTCCAAGACACCTTCACTGACACCTTACTTTTTTGCAATTTATATTTCTTTATTTTAATACCTTTAACCTTCCCTACACTTTTGTTTATTCTTTTGACGGATGATTTATTAGTTGCATTAAAACTACTAGTTTTGTTATTAGTTACATTATTGTCCACAACATTATTTTTTTTTGTATTGGAAGTATTGCTCTTACTGTCATCATAATAATCATCATCTATCTTATCATCATCGTCCGTGTCATTATTTCGTAACTCATAATATAACGGTACAAAAGCATAATTATCTGACAAATATTTTTCATTATCATCACCTTTCACTGCAATGTATAGGTTACTATCATCCTCTACTAATTGCTTTTCAAATTTAGATTTTGAAATTACAATTCGCTTTATTTCACCAGCAGTAATGTTATCTATATCAATGCTATACAGTTTTTTCCCATCACTGTTATTCTCATAAATATCCATTTTAGCATTTGTTTTAAATGCTGAATTATTTTTTACATATATTACAACGTAATTATTCTTTTTTATGGCTGATAATTCGAGTTCCGATTGTCCAATCTTCAGCTCTCCAGCAGAACTTTCTGAATTATTTAATTGATTAATATATTTACATTCTAATTTACCTCCTTTTTCAATTTGTTTTGGATACTTGACAGTCACAGGAAGATTTGCTTCATCTCCGCTATTTATTATATTTGCAATTTCCTTTTCCCCTATCATTTCACCATCAAGCAGAATTTGAACTTTTCCTGATTGAATTGCATTGAGTCCCTTGTTTCTTAATGCTACCATTATCTCCGTCTTCTCACCTGGAGAAGCCATTATACCCTCATTGTCTTGAAACTCTACTTCTGTTTTCGTATATGCATTAAATCGGACGCCGCAAATTTTACTCATTACCTCAATATTATCTTTCGAAATATCACACTTCTTTTTCACATAAACAAAATAATACCCGTTATCAGTGCCTATCCCACTAACAGCTCCAACATATCCGGTTTGTTCTGTTATAGGGACGGGAGTTGACATTTTACCATCTTTTAGGATAGCTGCATATAAATGCGTTCCTGTTTGAACTGATTTTTTAGCTATTACTAATTTCTTTTCTCCTCCTGATACAATTTGAAAATCTGTATATCCAGTGGTATCCTCGAACAACGAGATATAATTATCCGTATCCGTGTACCCATATCCTTTCGAAGATGAATAAGCAATAACATTTTTCCCTTCAATGTTTACAAACGAAACATTTGATATATTATCACTATCCTTGTCTACTACCGTACTTTCACCTCCTTGTATATTTAACAGATTCAAAATACCATCGGTTCCTGTTTCAGCATTTCCGTCTTTATCCGTTATGTAAGCAAGGCAAATTTCATCTGACACTTTTCCTATTTGTGCCGATATAATCACTAACGAGTTGCTTTCAATCAACACACTTTCTTCTTGCCAAACATCATTTAAACACGTTGCATAATGTACGCCATTTTTTCCAGATAAATTTATAAGATCTCCTTCTGAATTTTTCAACCATGCAGCATACACAGTATTTCCATCAACAGCTAACGAAGGCTTCACATCTGCATAATTATTTTCTGTCAATACTGTTGTTGAACTAAATTCATTTTTATCCGTATCAAATTTTGTAACTGCTATTTCACATTTTTTTGCAATTTCAGAAATTGACGAATCCGATTTTTCCTCTTTTGAAGAATTTGTCCATGCAATATAAATATCTTTTCCACAGACAACCGCATCAAAATAATAATCTGCTGTATGATCGTCATCAACAATTTTAGGTTGCATCCATGAATCACTATTTTTATCATATAAGGAATACATTAATACTGATTGATTACCTACTGTACGCGAAGCATCCAACGAATTAAAAAGCATTAATTTCGTTCCATTATCTGTCGCAACAATTTTAGGGTTTGAATCCTCATACGCATTTTCCTCTAATACTCCAACATACTTATTCTCAGTTTCTTTCTTTAACACACCATCCCATATATCACCTGAAGAGGTCTTCTGCTTTACAAAATCACACTCTCTTATTTTCGTTGATTCTTTAGTGATTCTGGATGTCATCTCTTTACCATCACTGCTATATACAATTTTCTTACCACTTTTCCAAAGCGGTTTACGATAAATATTGCCCAAAAGTGACGCGCTTACGCCAGCCTCCCCTTCAACATAATCTCGGACTACAACTTGATCCTCCTCATTTCTACTATCTGATTCCAAAGAAACAGTGTTAGAAAACGAACCATAGCACGAGACATCACAAATATACGCAACACCAACACCACCAGATAATGTTACTTTAGGCAGAACAATATCCCATGTACCATTTGAATACACAGACACCGTATCATTTGAAAAGTCAAGTCCAAGATTGATTTTCTGAGCAGAACTAAGTTCTAATTCAGCAGAAATTACAACTGGAATTTCCACCACTGCAACCTGCCATTTTTTTTCTGTTTTGAAACTAAGCTGTACATTAATTTGTCCTGAAACAGATTTCATCTTTTGATGATCCTCATTCATAACACCTTCAACAAATCCATAAACTGATGCTTTTATATTCTTCCTTGCTGGCATAGAAGCATACCCTTTTTTTTCAGCCAATTTCAATAGAGATGAACCATTTTTTATAGATTCGTCATGTTTTTCAACTGCCTTTTTAAATGTATTCCACTCTCCCTGTTCTAAATCAAACAAACTGGTGTCACTATTTTTTAAATCTACACCAATCCCAGCCCGAATCATGTCTCCTGACATTTCCATTTTTACAGGAACCATGCCAAAATCTAAAGCAACCTCTCCGCCACCAATAACTGGTATAGAATCCGGTAATGTAAAACTGGTTTTCAATCCATTTAATTTTACATCCTCGTATTTAAAGGCATTATCCTTTAACTCCTTATATGCATTTGTCATGTCAACGTCATGCTGCAATTGATTTTCTGAAACTTCTCCACTGTCAATCTTTTTTAACAATGGTTCTAAATTATAGATGTAATACTCATTTTCCGTAGTTTGAAAAATTGCAACAGTAGTACCAACTCTTGCTTTATTTGCATAACTATAATACATTCCTGACTCTGAATGCCCACTTACCTGTGCTGAAATGAGTTCTAAACCACTTCTGCTTACTACAGCAGCTTGATTGCCAACCAAAACTTTTCCTATTTTGCTGTCAAAATCAACATAATCCATCCACTCATCTAAAATAATATCTCCGTTTTGTGAGCAATAGTTATAAACATAATCACTGTCATTATAAACGTAATCGTCATCCTTCTTTTTCCTAACAACAAATATTCCTGTTTCATATACCGAAGCATTCCACCACCAACACGAATATCCGCATACACTTTCATCAAGCAATCTCTCGCCCTTTATATTATATATACCATCTTCTGTTGTATACACCCCTGTTTTTGCAAAATCATAAACATCTTCCGCTATAATGTCCATGTCAGTATTTATTATAAAATAATCAGATCCATCACTACACAATATAACCGCTATATCATCTTTTTCATAAACATTGCGAACATTGCCTGTTAGCTTTTTCTCTGTATCTAAATTAATTATTTCGAGATTTCTATTTGTCTTCTTTCCATAACCGAGATAACTATCTCCTGCTTTTTTTACTTCCAAACAATCCCATATCTTATCTTTTTTAATATCATATACAATACCTCCTGTCTCTAAAAATCTGTCGCATACAATATCAAAATGCTCTCTATTATCAGACAAAGAAACGTAAGGAATCCATTCATCTTCCAACTTTTTAATTTCATTCCCCATTGCATCGACTAAATAATAAGGACCATCACCCATAACATTTTTACTTACAATACCATAATTCCCCTTCCAAAAATAAAGTCTATATATATCAGTCTTATATTTCTGCTTTTCTTTTTCAAGAACATATCTCTTCTTTTGTGTTCCACCACTTTCACATCCCCAAAAAGCTATTCCATCTTTTAACTTAACAACATCTGAAACAGATTTATAAGGAAGTTTTGTTTTTCCCTTTTCATTCACATAATATAAATTTTCTTCTAGTGTATTATTATCATTATCGTAAACATCCTCACTCACATAAATTCCACTTTCTGTTATACTCGCTATATAATATTTTCCCCATTCTTTTTCCGTATCCACTGCGGATAAAGTATAATTTAAAGAACCATCTTTTGCATTCAACCATGCTATTTTCTCTCCTTTAACTCCTTTTCTATAAAAAAGAACAGCCCACCAACCATCATAACAAGCCCAATCACGTCCCCCATCATTATTTGGCGAACACACTAACTGAACACCGCCTCCATCTGATATGCTCCCTTCTAGGTAGACAAGTGAAATAATTAAACTTGTTACTTAGGAGGGAGCATATTTTATGTCTAAAA
>ENA-USUG01003703-USUG01003703.1-human-gut-metagenome-genome-assembly--contig:-NODE-3703-length-20307-cov-6.185269_pt1 | contig 20307 bp, 16 predicted proteins | sample MGYA00250059_ERZ773394 | MGnify/ENA primary metagenome ERZ773394 (study PRJEB29103, sample SAMN06111957) | human gut metagenome | biome: human gut; feature: ankylosing spondylitis patient; material... | reverse complement strand
GTGTAAAGGTAGCACAGCAGACTCTGACTCTGTATGTGAGGGTTCGAATCCTTCACCCGCTGCCACAAAAGTCCTGAAACCACAAGGTTTCAGGACTTTTCTTTACTTTCCGGAATTGATTTCTTCCGGATCATTCCCTGCGTATTTTACACTTTTTTCTGAATTGCCTGTTCGACCAAAAACTGAATATACCCGGACTGCTTGAATGGCGAGTTGCTGTGTTTTTTGCGCGCGTGTGAACCGTTTGTCTGACGTTTTTCAACAGTGATCCAGAGCGGGTAAAGAGGCATCACAGATCTGCGTTACCGGCGTTCAGTTTTTCCTATATGGTTATTTGCCCGCGGCTGTGGTATAGTCAAAGTGGAACAACAACGATCCCAAATACGAGATCATTTTTATGAATTTTACGAAAGAGAGGACTGTGACCATGAATCGCGAATGCATTTTAGAGCAGGCCAAGCAGCATGACAGCTTTTATCTTTATGAGGAGGCCATCATCCGGAAGAATACGGAACAGCTGAAGACGGATTTCCCCGGTGTGACCTTCCTGTATTCCGTGAAATGCAACCCCTATCCGGAGGTTTTGCGCTGCGTACTGAATCAGGGCTTCGGCGTGGACGCAGCCAGTCTGGCTGAGTGCGTTATGGGCCAGAAGGCCGGTCTGGGCAAGGACATGGTGATCTTCTCCGCCCCCGGTAAGACCATGGCGGACATCCGGGGCGGCTTGGGCATCTCCACGCTGGTGGCTGACAGTGCCGCGGAGGTGGAGCGCATTCAGGAGGCTGCTGCGGAGCAGGGCGTTGTGGCGGAGATCGGCCTGCGGGTCAACCCTGACTTCACCTATACCGCCGATACCGGTGTCGCTTCCAAGTTCGGCATTGACGAGCAGCTCATCTATGATTCTATGAAGTCTTGGAAGAAGCTGCCCAACATCCGCATCGTGGGCCTCCATGCCCACCTGAAGAGCCAGGAGCTCAGCGCTGAGACGCTGAAGGGCTATTATCGGAATATGTTCCGGCTGTCTGTTTCCATGCGGGAGGCTTTCGGTACCCTGAAGTTTGTGAACCTGGGTTCCGGCATGGGTATTCCCTTCTGCGAGACGGATAAGCCCTTTGATACGACGGCTCTGGGTGCTGAGACCCAGCGGCTCATGGCAGAGTTCCAGGAAAAGCTGCCGGAGACCCGCTTCTACATCGAGACCGGCCGTTACGCCGTTGGTACCGCCGGTACCTACGTCGCCAAGGTGGTGGACAAGAAGGTCACCCATGGCAAGAACTTCGTGCTGCTCAGCGCCACGCTGAACGGCTTTGCCCGTCCCTCCATGGTGGCCATGCTGGAGCACTTCATGGGCAATGGCCCCATCGCCGCATGGGAGCCGATCTACACCGGTGATCACTCCTTCCAGATGATCCCCCTGGTGGAGACTGCGGAGCGGGAGACCGTCACCGTGACGGGCAACCTCTGCACCGGCACGGATCTGGTCCTTTCCGATGCGGACATGCCCAAGATGGAAGTGGGCGACACCGTGGTGTTCCCCAACGCCGGCTCTTACGCCGCCGTTATCAGCCCCATGCAATTTGCCTCTCAGCCCAAGCCTGCCCAGCTGTTCCTGCGGGCTGACGGCACTGTGGTGAACACGGATTTCTAAGTCCGTAGGCCCACATTCGATAGCGTGCAATTCAATGACCGGCGGAGCCAGCTATGCTGGCTCCGCTGCGTTTTTATCAGTCAGTTCTTGAGGACTGTCGCTATGAGCCGCTCTGGAACATTTTCGGAACAAGACTTGCATTTTTCCGGGATTTGTGGTAGTGTAAGCACAGAATTTGAAAGATTTGCCCGGGCAAATCTTTTTTTCATGTGAGGAGAAATCATGGAAAATCACTTTGAGATCTGTATGACGGAGGACCAGCTTCGAGGTATCAGCTCCATCGGTCTGGCCCACATGGGGGATGCGGTGTTTGAACTGCTGGTGCGGGGATGGCTGTGTCAGCACGGCAAAGCCACCGGCAAAGGACTCCATCAGGCCACCATCCAGCTGGTACGGGCGGAGCATCAGGCGGCCTGCGCGGAGAAGATCCTCCCCATGCTGACGGAGGAGGAACTGGCTGTGTTCCGCCGGGGCCGCAACGCGCAGGTCCATTCGATACCCAGCCACGCCAGCCGCGCCCAGTACAGCACCGCCACGGCGCTGGAGGCCCTGTTCGGCTGGCTGTATCTGGGCGGACAGCGCCAGCGGGCCAGCGATCTCTTTGACGTGATGATGGAGGAATAAGAAATGCCCTTGGACGCAATTTCCCTCCGGGCCGTGGTGGAGGAGCTGCGGCCCCAGCTTTTGAATTTACGAATCGATAAGGTGCAGCAGCCCGCCCGCGATCAGGTGATCCTACTGCTGCGGGGCAACAAGCGGCTTCTGCTGAACGCCGGGGCTAATGCCCCCCGCCTCCAGCTGACGGAGCTGCTGCGGGACAATCCGGCAGAGCCGCCCATGTTCTGTATGCTGCTGCGCAAGCATCTGGTGGGGGCACGGGTGGCAGAGATCACCCAGCCGGGTTTGGAACGGCTGGTGCGAATTGAACTGGACGTGACCGATGATTTCGGTCAGCCGGGCCACCGGACGCTGGTGCTGGAGGCCATGGGCCGCCGCTCCAACCTGATCCTGCTGGACGGTGAGAACCGGGTCATCGACTGTATGCGCCGGGTGGACGCAGAGATGTCCGCAGCCCGGCAGGTTTTGCCGGGGCTTTTTTACGAGCCTCCCGCCTCCACAGGACGGCTGCCCTTTTTAGAGGAAACAGAGGAGGGCCTTGCCGAAAAGCTGGCCCAAGTCAATCCGGAGATCCAGCTGGATCGCTTCCTGCTGGACGCCTATTTCGGAATTTCGCCCCTGATGGCCCGGGAACTCAGCTTCCGGGCCTGCGGGGAAACGGACGGGCGGCTCTGCAATCTGGACGAGGCCGGAAGAAGCCACTTTCAGGACGCTTTCTTTGCATTTACAAACTGTGTAAAGGAAAACCAATTTAAGCCGATCGTTCTGAAACGGGAGGGTGTTCCCTTTGAATTTTCCGCCCTGCCGGTGCACCAATACGGCCTTGCGGCGGAAACGGAGACCTTTGAGAGCTTTTCCGCTCTGCTGGACAGCTTTTATGAAGCCAAGGAGCGGCAGGAGCGGGTGCGGCAGCGGGGAGCAGACCTGATCCGCACCGCTACCACCGCCCGGGACCGGGTGCGGCGGAAGCTGGCCTTGCAGGAGAAGGATTACGCCGCCACCCAGGAGCGGGACGCTCTGCGGCTGTCCGGGGACCTCATCACCGCCAATCTCTACCGCATGGAGCGTGGGGAGAGCAAGCTGGTCTGCCAGAATTACTACGATGAAGATCTGGCGGAGGTCACCATTCCGCTGGACCCGCTGCTGACGCCCCAGCAGAACGCCGCCAAGTATTATAAGCGCTACACCAAGGCCAAGACGGCGGAGAAGTACCTCCGGGAGCAGATGTCTCTGGCTCGTCGGGACCTTGCTTATTTAGAGAGCATTTTGCAGGAGATCCAGCAGGCGGAAACGGAGCAGGATTTTCTGGACATCCGGGGGGAAATGAGCGATGCCGGCTTCATCCGTAAGCAGGGGAAGAAGGTGCTCCAGCGGCCCTCCAAGCCACGGGAATTCAAAACCTCCGGCGGCTTCCGGGTGCTGGTGGGGCGGAACAACCGCCAGAACGACAAGCTGACCCTGAAGGACGCCGACTATCGGGATCTGTGGTTCCATGTGCAAAAGCTCCACGGCTCCCATGTGATCCTCTGTACCAACGGCGGGGAGCCGGGGGATCAGGATATTACAGAGGCCGCAAGTCTGGCAGCCTACTACTCCCAGGCCAAGGACAGCGCTAACGTGCCGGTGGACTGTACACAGGTGAAGTATGTCAAAAAACCGGCGGGCGCCCGCCCCGGCATGGTGATCTACACCACCTACCGCACCGTCAACGTCACCCCGGCGGAGGACTTGGTGAAGCGTCTGCAAGCCGGAAAATAACAGGAAAAAAGAGCACCGTAAGGTGCTCTTTTTTGTTGAATGGCTCAGGCTGTGTGAGGTGCGTGGCCGGTGTTGTCCTCCGTGTCCCGGAACAGCAGCGTGACGCACCAGAGACCTGCCAGCCCGACCAGCGCGTAGACGATCCGGGAAAGGACGGCGGCCTGTCCGCCGAACAGGAATGCGACGGTGTCAAAGCCGAACAGCCCCACGCCGCCCCAGTTCAGCGCGCCGACGATCACAAGGATCAGCGCAATTTTGTCAACAATCATATTGTACCTCCTGTGTGACAAGTGAACTGTCCGTAGTGTTTTCGTAAAAGACGGATTTTATTCATGCCTTGCAAGGCAGATGCGTCTGCATTATAATGAAAAACGAAATCAAAAACAGCGAGGGATACCTATGGATCAACGATTTGAACAGACCGCCTTTTACCCGGCGGATATCTTACTGCCGCAGACGGCTGAAATGAAAAAATGGCCGGTGGTCGCCTGTGACCAATTCACCTCCCAGCCAGACTACTGGCAGGCGGCGGAAGCAGCCGTAGGGGAGGCTCCGTCAGCCCTGCGGCTGGTGCTGCCGGAGGTCTATCTGAACGGCCCGGATGTGGACAAGCGAATTGAGACCATCAACGCTTCTATGGACCGCTACTTGGCGGATGGCCTGTTCCGGACACTCTCGGACAGCCTGATCTATCTGGAGCGTACCCAGTCTGACGGCCGGGTGCGGCATGGATTGATTGGCTGCGTTGATCTGGAGCAATATGACTTCACCCCTGGCTCCGGGGCGCTGATCCGGGCCACGGAGGGGACGGTGTTGGAGCGCATCCCACCCCGGGTACGGGTGCGGGAGCACGCGGCGCTGGAGCTGCCCCATGTGATGCTGCTGATCGACGATCCGCGGAGAAGCGTGATCGAACCGCTGACAGGGGAGACCGGCGTCATGGAGCCCCTCTATGACACGGACCTCATGCTGGGCGGCGGCCATGTGAAGGGCTGGCGGCTGACTGATAGTCAGATGAACCGGGTGGCCAACACCCTGAGTGCCTTGAAAAGTCAGGAGGCCATGGCGGATAAGTACGGCATGGCGGACGCGGCCCCGCTGCTGTTCGCCGTGGGAGACGGCAATCATTCTCTGGCCACCGCCAAAGCCTGCTACGAAAATCTGAAAAAGGTGACGCCGCCGGAGCAGTGGGCATCCTTGCCCGCCCGGTACGCCCTGGTGGAGGTGGTGAATCTTCACGATGACGCGTTGACCTTTGAACCCATCCACCGGGTACTGTTCCATGTGGACGGCCGGGATCTGTGGGACGCCTTTCAGGCGTTCTATCCCGGCGCGCATACTGGCGGGGGAGAGGGGCATACGGCAGAGGTCTGCGGTCAGGGAATGGACGGCCTGTGGACGGTTCCGCACCCCAAAGCGCAGTTGACGGTGGGAACGCTGCAAGCCTTTCTGGACGCATATTGCAGGGACCATCCGGAGGTGCAGGTGGATTACATCCACGGGGATGACGTGGCCCGAAAGCTGGGCATTCGGCCGGGGAATCTGGGATTCCTGCTGCCGCTCATGGGGAAGGAGCAGCTGTTCCCCACCGTGATGGCCGACGGCGTGCTGCCCCGCAAGACCTTCTCCATGGGAGAGGCGCGGGATAAGCGCTACTATCTGGAAGCCAGGAGGATTCGATGAAGATACAGGAACAGGCCCCGGCGAAAATCAATCTGGCCCTGAACATTTTAGGCCGCCGGACGGACGGCTACCACGAGCTGCGGATGGTGATGCAGTCCGTTTCCCTTTGCGACACAGTAACGGTGGAGGAGACTGGCATCGGCTTCGCGCTGCTGGCGGACGGCTTCACGGTCCCGGCGGGGAAGTCCTCCTTGGAGCAGCAGGCGGCGGAAGCCTTTTTTGCCGCCGTCGGACGGCCCGTGCCGCCCCTGACCGTGCATCTGGAAAAAACCACCCCGGCCTACGCAGGCTTGGGGGGCGGCAGCGCGGATGTGGCGGCGCTGCTGCGGTGCCTGCGCCGGCAGTATGCGCCGGAAATGCCCGTGGAGCAGCTGCGGGCCATCGGACTGACGGTGGGCAGTGATATGCCCTTCTGCGTTTCCGGCGGCACGGCTCTGGCGGAGGGCCGGGGGGAACGGCTGACGGCGCTGCCTGCCCTGCCGGATTGTTGGATCGTACTGTGCAAGCCGGAATTCGGCATCCCCACGCCTGCGCTGTTCACGTTGGCGGATGCCGGGACACCGAAAAACCGCCCGGATATCGACGGCATGATCCGCGCACTGTCTGCGGAGGATCTGGGCGGCGTGGCGGCACGGCTGTGCAACGTGTTCGAGGAATTTCTGCCGGAGGAATACCATGAGGTGTTCCACATCAAAAACCGGCTTTTGGAGCTGGGGGCGCTGAACGCCGCCATGAGCGGCTCCGGGCCGACGGTGTTCGGCATTTTCCGGGAGAAAACGGCGGCGAAGGCAGCGGAGACCGCCTTGAAGCAGTGCTATCCGCAGACCTATTTGGCAAAACCTGTTGGCGAGTTGGTATAAAACATAAAATTTCCGTCCAGAATCCAGATACATGAGAATTGTATCCGGAAAGGACGGAAATTTTTTATGAAACAGCGGTTACATCCCATCGAGCTTACGTTGATGATCGTGGCGGCGCTGGCGCTGACCTCCGGGGCAGTGGCCCTTCACACCCAGAGCCAGCTAGCGGAAAAGGTGGTGCGGCTTCACGTACTGGCCAACTCCGATTCCGAGGAGGATCAGGCGCTGAAGCTGAAGGTGCGGGACGCCGTGCTGGAACAGGCCACGGAGACCCTCCGGGGAGCGGACAGTCAGGCAGAGGCCAGCCGCCGCTTGACGGATATCCTCCCGGAGCTGGAGGAAACGGCCCGTGCCGTCATCACGGCCAACGGCTATGATTACGGCGTCCGAGCGGAGCTGGCGGAAACGTCCTTTCCCACAAAGGAATATGACGGCTTTGCCCTGCCCGCCGGGGAATATCTGGCTTTGCGGGTCCTGATCGGAGAGGCGGCGGGGCAGAACTGGTGGTGCGTGGTGTTTCCGCCCCTGTGTACGGCGGCGGCCAGCGATGTTCCCACCGTCGCGCTGGATGCGGGACTGACGGATCAGGAGGTGGCCCTCATCACGGAGGCGGACGAGGGCTATATCCTGAAATTCAAATCAGTGGAGCTGTGGCAGACCTTAAAAGCAAAGCTGGCCAAATGACAACAGCCCGTGCGGATCAATTCCGCACGGGCTGTTACAGGTTTTACAGAACTTTATTCAGGAAGGTGACGAGCCGGGGGCTTTCCGGGTGGGAGAACAGCTCGTGGGAGGGCTTATCCTCGCCGATGACGCCGCCGTCCAGGAAAATGGTACGGCTGCTGACCTCCCGGGCGAAGCGCATCTCGTGAGTCACCACGATCATGGTCATGCCGCTCTCCGCCAGATCCTTCATCACGTCCAGCACCTCACCGATCATCTCCGGGTCCAGAGCACTGGTAGGCTCGTCGAACAGCATGACCTCCGGGTCCATCATCAGGGAACGCACAATGGCGATCCGCTGCTTCTGGCCGCCGGAAAGCTGGCTGGGATAGGCGTCGGCCCGGTCGGCCAGACCCACCTTTGCCAAAAGCTCCAAGGCCTTCTCCTGTGCGTCGGACTGGGACATCCCCTTAATGCGCACCGGGGCGGCGGTGAGGTTGTGCATCACGTCCATGTTGTTGAACAGGTTGAACTGCTGGAACACCATGCCCATCCGCTGACGGCAGTGGTCGATGGCCTTGCCCTTGATGGTGCAGATGTCCGTGCCGTCAAAGAGGATCTGGCCGGAGGTAGGCTGCTCCAGCAGATTCAGGCAGCGGAGGAAGGTGGACTTGCCGCCGCCGCTGGGACCGATGATGGAGACCACCTCATTTTCGTGGAAGGTGGTGCTGATCCCCTTGAGGACTTCCAGCTTGTGGAATTTTTTTTGCAGGTCCACAACCTTCAGAATTTCACGCTTATTTTCCATGGGACAGCTTCCTTTCCGCCAGAGACACCGCCCGGCCGCTGACGAAGGTCAGCATGAAGTAGCACAGCGCCGCCACAGCCAGACATTCCAGATTCTTGTAGGTCACGGCGATCACATCGTTGGTGCGGAACATCAGGTCGGCAATGCCAATCACGGAGACGATGGAGGATTCCTTGATGACGGTGACGAACTCGTTGCCCAGCGCCGGGAGAATATTGCGGATGGCCTGAGGGAGGACCACCAGCCGCATGGCCTCACCGCTGCTGAAGCCAACGCTCCGAGCGGCCTCCATCTGTCCGCCGTCCACAGCCTGAATACCGGAGCGGATGATCTCCGCCACATAGGCGCAGCTGTTCATGCTCATGGCCACGATACCGGCGGCGAACCGGGAGAAGTTGGGAATCCAGGGAATGTTAGGAATGGTAATGCCGATCATAGGCAGACCGTAGAAGATAAACATGAGCTGCACCATCAGCGGCGTTCCGCGGACAAACTCGATGTACGCCACCGCGATCCACCGCAGGGGAGGGATGCGGCACATCCGCAGAGAGGCCATCAGGGTGCCCAGTATCGCGCCGAACAGAACGGAGAAGGCGGCGATGATGAGCGTGTTGACGATGCCTTCGGTGAAAAAGCTGTTGTAGCGTTCTATCAGCTTTGCCATGGTTTCCAAAAAGGCCATGGGAGAATTCCTCCTTGTTTGTGTGCCGGTATCCGGCAAATATCAGGCGGGCACGCGAGGAACCAGAATTGGTTCCCCGCGCGTCCGTGCTTGGTTCTAATCAGAATCGGTATTTATTTTACAGACCCATGCTGGCTGCCAGCTCCACAGCCTCGTCATAAGCCTTCAGGTAGCTGCCGTCATTGACCACCTGATTGATGACGGTGTTGACTTCTGCCAGCAGATCCTCGCTGCCCTTGGCGGCCACAACGGCCTTGCCGAAGGAGGCTTCCTCAGAGGTGAAGGCGAAGTTGGAGACTTCCAGACCGCCGTTGCTGGTGGCGATCAGAGATTCGCCCACAGCCTGATCCACCACCAGGCCGGCGATGTTGCCGTTCTGAACTTCCAACGCCAGAGCGGGATACTTTTCCAGCTCGAACAGCTCGCTGTCAGGCAGAGCGGTCTGGATCAGCTGAGACTGGATGGTGCCCTTCTGCGCGCCGACCTTCTGGCCTGCCAGAGATTCCTTGGTGGAATACAGGTCCGCGTTGCCTGCCTTTACAATGAGAAGCTGAGCGCTTTTCTCATACAGGTCGCTGAAGTCGATCTCCTCGGCTCTCTCAGGGGTCTTGGTGAAGGCGGCGATGCCCAGATCCACCTGACCGGACTTCACGGCGGGGATGATGCCGTCAAAGGACATATCCACCACTTCCAGTTCCACGCCCAGATGATCGGCGATCTGCTGGGCCAGCCACATATCGCAGCCTGCGAAGTTAGCATTCAGATCCTTGAACTCGTAGGGAGCGTACTGGGCTTCCGTACCCACTACCAGCTTGCCACTGGTCTTGACCTTTTCCAGCAGACTTGCCGCTGCGGCCGGTTCTGCCGGGGTTTCCTCAGCCGGGGTGCTGTCCGCCGGAGCGGAATCTTCAGTTTTGCTGCCGCAGCCGGTCAGCAGAGACAGCATCATCATGGCGCCCAGCGCCAGAGACATGAGCTTTTTCCATGTATTCTTTTTCATATGATCCTCCAAATCCTGAGTGATTATTGAATCAACTCTGTTTATACGTATGATTATACGCGATATTCAGTTAAAATCAATAGGCAAACTGTATATAATCGAAAACTCACTGAATGAATATTTATAAATATTCACAATATGCGAATAAATTGCCGTCAGAAGGACAGGCCCTCCATCCGGTCAAAGGCTTCTTTCAGGCGGTCCAGCCCCACCGTACACGCAATGCGGAAATGTCCGGCGCCGGTGCTGCCGAACAGCGTGCCGGGTGTGACCAGAACATGGGCCCGTTTCAGGAGCGCCTGACAGAAGTCCTCGGCGCTGAGGCCGGTTTTCTCAATGCCGGGGAAGAGGTAGAAGGTGCCCTTGGGCCGTACCAGACTGAGGTAGGGGATCTGCTCCATCCGGTCCGCCGCGTAGAAAATGCGGTCCCGGTAGGCCAGAACGTATTTCTCACGAATGGTCTGCCGGATCGCCAGCGCCTGTATGGCGGCCCGCTGGGAGATGGAGGGGGCCGTATAGATCAGGGAGTTGTTGATGTTGCTCATGACCTTCAGTATCTCCGGCTCCGCGATGGCTACGCCCACCCGCCAGCCGGTCATGAGAAAATTCTTGGAAAAGCTGTTCAGGGTGATGACCCGGTGGGCAAGCCCCGGGATCGTGCGGAGGGGAATGAAGTCCCCCTCATAGAGGTAGGTGGTATAGATCTCATCCGCCGCGATCAGCAGGTCATGCTCCTCCGCCACCCGGCCCAGCAGCTCCAGCGTGGAGCGGTCATAGCCCATGCCGGTGGGGTTGCAGGGATTGTTGAACACGATAAGCTTGGTACGGGGGGTGATGGCCGCCCGGAGACGGGCTTCGTCAATGGCCCACGCCTCATTAGCATAGGTGGGGACCTCCACGCACACACCGCCGGCCAGTTCCGCCTGGGTGCGGTAGAGGGAGAAGTAGGGGGAAAAGACGATGACCTCATCACCGGGGTCCAGAACGGACAGCATCACCAGCGCCATTCCCATGCTGCTGGAAGCGGTGACCAGAACGTGATCCAGGGAGAGGGGCTGCTTGAAATCTGTCTGCCATGCGTCACAGACGGAGCGGATCAGCTCCGGATCACCCTTCGGATCTCCATAGTGGGTGTACCCGGCCTTGGCTTCCCGGAAGGCGGTGTCGATGATGGCGTCATCGGTGATAAAGTCCGTGTCGCCGATGCTGAGATCAATGATGTCCGAATACCGGGCCAGCGCGTCGGTGTCCAGACTCAGTCCGGCGTCGGAATTCTGAAATCGCTTGGCGATATATGATTTTGCAGGTCTCATCGCGTTTCTCCTTTCACCCGGGGGATCACGGTGGACCCGTTGGGAATGATATAGGTGGATTTTCCGTCCAGTTCCGCGGCTTTCAGTAAGGCGTCCATATCGGAAAAGGCGTGGATCCCCATGGGTGCAACGGTCTGGGGATCAATGGAGGAATACATGAAAATGCGGTACCGCTGGGCCTGCTCACAGTTCAGAAAGAAGATGTAGCCTGCCACGGTGAAGGCCTCCCGCAGACGCTGCTCAATGGAGCCGTCCTGTAAATTCTTGCTCCAGTCGAAGTACTCGGCGGGGCCGCCGCCCTCCGGCGCTTCGATCATCAGAACCAGCGTACCGCCGGGCTTCAGCGCGGATTCCACATTGTCAATGGTCTTGGTGCCCTGATAGAGGGAGATGTCCTTGGGAAAGCCGCCGCAGCTGGTGACCACGGCGTCTGCCCGGCAGGGAATATCCACCCGGTAAATGTCATCCACGGCAGTACAGGCCCGCTCCCAGGAGGTCAGATAGTGGCCGGAGAAGATATACGAGAGCTTCATGTCGGCGTTCATCACCAGATTTACCATGAAGAGGTTGTTCACCAGTGACGCCGCCTCGCACATATCCTCGTGCAGCGGGTTTCCCGCCAACACGCCGTTTCCGATGGCGGGATTGGTGCGGAGCTTGGTGCTGTCCAGCGAATAGGCGTGGTTGTGGCGGATGGTCTCCAAGCCGCTGATGCCGGGGAGGATGCTCTTCCGTCCGCCGCCGAAGCCGGCCATCACATGATGGGTGGCGGCGCCTAAACAGACCACCAGATCCGCTTCCGCGGCAGTGCGGTCGATCCACACTGGTGTCTCATGGGGCGTAGTGCCCAGATAGGCAAGATCCTTGGCCTCGCAGTCATGATTCTTCACACGGACCCGGTTATAGACCCCGTCGGTGACCAGTGTCCGCAGTTCCTGCTCATTGCCGCCGATGTGAGTGCCGTTGGCCACCACGATGGTCAGATGCTCCGGCTGTACGCCGCATTCGTCGATGAGATAGTCAACGAGATGGGGGATCACCAGATCCTGCCGCATCCAGAATCGGGTCATGTCACTGATCACCAGCGCCACCCGATCTCCGGGGCGGACCCGCTGGCGCAGAGGCGCGCTGTCGATGGGCTGCTCCAGCGAGGCGAACAGGGCAGAACGGATGTCGCTGATGGGTGGCGTCTCTGTTCCATGCAGCTCCGCCAGAATATCCGCTTCGTTCAGGGAAAGGGACACAGACCCATGTCCATATTTAAAATTGTAGGTTTTCATAAGCAGCCTCCTATGAAGACACATGAATAATAATTCATTATACACGTCAAAATTGAATGTTCAATAACCAATCTGCCGCCGCTTCACCAAAATTCGGCGTTGTTCAGCGGAGGACTTTTGTGTTTTTTTGACAAGGGAGGGCAAAGATAAAAACCGCCCGCCCGGAAATCCAGACGGGCGGCTGGATCAGCGGCACAGATAAGCGTCAATATCAAAGGGCTGCAATGCAGTAGTGGATTTCAGATATAAGGGATGGTGGGGATGGCCGGATTTCAGAAGCGGCCCGGCGGTGAACCATTGAGCGTTTGCGGCCTGACCGTCAGCGGCGAAATCCCGCATACAGTCCATGAGGTAATCCCGCTTTTCGATGATGTTCCCCCAGGCGGCCCAGATAGCAGGGGTCTCCGAAAGGGAGAGAAGATAGCGGAAGGCTTTCCGGTTCTCTTCGTGGAGAGCGCTGTTGCACACCCGCTCCATATCGTCCGGCCGGGTGGCCCGCTGGGCGTAGACATTGAACATGAGAAAGCTGTCATAGCCGTTGTTCAGGGCGATGCGCTGGGCGGACTGCAGGGTGGGGTCCAGCGCGTCCGGCGCGGCGGTGGAGGGGTTGATCCCCACGCAGATCAGAGACTTTTGGCCCCGGGTGCCTAAAATGTAACGGTATTCGGAATAGGTGTTGGGCACATAGAGCCAGCGGCTTACATCGTAATCCGGGGAGGGGCGCAGGGCGGCGTCCAGCGCCGGTTCAAACAGCTCGAGGGCCACGGTATCCGTGGTGCCCTGTGGAATATGGGGCATGACGATCACTCCTGTATGTCAGAATTCATAGCGAAGCCATTGTAGCATGGCGGCGAAAAAAAGGCAATCGGGTCTGTTTTTGGCGGCGGCGTTGTGATAGAATGGGAAAAAAACGAACTGCGGGAGGTCACTATGCTGACGATCTTGATCGGCCGTGCCAAAACGGGAAAATCGGATACCATGCTGCGGCGGATGGCGGAGCTGGGGGAGAGCAGCCAGCAGATCCTGCTGGTGCCGGAGCACGCCTCCCACCAGGCGGAGGTGGACGTGTGCAGCGCCTGCGGCGATACCGCCAGCCGTCATGCCGAGGTGCTGAGTTTTCGGCGGCTGAGCGAGCGGGTGCTGAGCATCACCGGCGGCATCGCGGACGTGACGCTGGATAACGGCGGCAAGCTGCTGACCCTCCAGCGGGCGCTGCTGGAAACGGCCCCTCAGATGACCGTGTATCGGAAGCCCTCGCAGAAGGTGGGCTTTCTGGAACAGATGCTGGCGCTGTTCGACGAACTGCGAAGCTACGAGGTGACCCCGGAGATCCTGTACCAGCAGGCGCAGGACATAGACGGTGCCACCCACGACAAACTGACGGATCTGAGCCTGCTCTACGCCGCCTATGAGGCCCGGCTCCGCCGTCCCGGCCTGGACGCACGGGACCGGATGACCAAGCTCTGCGACCATTTGGAGGAGTCCGGCTATGTGCGGGGCAAGGACATTTTCATCGACGGCTTTACCTATTTCAACGCGCAGGAGCGGCGGGCGCTGGCGATTTTTCTGCGGCAGGCCCGGTCTGTCACGGTCACGCTGTTAGGGGAGGTCAACAGCCGGGAGGAGATCTTTGAACCCACGCTGAAAACCATGTCCATGCTGGAGCGGTTGGCCGCTTCTGAGGGGAAATCTGTAAAGCTACTATCCTTAACAAATGAGGACCCGTCAGCACTTGGACATTTGGAGCGCCATTTCTTTGGGGAGAATCTGCCCTATGAGGGCGACAGCGCCGCCATCCGGCTCCGGGAGGCCGCCACTGTCTATTCCGAGGTGGAGCAGACCGCCGCCGACATCCGCCGTCTGCTGGCGGCGGGGAAGTGCCGCTGCCGGGACATCACCGTGGCGGCCCGGAATATGACGGAGTACGCCGGGACCATCGAAACGGTGTTTGAGCGGTACGGGATCCCGGTGTATCTCAGCCGCCGCAGCGACATTCTGGAAAAGCCGGTGCTGAGCCTGCTGACCGGCGTGCTGTCCTCCATCTCCAACGGCTATGAGTACGAGGATATGTTCCGCTGGCTGAAAACCGGTTTGGCGGGCCTGACGGCAGAAGAATGTGACCTGCTGGAAAACTATGTTCTGAAATGGGACATCCACGGCCAGACGTGGCTCCGTGACGAGGATTGGACGGAAAACCCGGACGGCTACGGCGCGCCGTGGAACGACCGGCGGCAGGCCGTGCTGACGCAGGTAAATCAACTGCGCCGCCGGGTGCGGGAGCCGCTGGAGCGTCTGGCGGCGGGCTTGAAGGCCGGGGAGACGGCCCGGGACTATGTAGAGGCCCTGTACGGTTTCATGGAGGAGCTGAAACTGGAAACGGCCCTGACGGAGCGGATGCACGCCCAGGCGGAGGCGGGCCGGATGCAGGAGGCGGAGGAGACCGCTCAGCTTTGGGAGATCCTCTGCGGTGTGCTGGATCAGTTTGTGGAAATTTTAGGGGAAGAACACTTGGAACAGAGCGAGTTTGAGCGGATGTTCCGACTGGTGCTGACCCAGTACAGCGTGGGTACCATCCCCGTGGCTTTGGATCAGGTGTCCGTCAGTGAGATCACCCGGAATGACCGGCATACCACAAGCTACCTCTTTTTGCTGGGAGCCAATGACCACGTGCTGCCGGACCCCGGTCAGAGCGGCGGCCTGCTGAACGAGGATGACCGTCAGGCGCTGGCCCTCCGGGGCGTCGAGCTGGCCCCCACCGGCATGGAACGGATGGGCATTGAACTGCAAAACCTCTACGCCGCGCTTGCCCAGCCCACGGCGGGCCTGACGGTGAGCTATCCAGTGACGGATGTTTCCGGCAGCGAACTGCGCCCCGCGTTTGTGGTGGAGCGGCTGCGGAAACTGTTCCCGGAGCTGTGTGTAGAACACGAGCGAGCTGACAAGGCATATCGCCTGTCAGCTGTTGAGCCTGCGCTGGAAATGGCGGGGCGGGACCCCAACGGCCCCCTGTGGCTGTATTTTCAGCAGGAGCCGGACTGTGCCCGGCATTTAAGCGCCATGGAGCGGGCCGCCGCGGCCCGACGGGGCAGTCTGTCTCCCGCCACGGTCCGGGCCATTTACGGAGAGCGGGTTTCCATGACCGCCTCCCGGCTGGAACGGATGCGCTCCTGCCACTTCGCCTACTTCATGGAGTACGGTCTGCGGGCCAAGCCCCGGGAACCGGCCTCCTTCGACGCACCCCAGATCGGCACGTTTCTCCACTATCTGCTGGAAAACGTCACCCGGGACGTACTGGGGCAGGGCGGCTTTGCCGCGGTGGATAACAAAGAACTTCACCGCCTGACCCGACAATATATCGACCAATACGCGGAACAGGAGCTGCACAATTTCCAGAACCGTACCCCCCGGTTCCGGTATCTGTTCAACCGTCTGCGGACCAACGCCTACGCGATCATTGACCAGGTGGCGGAGGAACTGCGCCACTCGGATTTTGTCCCCATGGCCTTCGAACTGGGGTTCGGAGGGAAGGACGGAACACTGCCCGCCGTCACCATTTCCCGTCCGGACGGGGAACTGCGGGTAGGCGGCAAGGTGGATCGGGTGGACGGCTGGATCAAGGACGATAAGCTGTACCTCCGGGTGGTGGACTACAAATCCGGCAAGAAGAAATTCGATTTGGCCAACGTCCGCATGGGACTGGATATTCAGATGCTGCTGTACCTCTTTGCCCTGCAGAAGGAGGGGGCGGAATTTTTCGGAAAAGAGATTGAGCCGGCAGGCGTGCTGTATTTCCCCGCCCGGGACGAGATTTTGCCGGCGGAGCGGGGCATCTCCCCGGAGGCTCTGCAAAAGGAGCGGGAAAAGACGCTGAAACGCTCCGGACTTCTCTTGGAGGACCCGGCGGTGTTGCAGGCCATGGAGCATGAGGCCCTGACGGAGCCCCATTATCTGCCGCTGCGGGTCGGCAAGGACGGAAATCTCTCCGGGAGCCTTGCCTCCGCCGCCCGGCTGGGAAAACTGGGCACGTATGTGGACAAATTGCTGGGCCAGATCTCCGATGAGCTGCGCAGCGGCAACATCGACGCGGACCCCTGCTGCCACAGCGAGGAGGACAGCCAGTGCCGCTTCTGCGACTGGGTCTCCGCCTGTCAGTTCCGGGATGGCCGGGATCGGGATCGTCTGCGGTACATTCTGCCGGTAAAACCGGAGGAATTTTGGAAAGAACTTGAGGAAGGAGGCGGTGACCCATGGCAAAGCTGAAACTGACGGAGCAGCAGCAAGCGGCGGTGGAAAACCGGGGCGGCAGCCTGCTGGTGTCTGCCGCCGCCGGGTCCGGCAAGACGAAGGTGCTGGTGGAGCGGCTGTTCCGATACGTGACGGAGGACCACTGCCATATCGATGATTTTCTCATCATCACCTACACGAAGGCTGCCGCCGCCGAGCTGCGGAGCAAGATCGCCGCCGAACTGTCCAAACGGATGGCGGAGACCCCGGAGGACCGACACCTCCGCAGCCAGCTTTTGCGGGTGTATCAGGCGGACATCAAGACCGTGGACGCCTTCTGCACGGCGCTGCTGCGGGAGAACACCCATCTTCTGGCACAGGAGGGAGAGCGCTATACCCTGACGCCGGATTTCCGGGTGCTGGACGAAAATGACGCAAAGCTCCTGCGCCAGCGGGTGCTGACCCGGGTACTGGAGCGGTTTTACGAGGAACTGGACGAGGGCGGCGCCCTGCTGACGGATACGCTGGGCGCGGGCCGGGATGACAGCGCCCTGGAGGATCTGGTGCTGGAAACCTACGAAAAGCTGCAAAGTCACGCCGATCCTGAACACTGGCTCGCGGAAAATCGGACGATCTGGGAAAATCGGAGCGGGGACTTCGACGAAACGCCCTACGCCGCCGAGCTGCTGGCGGTCATCCGCCGAAAGGGCTTTCACCACATGGAAGCGCTGCGGCGAGCGGGACAGTCCACCGTGGGCGGGGATCTCTATAAGGGATACGGCGAAAAATTTCTGCGGGCCAGCCGCAGCTTCGCACCCTTGGCGGCAGCACAGAACTGGGAAGCCGCCCGCATTTCTCTGGATGGACTGGAATTTCCCCGGCTCACCACGCCGAAGGGAATGACCGAGGACCCGGAGGTCGTGAGACTGAAGGGGCTGTGGGAGAACGCCAAAACTGCCGCCAAAAAGCTGGCTCCCATGCTGGCGGTCAGCGATACGGAGGCCATGGAGGACCTTCAGACCATGGCCCCAGCCATGACAGCCCTTTTGAAGCTGACGGCAGACTTTTCCGACGCTTACCGGACGGAAAAGCTGCGGATGAACTGCGCCGACTTCTCCGATCAGGAGCATCTGGCCCTTCGCCTGCTGGTGGAGCGGAACGGCGCGCCTACGGAACTGGGCCGTCAGGTGGCGGGCCGCTACCGGGAGATCCTGGTGGACGAATATCAGGATACCAACGAGGTGCAGAACGCCATTTTCCGGGCGGTGTCCCGTGAAGGCAAAAACCTCTTTACTGTAGGGGATGTAAAGCAGAGTATTTACCGGTTCCGGTTGGCGGACCCTACGATCTTTCTTGACAAGTACCGCCGCTTCACATCTGTTGAAAATGCAGTTGAAGGGGAGGAACGCAAAATTCTGCTGTCCAAAAACTTCCGCTCTCGGGGAGAGATTTTGGACGCGGCCAATTTCGTCTTCTCCAACATCCTGTCGGCGGACATGGGAGAGATGGAATACGGCGAGGACGAGTCCCTCCACTTTGGCGCGGAGTACTACCCGCCCCGGAAGGACTGCGAGACGGAATTCCACCTCATCTCCGCCCATCAGAAGTCGGCGACAAATGAGCGCCCGGTGAAACGGCTGCTGGCGGAGGCCCGGTTCACGGCGCAGCGTATCCGTCAGCTTTTGGATGAGGGCTATCCCGTCACCGGGGAGGACGGCACGCTGCGGCCCTGCCGCCCGGAGGACATCGTGATCCTGATGCGCTCTCCGGGGAGCCGGTCCGCCGCCTTCGCCCAAGCGCTGGCGGAGCGGGATGTGCCCTGCTCCTTTGAGGAAAGCGGCGATTTCTACCAGACCCCGGAGATCTCTGTCACGCTGGCCCTGTTGGAGATCGTCGACAATCCCCGGCAGGATGTGCCGCTGATCGCCGTGCTCCGCTCCCCGGTGTTCGGCTTTACGCCGGACCGTCTGGCGGAGATCCGCAGCCGTGACCGGGAGGGAGACTTCTATGACGCTCTGCTGGCGGACGGCGGCGAGGACGTACAAGCGTTCCTGACAACGCTGACCGGACTGCGGGACGCGGCGGCAGACATGAACGTGTGCCGCCTGCTGTGGCACATCTACAATACGCTGCATCTGCCGGGCATCTTCGGCGCGATGGACGAGGGCGGCGTCCGGCAGGAAAATCTGGTGGCCCTGACCCGCCACGCCGAGCGCTTTGAGAGCAGCGGCTACCGGGGGCTGTTCGCCTTCATCACACAGCTCCGGCGGCTCATTGACGCCGGGCAGGCTCCCGCCGTGAAAACCGCCGGGGGGAGCGGCGGCGTTCAGATGATGAGCATTCACAAATCCAAGGGCCTGGAATTTCCCATCGTGTTCCTCTGCGATTTGGAGCACGCCTTTTCCCGGCAGGATTTCGATACGCCGGTGCTGGTGCACCCGGCACTGGGCCTTGGCCCTCTGTGCATCGACCTGAAGCGGAAGATCCGCTATCCCACCATGGCCCGGCTGGCGCTGGAAGAAAAGCTTCGCCGTGAAAATCTTGCGGAGGAACAGCGGATCCTGTATGTGGCCATGACCCGGCCAAAGGAAAAGCTGATTTTGGTAGACGCACTGTACGGCGCGGAAAAGCGCCTTCAAAAGCTGACCGCCGCCGCGGCCTGTCCCGTCATGCCGGAGGTTGTGGCGGAGGGAAAGTGCTTCGGAGACTGGATCTTACTGCCGCTGCTGTGCCGCCCGGAGGCCGCGCCTTTGCGGGATATGGCCGGGGTGATGGCGGGCGGTCTGTATACCGGCGATACCGCCCCATGGCAGGTCTTTGTCCACGACGGCAATGACTACGGATGGTCGCCGGGAGGGGTTGTGTCCGACACGGAGAAGGACGTGGCAGAAACGCTCTTTGACCCGGCGCTGTTGACCTTCCGGTATCCCTATCAGCGGGAAACAACTCTCCCCGCCAAGCTCACCGCCACACAACTGAAGGGACGAGCCTTGGATCAGGAGATTGCGGAGGACGCCTACCACACGCCCTATATCCGGCCCCTTGTTCAGCCGAAATTCCGCCGGGAGAAAAAAGGACTGACACCGGCGGAGCGGGGCACCGCCACCCATCTTGTCTTGCAGTATCTGGATCTGCAAAATTCGGATGTGCCCGGACAGGTGGAAAAGCTGCGGCTGGAGGCCAAGCTGACGGCGGAGCAGGCGGCGGCTGTGGACGTTCCCGCCCTGCGGCGCTTTTTGGGATCCCCGCTGGCTGAGGAAATGCGGCAGGCGGAAACGGCGGCGCGGGAGTATCGGTTCACGGTGCTGATGCCGGCCCGGGATTATGACCCGGCAGCCGCGGAGGAGGACAGCATCCTGCTGCAAGGCGTGGTGGATTGCTGGTTTGAAACGCCGGAGGGCATCACGGTGGTGGACTTTAAGACCGACTTCGTACAGACGGAGGAAGATGTGGCACAGCACGCGGAGCTGTACCGGGGCCAGCTGGCGGCTTACTCTCTGGCGCTGGAACGGGTATTGGAAAGGGCGGTGACGCGGAAGGCACTGTACTTCCTGCAAGCCGGGAAAACCGTGGAAATCTCGTGATTTCAAGCTTTTTCGCAAAAACCGGAAAAAATGCTTGCAATCTGTGTTCCGATGTGATATGCTTATTTAGCTTTTGTGGGGTGAAAGCTCCATAGAGGTAGTTTTGTACCAGAAAGAGGTGAACGAGAGCAATGAAGGAAGGAATCCATCCCAATTATCAGCAGACTACGATTACTTGCGCCTGCG
>ENA-USUG01003695-USUG01003695.1-human-gut-metagenome-genome-assembly--contig:-NODE-3695-length-20337-cov-4.436032_pt1 | contig 20337 bp, 15 predicted proteins | sample MGYA00250059_ERZ773394 | MGnify/ENA primary metagenome ERZ773394 (study PRJEB29103, sample SAMN06111957) | human gut metagenome | biome: human gut; feature: ankylosing spondylitis patient; material... | reverse complement strand
CTACTGTACGTACATACTCAGGACCACGGGCACGACCTTCAATCTTGAATACCCGTACACCCGCTTCAATCATCTCGACCGGTCTTGCCGGCGGTCTGCAGCTGTATGGAAGTCTGAAAGGAATCCTTCTTCCATTATGCGGAATTGGACTTGTAAGCTGTATTATACGGAAAATATTTTCCTAGAACGGGAAATATGCCACTCTCAAAATATAACTGGTTATAGTTCCACTGGTCTGGTGCTGTATCCTTCTCACTCCCACAGCGGATCAAGAACTTTCATCCATAACAAAAATGCCAGTCCCGATTTACACCGGTTCTGGCATTTTTATTATAGATTCTCAGAATCCTTTTTATTATTTTACAAATGCTTTTACTTTTTCGCAGATGCTGTCTGCATCAAGTCCGTATTTCTTGATCAGTTCAACTGCCGGACCAGATTCCCCGAACGTATCCATAACACCAATCTTCAGAACAGGTGTAGGAAGTTTTTCAGAAAGCACATCACATACAGCACTTCCAAGTCCACCGATGACAGAATGTTCTTCTACGGTAACAACTTTTCCTGTCTCTTTTGCTGCTGCAACAATAAGTTCTTCATCAATAGGTTTGATCGTATGGATATTGATTACTTTCGCATCGATTCCGTCTGCTGCAAGCTTTTCAGCTGCTGCAAGAGATTCTTCTTGGGAACTCAATCTGTCTTGAAGGGCTTTCATAGCCGACTTCTTTTAATACCCAATCATAAAGCGGTCTGTGATCCTCAAATTCAAGTGAGCAAAGCGAATGAGTAACACCCTCAACAGTATCTGAAATAGGATGTGCAAAGTCATACATAGGATAAACTACCCACTTATCACCTGTTCTGTGATGATGTGCACGAAGTATTCTGTAAATAATCGGGTCACGCATATTTAGGTTAGGTGACGCCATATCGATTTTTGCTCTTAGTACCTTTGCACCGTCCGCAAATTCACCATTTGTCATTCTCTCAAACAAATCAAGGTTTTCTTCAATAGTTCTTTCTCTGTACGGACTGTTCTTACCGGGAGTTTTAAGAGTACCTCTGTACTCTCTTATTTCTTCCGGTGACAAATCGTCAACATATGCCTTACCCTTTTTGATAAGTTTTATAGCCGCCGAATAAATATCGTCAAAATAATCAGACGCATAAAGTACCTTGTCCCACTTAAAACCAAGCCACTTTATATCCTCCATTATTGCGTCAACGTATTCTGTATCTTCCTTTGTAGGGTTTGTATCATCAAGACGCAAGTTACATTTTCCGTTATACTTTTCAGCCATACCGAAATCTATGCTTATAGCCTTTGCGTGTCCGATATGAAGATAACCGTTAGGTTCGGGAGGAAAACGTGTTTGTACATGGTCGTACACTTTTTCCTCAAGGTCTTTGTCTATTGCTTCTTCAATAAAATTTCTGCTGAATATTTCTTCCATATATCTTTATCCCCTTAAACTTTCTATTGCTTCGTCAAATCTCTTCATCACTTCGTCCTTACCAAGCACTTGCAGTATTTCGTAAAGGTCCGGAGTATTTTTTCTGCCTGTTGCCGCAACACGAATAACGCCTGCAACATCACCGACATGTCCCTTATATGAATCAGGGTCTTTTTTATAAACCTTAGGTGCTTTAGCATAACCTATTGTTTCCGCCATATCTCTTACCTGTGGGAACCAATCGTCGCTGCTGACGTTTTCGTCGTAAATCTGCTTGTAAAGTTCAAGTATTTCTATCATATCATCATTTGAAAGATTATCCGGAAAATCAAATTTCCTGTCCCAAAGCTCCGAATAGAAATACGAAACGTAATTTTCAACGTCTGTCCAAGCCGAAATATCTTTACGCGGTTTTGCGTTTCCACGCTCTATCGCAAATATTGCCTTTGCATATTCTTCGTCATCAACAAGAAGTTTGTATAGTTTCTTATTGTTTTCCTTTGCCCAATCAGTAACCATTTCATAAACTTCTTCCGCACTCAAACGGCAAATATAGTTTTTGCTTACGTCCGCAAGCTTAACCATATCGAAAAGTGCGCCTGCTTTACTCATTTTCGAGAACGAAAACTTAAAGTTGTCTATATCCTCATTAGGATTTGCAAGACGCCAGTCTTCATAATTTGAATTGGCAAGCGTCATTAAGTATTCCCAAATTGCGCCTTTCGGATAACCGACCTCACTGTAATAGCTTACTGCCGCCTCAGGGTCTTTTCTCTTTGAAAGTTTACGCTTACCGCCGTTTTCCTCTTTCATAATAGGCGAAATGTGCGCATACTTAGGCGGTTTTAAACCGCATAGCCAGAACAACTGCAAATGTATCGGCACTGACGAAATCCATTCATCACCACGAATAACGTGAGTTGTACGCATTAAATGGTCGTCAACAACGTGAGCAAAGTGGTATGTAGGAGTTCCGTCCTTTTTCAAAAGTACAACGTCAAGAATATTTTCAGGCATTTCAATTTCGCCCTTGATAACATCCTTAAACTTAATTCTCTTGTCTTCCTTACCCGGTGACTTCAATCTTACAACGTATTCATCGCCGTTTTCAATTCTCTTTTGTGCCTCTTCAACAGTGATGTCGCGATACTTTGCAAATTCACCGTACACACCCGGAAGTAATTTTTCACTTTCCTGCTTTTCTCTGATTGTTGCAAGTTCTTCTTCCGTCATAAAGCACGGATATGCAAGTCCCTGCTCAACAAGTGACTTAACATATGCCTGATATATATCTTTTCTCTTACTTTGAGTATATGGACCGTATGCACCCTTTTCGTCAGTTTCTGACAGCATACCCTCATCGATTTCTATACCGAAATCGTTAAGTCCCTTTACTATAAGGCTTACACCGTTTTCAACCTCACGTTTTTTATCGGTATCTTCGATTCTAAGATAAAATACACCGTTTGTTGACTTTGTTGCTGTCTTTCCGATAAATGCGGCAAACAATCCGCCGAAATGCAAAAATCCTGTCGGACTTGGTGCAAAACGAGTTACAACCGCACCTTCTTCAAGATTTCTTTTGGGATACATTTGTTCGTAATCGTCGGGAGTTTTTGTTATATTCTTGAACAAAAGATCTGCCATTTGTTTATTACTGTCCATTTTTTTATTAATTCCTTTCATTATAGCTAATATACCTATTCTATATTATTATACCTAAAATGAACTCTAATATCAATGGTTTTTGGGAATTTTTTTCGCATAAAGCAAAAAAATCAGAGTATAACAGAATGTTATACTCCGATTTAATAATTTCATTAATTTATTTTGTCTAAAACTTCGTCATTTACGGTAACTTTTATACCGTATTCGTCAGCCCATTTTTGAACTTGTTCGTAAAATGCGTTGTTCTGCATTGTAGTATTAATAGTTTCCGCCTCATTTTCATATTCTTCTTCAAAACATTCCTGTGATTCGTCAAGCGGCAATCGTTTTATTACATAATAACCCGAATCTGATTGAACAAGTGTAAATTCATCGGCTTTTATCGAATCAACGCCTTCTTCAAATTCTATGCCTGTTTCGTTATCGGTAAAAATATATCCGTTTTCATCGGAATCATTTGCGGTATTCGGCGAATAATCGCTTATAAGCGTATCAAAATCTTCACCGTTTTGTGCTTTTTCCAAAACTTCTTCCGCTGTTTTCTTTGCCTCTTCCTTTTTGTCGTCCGACACTTCGTCACCGGTTTGTGAGTCGATAGTCGAAATCAACACATACTTGACACGTCTGTAATGTTCTTTAAAATATTCACGCAATTCATCTTCCGTAAATGTAGGTGTTTCCGTTTGTTTCTTCAATGCGTCCGTATAATAGCTTACCGACGCAAGCGTATCAATATAATCATCAGTCAGGTTATTGTCCTTTAAAAACTTCTTATATCCACCCTCACGGTCATAAGAATCTTTTATCGACTTTTGATAATCCTTTAATTTAGACTGCGTATCACTGTCAAGCTTTATATCCATCGCCTTTGCAACTTCAACTATAAGCTGGTTTCTTTGGCAGTATTCAAGCGATGATTTTTTCGCCTGACCCATATTGTAATTTTCCTTATATGTGTTCATATAATAGTTAAATTCACTCTCGGTAATCTGTGTATCGCCGACAGTCATAACAATCGGATTGTCGCTATTTGCACTTTGACCGCAGGCACTCAACATCATCACGCTTGCCAATGCCACTGCCGCAAGTTTTGTATATTTCATATGTCTTTCTCCTTAAAATCTTATGATTTTATTATACTATCTTTTTCGGCACTTTGCAATTCCTTTATTGTACTTAACAAATTATTTACAATATTCAAGATTTTCTTATATTCACCCTTAATCGCATAGCTTATGACAGGTTTGTCGCCCGACAACAGCTTTATGCGTTTAGGGAACATTTTATCAAGTCCCATAATAAGATTTGCGTCAACGTAATTCTCGCCGAATTTCATCAAAAGATTGTCACCGCTCTGTACTATTTCATATATACCACATTCTTTGGCATACGTTTTAAGTGACGCAACTTCGATAATATTTTGTACGGCTCTCGGTATATCACCGAATCTGTCGATAAGTTCGTCCTCGATTTCAAACTTATCGTCCTCCGTTTCGATTGCCGCGATTTTCTTGTATATATCAATACGTTGATTGTGGTTTCTGATATAGCTTTCAGGCAAATATGCGTCAATATTTATATCAATCGCAACGTCCTGCACATCGTCAATCTTAATACCCTGTGCCTCATCAACGCTTTCTTTCAGCAATTTACAGTACATATCGTAGCCGACCGCGTCCATATGTCCGTGCTGTTCAGGTCCTAAAATATTGCCTGCACCTCTTATTTCAAGGTCACGCATTGCGATTTTAAATCCCGAACCGAACTCGGTAAATTCCTTTACCGCACGAAGTCTTTTTGACGCAATATCCGATAATATCTTATCTCTGTGATACGTCAAATACGCATATGCCGCACGATTTGAACGTCCGACACGTCCTCTTAACTGATAGAGCTGTGAAAGTCCCATTTTATCGGCATTTTCAATTATAATCGTATTCGCATTCGGAATGTCAAGACCTGTTTCGATAATAGTCGTACAGACAAGTACGTCGGTTTTGCCGTTTACCATATCGTACATAATATCTTCAAGTTCGTCCTCTTTCATCTTACCGTGACCGACTGCAACGGTTATGTCCGGGAACATTGAGCGTATCCATTCCGCTTTTCTGTATATTCCCTGTACACGGTTATACAGATAAAACACCTGTCCTCCGCGTGACAATTCATTTCTGACAGCGTCCGCTATAACTGCGGGATTGTCCTCCAAAACATACGTCTGTACAGGGTATCTGTTTTCGGGCGGTTCCGAAAGCACACTCATATCTCTTACACCCGTCATTGCCATATGCAAGGTACGCGGTATAGGCGTTGCAGTCATTGTCAGAACGTCTATATTTTGCTTTAATTCCTTTAAACGTTCCTTATGTGCAACACCAAATCTCTGTTCCTCGTCTATTATAAGCAAGCCCAAATCTTTAAATTCCAAGTCCTTTGAAAGTATTCTGTGCGTACCGATAATTATATCAATTTCGCCCGTTTTAAGTTTTTTCAAAATACGTTTTTGCTCGGACGCAGTACGGAAACGCGACAACATTTCAACCTTTATCGGAAAACTTTCCATACGTTTTAAAAACGTTTCGTAATGCTGCATTGCAAGAATTGTCGTAGGGCAAAGATATGCGACTTGTTTTGAGTCGCCGACCGCCTTAAATGCCGCACGAAGTGCAATTTCCGTTTTACCGAAACCAACGTCACCGCAAAGAAGTCTGTCCATCGGCTTTTGGCTTTCCATATCGCCTTTAACTTCTTCAATCGACCTTAACTGGTCGTCCGTTTCCTGATACGGGAACGTATCTTCAAAATCACGCTGCCAAGGTGTGTCTTCGCTGTACGCAAAACCTTTTGCCCTCTCACGTTCCGCATAAAGTGCAACAAGTTTTTTCGCCAATTCTTCCGTTGACTGTTTTACTCTCTGCTTTGTCTTGTTCCATTCGTTACTGCCGAGCTTATTAAGTTTCAGCTTTTTATCGGTATTGCCGACATATTTATAAAGCAGATTAAGCTGGTCAATCGGAATATACAAAGAATCTGTGCCTTGATACTGAATTTTAAGGTAATCCTTTGTTATACCGCCGACAACCATTTTCTTTGTACCCATATATTGACCGATACCGTGCGTTTGATGTACAACGTAGTCGCCTACACTTATATCTGTGTAATTCTTAATTCTGTTTGCATTTTCAACTTTACGTCTTGAACGGCTTTTCTTTGTTTCAAAAATTTCTCTGTCGGAAACAAGCACAAAATTAATTTCGGGATACTCAAACCCCTTATTAAGTTCACCCTTTATTATAACGGTTTCGCCTTTATTGAAATTTGCTTTATTTGCGTCATCACCGATAAATCTCGCTCTTATCCCCTTGTCAACAAGCACACCTGCAAGGTTTTCGCCGCGGCCTCTTGACGTACAAAGAATTGCGACAGTATAATTTTTACTCTGCCAATTCCTCAAATCTTCATACAAATACTCGATTTTACCGTGGAACGAAACAGTTGTTTTAGTTGTGAATGTTTCAAGGTGCTTGTACTTAAAGTCGGTTGACGAATGAGAAAGAACGTCAAGCGAAATAAGTTTTTTCACCGACATTTCATGCACTTTATCGTGATATGAGCAATAAAAACTGTCCTTCGCCGCACCGATTATTCCCTTTTCTTTAAGTTCGGCTACTACTTCGTTTTTCTCCCATTCAAACGTCTTGCCACGCTCGCTTATACGTTTCGGGTCAATTATAAACACAAGGTCATTATCCGAAAAATAATCGGTCATTGACGGTATTTTGTCATATACAAGCGATACATATTTGTCTATTGACGGGAAATATCTTACTTCCTTAAAACTTTCTATATCCGATTCGGTTGTTTCGATAAAATAGCTTTCGTCACTCTTTTTATGTTTCGCACTTCTTATGCGTTTTTCAAGCTCTGCTATAATTCTGTCACGTTTTTCGTCAGTGATAACCGCCTCATTCGCTGGTGTCACACGTGCGAAGTCAATCTTATCAAGCGAACGCTGAGTATACGTGTCAAACTCTCTTATAGAGTCGGTTTCATCATCAAAAAATTCAATTCTGTACGGATTTTCGTTGCCGACAGGAAATATATCAAGTATTCCGCCGCGGATTGCGAACTGTCCCGCACCCTCAACGCTGTCCTCTCTTGAGTAACCCATTACAACAAGGTCCTCCTTCAGCTTTTCAAGATTAAACGTTTTTCCAAGCTCAAAATCTATACAAAGGCTCTTAAATTCTTCTTTATCGCAAGTATACTGCAGAATTGCGTCAAGGCTTGTCACAACTATATAATCGCCGCCGCTTACAAGTTTCTGTATAACGGAAATTCTTGCGTGCTCGTTCTGATGACCGGAGGTTTCGATATTATAGAAAATATATTCCTTTGTCGGAAAATACAAAACATTATCCGAATACAATTCCATATCCGAATAAAGTTTTCTCGCTTCCATATCACTGTAACACACAACAAGCGCAGATGATTTATTTTCATTTTTCAGCGAATAAATAAGCTGTCCCTGAGCCGATTCAACTATTCCCGCAACAGAAACAGGCGTATTATTAAGATTTTCGACTATGCCTTTATACGGTGCATAATCGTTTAAAATATTAGAAAAATTCATATTTACAGCCTTTCTGCCCACAACCGTTCTTTACACACCTTGTCGTGGACGGACAAAATGCACTTTTTTTATTTGCCGTTATACTTATTCATCGCAGACTGTACACCGTTTTTGATAATCTCCGCAACAGCTTTTTCCGCTTTAACTATTGCGTCCTCCATTACAGGAATTTCTTCCTTTGTAAATCTGCCGAGTACAAAGTCTGCCAAATCATAATCTTCGTGTTTCGGTGCACCGACACCCATTTTTACTCTTGGGAATGTATCGCTGTTTAGACGGTATATTATAGATTTAAGTCCGTTGTGACCGCCGGCACTCCCTTTCGGTCTTACTCTTATTCTGCCTACATCAAGAGATATATCGTCATTGATTACAATAATATGTTCAAGCGGTATTTTATAAAACTGTGTCATTTCACCGACTGAATCACCGCTTAAATTCATATATGTCTGCGGTTTTACAAGGTACACCTTTTCACCGCTTATTGTCGCCTCACCGTACACTGCTTTAAATTTTAATTTATTAAGTTTTGCACCGTACTTATCCGCAATATAGTCTATTGTGTGAAATCCGATATTATGACGTGTCATATCGTACTGCTTACCCGGATTTCCAAGTCCCACTATTAAATACATTGGTATAATCTCCTCTTTACGTCCAAAAAGGGCAGATAATTTATCTGCCCAAATATCTTTAAAACTCATATTACTTACGTTTATCCTTCCAACCCTCTTTATTAACCTGTCTTGCACGCGCGATAGACAAGCTGTTTTCAGGAATATCTTCTGTTATTGTCGAGCCTGCGGCAATATAAACGCCGTCACCGACATTAATCGGCGAAACGAAGTTTGTGTTACAGCCGACAAAGCAATCGTCACCGATTGTTGTTCTGTACTTCTTCTTACCGTCATAGTTACACGTTACAGTACCACAGCCGAAGTTTACCCTCTTACCGACATCGCTGTCGCCGATGTATGTAAGATGAGAAATCTTTGTACCGTCGTCGATATTTGAATTTTTAAGTTCAACGAAATCGCCGACTTTAACTTCTTTACCCACATGACAATTAGGTCTGATATACGCAAAAGGTCCTACGTGTGTACCCTCGTCAACTTCCGATTCAAGTATAACTGAGCTTAACACGTCAACGCCGTCATGTATAACCGCTCTGTCAAGCATACTTCCCGAACCGATAACACAGTCAGAGCCGATTTTTGTACCGCTCTTTATTGTGACGTTCTGACAAATTTCCGTATCATTGCCGATTTCAACGCCGTCTTCGATATAAACGCTTTCAGGATTACGCATTGTAACACCGTTTCTCATATGGTATTCATTAATACGTTTTTGCATAATATTTTCAGCTTCATTAAGCTGTACTCTGTCGTTTATACCTCTGATTTCGTCATTATCCGAAATTGCGTAACCGCCGATTTTCTTGCCGGCACTTAGAAGTATTTCAAGAGTATCTGTAAGGTAATATTCACCCTGTGCATTGTTCGGAGTAATCTTATCAAGTGCATATACAAGCGACTGTGCGTCAAAAACGTACATTCCGGAATTTACTTCATTAATCTTCTTTTCTTCTTCGCTTGCGTCCTTTTGCTCAACGATTTTCAAAACAGAACCGTCATTATCTCTTACAATTCTTCCGTAACCTGTCGCATCGTCAAGAATTGCGGTTATAACAGTTGCTTGATTACCATTATTTTTGTGATATTCAATAGCCTTGTTTATTGTTTCGGCAGTTATAAGAGGAGTGTCACCGTTTAGAATAACAACCTCGCCCTTTGAATTTTTTATAACGTCGATAGCCTGCATAACCGCATGACCTGTACCCTTTTGTTCAGCCTGCAATGCAAATTCGCACACATCGCCGAGTACCTCTTTAACCGTTTCTGCCTTATGACCGACAACCGCGCAAACCTTGTCCGCACCTGCCGCCTTAGACGCGTCAATAACCCACTTTGAAAGCGGTTTACCGCATACTGTATGAAGTACCTTCGGCATTTTCGACTTCATTCTTGTTCCCATTCCTGCCGCTAAAATTACACTTGTAAACATAAATAACTCCTCCCAAAAACACTTATAAATCCATTTTTGATGTAACTTCCATATCGTGATGTATCTGTTCAATAAGTTTATCTACACCGTCAAATTTTATAACACCCCTGAGTTTTTTCGCAAAACTCACGCGTATATATTCTCCGTAAATATCCTCGTCAAAATCAAGGATATGACTTTCCACTGTCAAATTTCTTGCACCGAATGTCAGATTCTTTCCGACATTAACAACGCATTTCAAACGCTTTCCGCGCCCATACGTTATACCCGCGTAAACACCCTCTTCGGGAAGTGCCATATTCACGTCATAATCAACATTCGCAGTCGGAATACCCATTTTTCTGCCGTTCTGCAAACCTTTCACAACATTGCCTTCAATGCAATAACGTCTGCCCAAAAAACGTTCCGCTTTTTCCATATCACCGGCTTTTATAATGCTCCTTATGTATGTACTCGAAACGATTTTTCCGTCAAGCTTTATAACGTCCGTAACAAACACTTTAAATCCGTATTTCTCGCCAAACCATTTTAAAAGTTTGACGTCACCTTGTGCTTTGTAGCCGAAACTGTAATCATATCCGACACAAACAGCCTTTATATGAAGATTTTCAACAAGATACTGTACAAATTCTTCGGGAGTTTTTTTCATAAACTCCTTATCAAATTTCTCCATATACACAAAATCGGGCTTTTCACGTTCCAAAAGCTCCAACTTTGCCTCATTCGGCGTTATAAGCTCAATCTTATGCCCCACAACGTCATTTGTGTTTTCTTCAAACAACAGCACACCGCTTTTTAAGCCGTTTTCTTTTGCATATTTAATACCGTTTCTGATAATCGTCATATGAGCGATATGAAGTCCGTCAAAATTTCCGAGTGCAACAACCGTACCATCGTAATCTGTTTTATCACGGAATATCTTCATTTATATCGCCCCCTTAATTCCAGAAAGATTTTTCAAGTTTTAATTTGCCGTCTGTAATCTTTGATATACACAAAAAATTATTTTTTTCGTCATACACGCGGTAAGATTGTCCCTCTTTACCGCTGTACGTCATCTGTACACCGTTCGTAACGCTTTTAACTTGCTTTGGGTTAAGTTTAATTTTAGGATATTCCTCAAACATTCTGTCAACGGGAATTATGATTTTTTCAAGCTCGCCGTTGTTTTTCAATGTTTCGATTTCCTTTAGAGTGTGGCTTTCTTCTATCGTAAACGGTCCTGTTTTTGTACGTCTTAATGTGTTCATATACGCACCGACGTGCAGTTTCATACCTATATCCTCACAAAGTGTTCTGATATATGTACCTTTTGAACACGAAACGTCAATAGTCACACGTTCGCCGTTAATTTTAAGTATATCAATAGAATTTATCGTCACCTTACGGCTTTTCCTCTCAACTTCGATACCTTTTCTTGCAAGTTCGTAAAGTTTCTTGCCGTTTTGCTTTATCGCAGAATACATAGGCGGTATCTGCTCGATTTCACCGACAAAGCTCATTATAGCTTGTCTGATTTCATCTTCACTGCAAGTCACTTCACACTCCGTAAGCACTTCACCGTCAGCATCCTGCGTATCGGTCGTCATACCAAGCACAAGCTCAGCTCTGTAACACTTGTCCGACAAAGTAAGCATATCCGCAACCTTTGTTGCAGAGCCGATACAAACAGGCAGTACGCCCGTTGCCTCAGGGTCAAGCGTTCCCGTATGTCCAACCTTTTTTATACCCGTCATCTTACGCATAACATAAACCATATCATGGGAAGTACGTCCCAAAGGCTTATCTATTATAATTATACCGTTCATTATAATCTCCGTTAAATTATTTTATCCAAAGCTCTTTTGCAAGCGTCGATAACAGCCCTTTCGGCTTTTTCGGTTGAATCGAAATCCAAAGTCGCACCTGCCGCTTTAATATGACCGCCGCCGCCGAACTTCATTGCAACTTCCGCAACGTCGGCTTTACCGTTTGAACGCAAATTAAGTCTGAAACCGTTGTTTGTACGTTTTATGCAAACCGCAATTTCAGTACCCTCAATTCTTCTCGGAATATCAACCAAATTCGGAATATCTTCCTTACCCATTCCGTACTTTGCACCGATTTTTTCATCGGTAATTACCGCTTTAATTTTACCATCTGCATATTCCCTGATATTTCCGGTAATTTCTGCTTTTAATTTTGCCGCCGCAAGCGACTCACTGTCAAAAAGCAATCTTGCCACTTCCGCATGGTCAAAATCATATTCCAAAAGGTTTGCCGCCGTACGCATTGTTTTAGACGTAACGTTACTGTACTTAAAGCAACCCGTATCGGAACATATCGCCGTATACAAATCCTTGGCAATATCATTATCCAATTCAATGCCCATTTTTTCAAATAAAGCATACAAAATTTCACCTGCCGCAGCCGCTTTACCGTCAACATAATTTGCATCGGCAAAATTAGTGTTTGTTAAGTGATGGTCAATATTTATTGAATTATTTATTTCTTCAAAAAGGGACTTTCTCTCTGCTATACGTCCCAAATCACCGCAGTCAATGCACGCGCAAAGGTCGTGATTATGTTTCATACCCTCTTGATACAAAACATAATCATTACCTATAAATGCCAATCTTGACTCAATTCTGCCGTTTACATATACGGTCGCCTCTTTACCCAACTTTCTCATAACCTTTGCAAATGCAAAGCATGAGCCGATTGTATCCGGATCCTCATTCAAATGAGTAAGCACTGCTACGGATTTTGCCTCCATTATCTTATCAATAACAGCCTGCATAACTAATCCCCTTTATTTCTTGTTTATATTATTAAGAAGTCTTTCGATATTTGCACCATGCTCGATTGAATCATCAAGTTCAAACACAAATTCCGGCGTATATCTTAAATCAATTCGTTTACCCAATTCACGTCTTATAAAGCCGGCGGCACTCTTTAAGCCCTGCATAGCTTTTTTCTTTGTTTCTTCATCACCCATAACGGAAATATATGCCTTTGCATATCTCAAATCGTTTGTCACATTTACAGTAACAACGCTCGTCATAAGCGGAATACGCGTATCTTTTAATTCACGAATTATATTTGCAAGTTCACGCTTAACTTCTTCATTGATTTTATCAATTCTTGCCATATTTATTCCTCTCTGATGAATGGCTGAATTTCAGCCAATAACTATCTTTCTATTTCTTCCATAACAAAACATTCGATAGTATCGCCCTCTTTAATATCGTTGAAGTTTTCAACACCGATACCACATTCAAAGTTTTCCGCAACTTCTTTTGCGTCATCTTTAAATCTCTTTAGAGAATTTATAGTACCCTCGTGAACAATGATACCGTTACGAACGATACGAATTTCAGCATTACGCTGAATTTTGCCTTGTGTTACATAACAACCTGCGATAGTACCCACGTTTGACACCTTAAATGTCTGACGCACTTCCGCATAACCGCTAACGACTTCCTTAAATTCAGGGTCAAGCATACCCTTCATAGCAGCCTCAATTTCTTCGATTGCCTGATAAATAACTCTGTAAAGTCTTATATCAACTTCATTCTGTTCAGCCGACGCAAGCGCACCTGCGTCAGGTCTTACGTTAAAGCCGACAATTATAGCATTTGACGCATTTGCAAGCATTACGTCAGATTCGTTAATCGCACCTACACCGCCGTGAATTGCTCTTACTCTGACTTCATCGTTAGACAATTTTTCAAGTGACTGTTTAACAGCCTCAACGCTACCTTGTACGTCAGCCTTGATGATAACGTCAAGCTCTTTCATGTTACCCTCGTCAATCTGACTGAACAAGTTATCAAGCGATACTTTAACAACTTGATTAAATTTATTTTCTTGAAGTTCCTGTTTTCTCTGTTCAGCAACGTCACGTGCAAGTTTTTCGTTTTCAACGACCATAAATGTGTCGCCGCCCGACGGTGCCTCCGACAAGCCAAGAATTTCAACCGGTGTTGACGGCGGTGCAGTCTTAACACGTCTGCCCTTATCGTTTACCATCGCACGAACTCTGCCGACAGCCGTTCCGGCAATTACAAAATCACCGACTTTAAGTGTACCGTTCTGTACAAGAACAGTCGCAACAGGACCTCTGCCCTTATCGATTTCAGCCTCGATTACAGTACCTTGTGCATCTCTGTTAGGGTTAGCCTTTAGCTCCTGCATATCTGCAACAAGAAGTACCATTTCCAAAAGTCCGTCAATGTTAATTCTCTTTTTAGCCGAAATTTCAACGCAGACAGTATCTCCGCCCCATTCTTCAGGTACAAGATCGTACTCGACAAGCATTTGCTTAACTCTTTCAGGATTAGCGCCGTCTTTATCAATCTTATTAATTGCAACAACAATTGTTACACCTGCCGCTTTTGCATGGTTAATAGCCTCGATTGTCTGTGGCATAATACCGTCATCAGCCGCAACAACAAGTATTGCAACGTCAGTTACCTGTGCACCTCTTGCACGCATTGTTGTAAATGCTTCGTGACCCGGTGTATCAAGGAATGTTATAAGTCTGTCGTTTAGTTTAACACTGTAAGCACCGATATGCTGTGTAATACCGCCAGCCTCTGTATCTGTTACGCTTGTGTCACGGATTGCGTCAAGAAGTGATGTCTTACCGTGGTCAACGTGACCCATTACAACAACTACAGGAGGACGCGGAACAAGATCTTCCGGCTTATCTTCTTCCTCGGTTTCAATCATAAGCATATCTTCTTTTGTAAGAACAACTTCTTGTTTAACTTCAATACCGAAATCGTCACCGATAAGTTGTGCTGTTTCAAAGTCGATAGCTTGGTTTTGTGATGCCATAACTCCAAGCATCATAAGTTTTTTAACAACTTCTGCCGATGTCTTACCCATCTTAGACGCAAATTCACCAACCGTAATTGTTTCAGGGATTTCAACCTCTGTTATAACCTTAGCCTTTATTTCCTTTTTAGGCTGTTGATTCTTTTCCTTTTCACGACGGTTTTTGCCGCCCTTTTTATTCTTAGCTTTACCGCCCTTTTTATCCATCTTGATATTATCAGGAACCATATCTTCAATACGTTCACGGGATTCTATTGTATCAAGTTCAACAGTTGATTGACGGGTATCAACATAACGTTTCTTTTCCTCTGTCTTTACAACATACTCTTCTTCCGTATTGGTATGGTCGATATTGCTCAAGTCAATTCTTTGACCCGACTGTTTCTTTGCAACTTTCTTATGCTTTTCTTGCTTTTGCTTTTCTTGCTTTTGCTTTTCTTGCTTTTGCTTTTCTTCTTTCTTTTCAGCCTTTGTTTCAGTCTTAACTTCGGCTTTTACCTCTGCTTTTTCTTCAGTCTTTTTAACTTCTTTAACAGATTTTTCTTCTGCTTTCTTTTCTTCTTTCTTAGCAGGTTTTTCAGCCTTTTCTTCTGTTTTCTTGGCAGGCTTTTTCGCCGGCTTTTCTTCGTCATTGCCGTCTTCGCTTGCTTTCTTCAAAGCCGCCTCACGCATTTCGCGAATTTCTTCATCTGAAACTTGGTTCATCTCCGTATAAATATCAAAAATCAAACCGATAGTTTCTTCGTCAACCACGCTTGCCGAACTCTTTAGTTCTACTCCGAATTCCGCAAGTTTAGCTATTATATCCTTATTTGTAATCTTTAGATTTTTTGAAATCTCACCTAATTTTATCTTATCTGCCATATTTGCATCACCCTTTCTCCATGTCCCAGAGGGATTAGTCGTTTAATCTATCTAAAATTGCTTTCGCAAAATTGTCGTCATTTACGGAAACTACCGCACGGCTGTCTGCTCCTGTAAACTTGCCAAGCTCCGCCTTACTTCCCGCCTCAACAAATTTCGTTTTATAAAATTTGCATGAATCGGTTATTGATTTTTTTGTATTATCAGATGCGTCACACGCTACTATAATAAGCTTTGAAACACCGCTTTTAACGGCTTTTGAACATATATCTTCACCTGTCTGCACCTTACCGGCTCTTTTTGCCAAGCCGAGCATACCTAAAAATTTGTTGTTCAAATCAATTCCTCCGCCGCTTTATATAGTTCCTTTGGGACGGCACATTTAAAATGACGCTCAATCCCTCTTTTTTTCTCCGCATTTCGAATACAGTCTATATTCTTGCAAATATAAGCACCACGTCCGAACAATTTTTTATCACAGTCGAATTTAATCTCACCTGTTTTGTTGTCACGAACCAATCTTATAAGTTCATTTTGCGGATACATTTTTCTGCACGCAACGCACATCCTTTGTGGTATGTGCTTCATATATATTAGTCCTCCGCACTGATGTCTATTTTCCAGCCTGTAAGTCTTGCCGCAAGACGTACATTCTGACCTGCTCTGCCTATTGCAAGCGAAAGCTGATATTCAGGTACAACAACGTGTGCACTCTTTTCTTCTTCGTTGATTTCAGCTGAAATAACCTTGGCAGGACTTAAACTTGCCGCAATAAATTCTGCAGGGTCTTCGCTCCACTTAACTATATCAATCTTTTCATTCTTCAATTCTTCGCCGATATTCTGAACTCTTATACCCTTCGGTCCGATACAAGCACCTTGTGCGTCAACGTTAGGATCGTTTGAATAAACGGCAATCTTTGTTCTTGAGCCGCCTTCACGTGCAATGTTCTTTATCTCAACAATACCCTCGGCAATTTCAGGTACTTCTGCCTCAAACAACTTTTTAACAAGTCCCGGATGAGTTCTTGAAACGATAATCTGTGTACCCTTTGTTCCGCTTTTCACTTCGCTCACATAGCATTTAAGCACTTGACCTACTTCATATGTTTCGCCGATTGGCTGTTCTTTTTCAGGTAGCATTGCTTCAATTTTGCCGATGTCAATAAATACGTTTCCTTTTTCTATTCTCTCGATTGTTCCCGAAACTATGTCGTTTGTCTTTTCGGTGTATTCACTGTAAATTATTCCTCTTTCAGCCTCTCTTATTCTCTGCGTAACAACTTGTTTTGCAGTCATTGCACTGATTCTGCCAAAATCTTTCGGTGTTACTTCTATATTTACCATATCACCGATTTGATAATTACCGTTGATTGCTCTTGCGTCCTCAAGTGAAATTTCTTCAAATTCGTCATATACAAGGTCAACAACTTCTTTCTTTGCAAATACCTTTACAGTTCCGCTTTCTCTGTCTATTGAAACCTCAACGTTTTGTGCTGAATAAAAGTTTTTCTTATATGCCGCAACAAGAGCCGCTTCAAGAGCGTCTATAAGCACCTCTTGACTTATGCCCTTTTCGTTACAGATTTCCGTAAGAACCTCAAATAATCCCTTTTCCATTTTTATAAATCTTCCTCTCTAAAACTTAAATGATAATCTTATATAAACTGCTTGCTTAACAGGTATTTCTTTCACTTCCCCATCAAGTTCAACAAATGCTGTTTTATCCTTGTAATCCTTTAAAACGCCTGTAAATTCCTTTACGCCGTTTTCTGCTTTGTAAAGCTTTACGTCAACCTCTCTGCCGATATAATAAAGAAATTCACGTTCCTTTGTAAGTTTTCTGTCTGCCCCCGGTGACGAAACTTCAAGCGTATAATTTTCTTCAATAAAATCTTCCGCGTCAAGAAGTTCTTCTACTGCCTTTGAAAACAATTCACATTCGTCTATACCAATTCCGCCCTCTTTGTCAATATAATAGCATAGCGAATAAGTGTCGTCGGCTTTTTTGTATGTCACATCAACAATATATACGTTTTGTTTCTGTGCAATTTGCTCTCCGAGTTCAAGTGCTCGGATTTCTGTTCCGTTAGCCATTTGTACCTCCGTAACTTTTCAAAAAATCTTTTCATATAAATATGAAAGAGTGGGTAAACCCACTCTTTCTGAATATAGTATATTCCGCTTTGAAAGATATTATATCACATAAATCCAACAATTTCAAGACTTTTTTGTGATTTTATCTTTATTATTCATCGCTGCCGTCATTGCTTTCACTGCTACTGTATTCAGAACTCGAAGATTCACCGCTTGATTCTTCGCTTGATTCATATCTTTCACCTGTACTCTCGTGAGAAGAACTTGATGTTCCCGTACTTTCTTCGGTCGTTTCATGATTTGATGACGAACCGGATGATGAGTTTGATGAACCGGATGATGAGCTTGATGAACTGTTTGAGGTACCTGAGCTTGATGAACCCGAAGTTCCCGATGAACTGTATGATGAATTTGAACTTCTGCTTTTTGAGTTTGATGAATTTGATGAATTTGATGAATTTGAAGTGTTTGACGAGCTTGAAGATATACCGCTTGATGAAGAACTACCGCTCTCTCTTGTAGCATTTTTAGGATTGTCCGTTGTGATATTATCTGCAGGATAACCGAACACATCTTGTACCATCGTTCTGATTTCGTCCATATTAGGTATCCAAACGTCGCCGTTCGCTGAATCTGAACTATATTCACCAGGCAATGAATACGAATGAATATTCACACTTGAGAAATCAGCCAAATATTTTGAATACTTAATAACTTCACTTACTGTAAAGTTTGTCTTAATTTCAGAGCTTATATCCTTGAATATTGAAGGAATTTTCAAAATCAAAGATGCATTAACCTTTTGGTCTACAACAGCTTTCAGGAATTTCTGCTGCATTTCAACTCTGTCACTGTCACCGTTTACATAACCTTTAAATACACCGGTTGACGGATTGACATTACCGTGTCTGTAACGCATAAGCCATACAGCCTGCTGACCGTTCAGCTGATAATCTCCCGGCGGAAGATTTATATGCAGACTCTGTACAGGGTCGTCATATACCATACCTACACCGTCGCCGTAAAGGTCCGGAATTGTAAATTCAATAGGACCAAGTTCGTCTATAACGTGAGCAACAGCGTCAAAGCTGAAATCAACATAGTAATTTATCGGAATACCCGTTATTCTCGTTACCGCCTCACAAGTTGCTGTCGCACCGCCGATTTCTCCGCTTTCATCCACAAATGCGTGTGCGGCGTTAATTTTTTGATAACGGTTTCCTATATACATTTTTGTATCACGAGGAATTGAGAGCATATTCACCTCTTTTGTTTCGGTATCAAAACTTGCAAGCATTATTGCGTCTGTTCTCAAGCCGTCAACGTCAACACCCATAAGTAAAACGTTTATCTTTCCATCTGCCGCCTCAACAGTCGAAGTGTTGTCCACAGCTTCCTCATTGTTTGAGCCCGAAAAGTCAATTCCCATACAGACAGCTGCCGCGGCAATAATCACTGCGAGTGATATTCCAAGCACTTGAAAATATCTTTTTACATTAAATTTAACTTTCACTCTGTAACCTCCAAAAATATTCATCTATGTTTCAAAAAAATACAATATATTTTAATTATACCATTCAAACTTACTCTCGTCAATAGAAAAAACACTTTATGTTTTTAAACTATTTGTAAACTTTACATACATATCCAAAAATCAAATTGCATTTCTGATAATTCATCAGCACGCAAAAAGGGCGATATTTCCATACCACCCTTTACTTATTAACCCGTATTAAATTTTTATACTAATGTGCAATATATGAAATTTTGTTAGCTTTCAGATATTCTTCGGCATATGTGCCTTTTACACATTTCACGTTGACTTTTTCACAGCCGTCAAACGCTCCGACGGCAATGTATTCAACGCTCTTTGGCAAAACTACGGTTTTAAGATTTTTGCAATTTTCAAATGCTTTTATATCTATGGCTTTCGTGCCGTCAGGAATTACGATTTCCTTTAAATCTGTGTTTGAAAATGCTTTCACTCCTATTTCCTGTAATTTTTCAGGTAACTTGATGTTTTCAAGGCTTGTGCAGTCAGCAAATGTCATATCTTCAATCTTCATCACATTTTGAGGTATATTTATATCAGTAAGATTATCGCAGCCTTCAAATGCTCCCCATTCGATATATGACACTGTTTCGGGAATTTCTATACCTTTCAACTCTTTGTTGTTTTTAAAGGCATCCGCTCCGATTCCCTCTACCGTCACACCTTCAAGTTCCTTTGGTATTACCGCATATTCGCCGAGATTATCCGCAGCTTTCAGAACAGCTTTCTCATTATGAACGGCATATGTCGCATATGATGAAGCGAATGCACTGATTTGAGTCATCATAACTATAAGCATAAGCGCCGCAACTAACATTTTCTTCTTCATATTTGACACTCCCTTTCATTCATTTCCTGTTCTCTTTATAAGTCTATTATACGCCGTATGAATATTTATTACAACAACAACAGACTTACAAAATTATTTAAATGATTTAAGAAGTTGTTACAAATTGTTACAAAAAATTTTGTTTTATTTTGCATTCAAAAATACACCAAATTTGCGAAACCAAATCAAAGAAAAATATCAAATATTCCGTTCAAAAACGTTCAAAACAATATTATACAAAAAATCAGAGCAAGCTGTATACAGCTTGCTCTGATGTGGTGGGAGAGGATGGATTCGAACCATCGAAGTCGAAGACAACAGATTTACAGTCTGCCCCCTTTGGCCGCTCGGGA
>ENA-USUG01003690-USUG01003690.1-human-gut-metagenome-genome-assembly--contig:-NODE-3690-length-20357-cov-4.628895_pt1 | contig 20357 bp, 20 predicted proteins | sample MGYA00250059_ERZ773394 | MGnify/ENA primary metagenome ERZ773394 (study PRJEB29103, sample SAMN06111957) | human gut metagenome | biome: human gut; feature: ankylosing spondylitis patient; material... | reverse complement strand
TGTGGATAAGCCGAGAAACTTAGCGAAGAGCGTGACGGTAGAGTAAAGAAAATACAGAATTAAATGAAAGAAAAAACCCCGGATTCAAGTTTGTAAATGTGTATGAATCCGGGGTTTTTGAATAAGCGAGTACGTTTGCAGAAAGCGAAAATTTTTATTGAGCTTTTAAGAAGGTTCATGAGAAGGTGCTGTTCAATTTTCGACTAATAAATTTTGCAGTTTTTTCACTGCATATCCAAGAATCTCTCCATGATCAAATGCCAGCCCATTTTCTGGATTCAGCAGAGTCAGATGCAGCGCAGGTGGAAGGAGTGAGGCAGCGCTTTCTGGATAGGTTTCCTGGAAGGTGAGATGGATGGTGGCTGGCTCTGTGGAAGATGTGTCCTTTAGATCCAGATTCCATTGTCCGTCTTTTTCTTTGGTCAGGAGGATCTGGAACCAGCGGGCGTCTTTTGCGTCATCGGCAGCTTTCACTTGAAGTTTGGAAGCGTCCAGAAGAGCAAGGTAGGCGCAGGAGATCACCCATCGTCTGGGATCGCGTCCTGGGGTACTGAAGGTACGGATCGGTTCCAGACAAGCGCAGTCAACACCGGTTTCTTCCAGAAGTTCCCGGCGGGCAGCCTGATCTACGGACTCATCCGGGTTTACAAAGCCGCCAGGAAGTGCAAATTGATCCTTGTAGGGAGATTTGCCGCGGCGGATGAGAAGTACCTGGAGAGAGCCGTCCGAGAAACGTGAAAAAATCACCATGTCTGCCGTCACAGATGGTTTTGCATATTTTGAATCATCATAGGTTTTTAAAAATGTCTGGTCTTCGTTGGATAAACTCATAAGCTTTCCAGCACTTCCTTTCTTTCTGGAATGGAGGTAGATGCTCCGTTGCGTGTGACGGAGATAGCGGAAGCCATAGAGGCTTCTTTCATGGCAGTCTGCACATCAGCACCTCTGGCGATGGCGGCGATGAAGTATCCGGTATAGGTGTCTCCAGCAGCAGTCGTGTCTACAGCTTGAACTTTGAATGCGGACTGTGCGTGGTGGGTCTGATGATCCAGATAGATACTGCCAGCGGTTCCCATGGTGAGAAGAATGTGGCAGGACGGATATTTCTCTAAGAGAATGTCCGCGTATTCCTGCGGATTATGGGCGGTGACGTCAGAAAGATCTGCGGCCTCAATCTCATTTAACACCAGATAGGAGATTTTGGACAGATCAATCTCCTTTAACTGTTCTGTAATTGGAGATGGATTCAAAAAGATGGTCATACCCTTTTCGTAAGCCTGGTCTACCAGATAAGGCAGGTTGTTGATCTCATTTTGCAGAAGCAGGATATCGCCTTGGTCAAAATGGGACAGAGTTTCGTCGATCTGTTCTTTGGAAATGGCCTGGTTAGCGCCGCCAAAGAGAATGATACAGTTCTGGCCTGTCTGAGATACCTGGATTAAGGCATGGCCGGTAGGCATATCCAGTGTTTTTAAGAAGTCTAAGCGTACCTGGCTGTCTTGTAAGGCGTCGGAAAGCATCTGACCGTCGTTGCCGATACAGCCTGCATGCCAGACATCAGCGCCTGCTTTTGCCAGGGCAATGGACTGGTTTAAGCCCTTTCCGCCGCAGAAAAAATTGAGATTTTTGGAAGAAATAGTTTCGCCTGGGCGTACAAAGTTGTCTACCTGGTATACTTTATCGATGTTTAAAGAACCAAAATTTAAGATTTTCATGTGTGTTTACCTCGTATATCAGAATTCTGGTTTTATTATAATTCATTTGCGGAAAAATGACTATGGGGAAAGTGAAAAGTCAAGACTTTACGAAATGATGTTTCAGGATTAAACTAAAGATAGTTCAGATCCTGATAGAAAAATATGGAAAAGGAAAGGAACGGTGTGTCGGATGGATGGTCTGGCAGATAGTTCCCAGGGAATAAGTATGGAAAGAAATGGAATCAAAAGTTCAGAAGAACTGCGTAGAAGCTTGCGTGCAGTTGACCGGAAAAGTTATCCGGCCTATAAATCGCTGGCAGGTGGCTATGATTTTGGCAGATACCAGTTATGGATCGACCATGTGCAGGGGGATCCATTTGCGTCCCCATCCAATGTGCATATTGAGATCAGTCAGAAAGTGGCGGGATTCCCGGAAGATTACTATAAGGCAGGTCCAGCAAGACGGGCACTTTCTGATTTCCTGATCCGCCAGTTTGCCGGTCAGGTGGAAACATATAATTTCAAAGCGAAAGGTTCTGGAAAAAGCGGTTTGATCACGATCACCAGATGTGGACAGGAAGTTCTGGAGCGTTCTGCCTGTGAGATGGATGAGAAACGGATCCAGATGCGTTTTTTTGTGGGATTTCCGGCTTTTGGGCGGACCATTCAGGCGGGTGAACTGGAGAAGATTTTATTTGAATTTCTTCCAGCCTGTGTGGAGAAAAGCCTGATTTACCGAAAACTGGACCACAAAAAGGTGCAGCAGGCGGTGTGGTTAGCAGAGGATCAGGCGATGCTGCGGCAGATCTTGAAAAAAGAGAAGCTGGTGGCGTTTGTGGCTAATGGTTCAGTTCTGCCGAGAAAAAGTGGCGTGTCAGATCTGCCTATGAAGGACAGCGTTCCATTTGAGTCACCGGCTTCCATGGAGCGGACCTTTGTGCTGCCACATCGGGGAGAAATCAGGGGAATGGCAGTTCCAGAGGGAATTACCCTGATCGTTGGCGGCGGATATCACGGAAAATCCACGCTTCTGGATGCGCTGCAGATGGGCGTTTATGATCATATCGCTGGAGATGGCCGGGAGTTTGTACTGACGGAGAATACTGCCGTGAAATTGCGGGCGGAGGACGGGCGAAGTGTGAAAAATGTGGACATTTCCCTGTTTATCAATAACCTGCCAAATGGAAAAGATACCCATCAGTTTTCCACACCGGACGCCAGTGGAAGCACATCCCAGGCAGCTGCGGTGATGGAGGGATTGGAAGCAGGAACGAGGCTGTTTTTGATTGATGAAGATACTTCCGCCACCAATTTTATGGTCCGGGATGATCTGATGCAGCATGTGATCCACACAGATCAGGAGCCAATCACCCCATTTCTGGAGCGGGCGAGAGATCTGTATGAGCAGTCGGGCGTGTCTACGATCCTGGTGGCAGGCAGTTCCGGGGCATTTTTCTATATTGCCGACTATGTGATCCAGATGGACCGTTACTGTCCGGTGGATATCACGGAAAAAGTGAAGGAAATCTGTGGACAGTATCAGGCTCCAAGAATCCGTGCGCCGCATTATCAGATCCCGGAATTTAACCGTATGATCCGTGTCCCTGAAAATAGAAAGCAGGAAAATGGTTCCTATGACAGAAGGGCAAAGGGACGGAAAGGTGAAAATGACGAAAAAGGACAGGAATCCGGTGGACGAGAAGATCGGATGAAGATCCGTGTTTCAGGCCGGGATGGTTTTTCGTTGGATCATGAATCTGTAGAAATGCGTTTTGTGGAGCAGCTGGCAGATGGAGAACAGTCTGCAACCCTGGCCCAGTTGTTGCGCTATGCCTTAACGAGAGAATTAAAAGAAAATGGCTGCAGTGTTGTAGAATTGGCTGATCGTCTGGAGCAGCTTCTGGACCAGAAAGGCTGGTCGGCCTTTAGTAGTCCATGGATTCCATGTGGACTGGCGCGGCCGAGAAGACAGGAGATCTTTGCGGCATTCAACCGATATCGGAGGTAGATAAATGGCATTTACGGAGAGAATTTCTGCTGCCTGCGGAAGAAAAAGGGCAGAACTGGTATTGAAACACGCAAAAATCGTCAATGTATTTACGGAAAGTATCGAGGACGGCGATGTGGCCGTGGAAGACGGCGTGATCGTGGGAATCGGTGAGTATGATGGAGTCCGGGAAATTGATGTCCACGGATGCTATGTGGCTCCGGGACTGATTGATGGACACATCCATCTGGAAAGCTCTATGGCATCGCCAAAGGAATTTGCCCGGATGGTGGTGCCTCATGGAACGGCTGCAGTGATCACAGATCCCCATGAGATTGCCAATGTGGCCGGAACCGCCGGAATTCGTTATATGCTGGAGGCAACAGAAGGGTTAGCTCTGGATGTATATTTTATGATGCCGTCCTGTGTGCCATCTACAGGACTTGATGAGGCAGGAGCTGTGCTTCGCGCTTCGGATCTGGAAGCGTTTTATGACAATCCACGGGTACTGGGACTGGCGGAAATGATGAATTCTTACGGTGTGGTAGCGGGAGATCCGGAATGTGTGGAGAAACTGGAAGTGACCAGAAATCATGGGAAGCTGATCGATGGCCATGCGCCTATGCTTTCTGGCAAAGGACTGAATGCGTATATTACAGCTGGCGTGCAGTCGGATCATGAGTGTTCCACATTTGAGGAGGCGAAGGAGAAATTCGCCCGAGGCCAGTGGATCATGGTGCGACAGGGAACGGCAGCTAAAAATCTGGAAAAGCTGATGCCAATGTTTGAAGCACCGTACTATCAGCGGGCTATGTTGGTGACGGATGATAAACATGCGGGAGAACTGGGGAGAGATGGTCATATTGACAGTATCATCCGGAAAGCTGTAGGGTATGGTGCAGATCCAGTGAAGGCGGTGAAAATGGGCTCCTTGAATGCGGCGGAGTATTTTGGACTGAAAGGTATGGGTGCCGTGGCTCCGGGATATCAGGCGGATCTGGTGATTTTTGAGGATCTGAAGGATTTTCGGGTGAAACAGGTGTACCGGCGAGGCAGGCTGGTGGCGGAAGCCGGGAACATGGTGACGGAATTGACTGAGAGGAAAGATGTGGCGAAGGTCTGGGGTGAAGAAATCCAGAGCCGGGTGTTCCATTCTTTCCATATGAAGCCGATTGAGATCAAGGATCTGGAACTTCCAAAGACCGGATCGAAGGTGCGTGTGATCGATCTGATGGATCATGAACTGACGACCAGGGAGCGGATCGAGGAATTTAAACAGGTGCCGGGACTGGCTCCTGGTGTAGATCTGGAGAAGGATATTGTGAAGGTTGCGGTGTTTGAACGGCATCGGGGAACTGGTCATGTGGGACTGGGATTTTTGGGAAACTATGGGCTGAAGCGAGGGGCTGTGGCTACCAGTGTAGGGCATGATTCCCATAACCTGGTTGTGGCCGGAGTCTGCTATGAGGATATGATCGCGGCGGGCAACCGGGTGTTGGAAAATGAAGGCGGGCTGGCGATTGCAGTGGATGGTGAGATTGTGGGAGATCTGCCATTGACGGTTGCAGGACTGATGTCGGATCTGCCGGTGGAAGAGGCGGACCGGAAGCTGGGAGAGATGAAGACGAAGCTTGGTGAACTTGGAATTCGGGACGGGATTGATGGATTTATGACTCTGGCGTTTGTGAGTCTGCCGGTAATTCCGGCAATCCGTGTGAATACGTTGGGAGTTGTGGATGTGGAACGGCAGGAGATCGTCGATGCAGTGAATTTTACAGAACTTTAACCATAAAAATTTTTCTTTTACATGTCTTCAAAAACCAGATCAGGATCAAAAAACGATTTTACATGAATTTAACATTTATTTTACGGCTTTGCGATAGCACGCAGAGTCGTTTTTTTGTATGCTTAGGCAGAAACAAAGGAAAAAATCAATGTAAAATCAAGGAGAGTATGATGAGTGAGCATGTAACCATTCTTTTTGGCCTGGCTGGTGGTTTGGCGCTGTTCTTATATGGTATGAACAGCATGAGTGATGCGCTGCAGAAAGCGGCTGGCGAAGGCATGAAAAAGATTTTAAGCTTTTTAACAAAGAACGCGGTTATGGGAGCGCTGGCGGGTATGCTGGTAACAGCAGTACTTCAGAGCAGCTCTGCCACCACGGTTATGGTGATCGGATTTGTCAGCGCAGGTTTAATGTCTCTGCCACAGGCAATTTCTGTTATTTTTGGTGCGAATATCGGTACCACCATGACAGCCCAGTTGATGGCATTTAAGATTTCCGATTATATTTATCCAATCATTTTTATTGGATTTATGATCAATTTTATCAGTAAGAAAGAAAAAATCAAAAATATCGGTATGGTTGTTTTTTCCTTCGGTCTGTTATTTGAAGGAATCGAGATTATGGGAAAGGTCATGAAACCACTGGCTTCCAGTCCGTTTTTCCTGGATCTGATGGGTAAGGTAACGCATGTTCCGGTGTTAGGCGTACTGCTTGGTATGGCGATGACCCTGGTGGTACAGAGCAGTTCTGCGACCATTGCGGTGTTGCAGAATTTCGCATCCCAGGCGGGTCCGGATGGTGTCAGCAGTGTCATTGGTCTGACAGGAGCGATCCCAATCCTGCTGGGAGATAATATTGGAACGACCATTACGGCGCTGTTGGCGTCCATCGGACAGTCCAAGAATGCAAAAAGAACGGCGGTTGCTCACAGTATTTTTAATATTACAGGAAGTATCGTATTCTTATGCTTAATTCCGGTACTGGCTTCTTTTGTCCGTTTTATTTCCCCAAAGGGAAATGAGATCAATGTGATCTCCAGACAGATCGCCAATGCCCACACCACCTTTAATGTGGTATGTGCCCTGGTATGGCTGCCGCTTCTGCCGGTGATGGTGAAGATTGTTACCTTCTTAATAAAGGGAAATGACCGTGTGGAGGAGGCTGCTTACAAGCCAAAATTTTTAGACGAACATGTGATTTCTCAGCCGGTGGCAGCCATGTGCCTGGTTTCTAAGGAGATTATCGGACTTTCTGAAACTGCGAAGGAGATGCTTGCGTCTTTGAATGCATATGTGGCGAAAAAAGAGCCAGAAGCTGCTTATGAAAAATTTGTAAGCAGTCACGGAGCAGTGAAAAGGCTTCAGAATCTGATCGCAGCTTATATTTCCAGAATGTTTTCCAGTGGCGCGTTGACAGAGCAGCAGGCGGAACAGACGGCGGGACTTCTCTATGTGTCCAACAATATTGACCGTATTGCTGACCGCAGTGATGAGATCTGTGAAGTACTGGAACAAAACCGTGCCGGAAAGAAACCATTTTCCGATGCAGCCTGTGCGGATGTAGAAAATGGAATTAAGATTCTGGAAAATTTGTTCCAGGAGGCGATGATCGTGGTAGAAACCGGTGATGAAAATAACATCGCCCAGGTGGAGAAAGACAAAAACCACATGCGGAAGGTTCAGAAACAGTATAATAAAGCGCACTTGAACCGAATCAAAAAGAAACAATGTTCCGCAGAATTGACTGCAGACTATTCCAGGCTTCTTTACAGTATGGACAGAATCGCAGATAACTGTGTGGGAATTGCAGAAGAGGCAATGGAACAGGTACCATTTGTGAAACTGTATGAGGAAAATGCAAGGCAGGAGGCTGCTGCAGGAGGAAAGCGGTGATCTGGCGATGAATACAGGACATGGAGAGAATTAAAGTAACATGCTGCGATGGATACAGAATACAGGCTGGATTTTTCGGACTTTAAAACGATGTCTGGAAAATGACAGACCAGAAAAAATAATAGAAACCGGACACCGGGAAGGAGATTATGAAATATTGACGGATGAACATGGAAAAAATACCACACAGGAACAGGTGATTTATGTAAACCGGGAACTTTCCTGGCTGAAATTCAATGAGAGGGTGTTGGAAGAGGCAAAAAATGAGAAGGTTCCGTTATGTGAACGGATGACATTTCTTTCCATTTACCAGACAAACCTGGATGAGTTTTTCATGGTTCGAGTAGGTTCTTTGGAAGATATGAAGCTTTTGGATGAGGAAACAAGAGAAAATAAGACCAATATGACTCCTCAGGAGCAGATCGATGCCATTTTGAAACGGGTGAAGGTCTTAAATGATGAAAAAGCTGTGGTTTACGATCATGTAATGAAACTGGTAGAGGATGCGGGAGTGCGTCTGGTCAGTTTCCGTGATATGGATAGGGCTGAGAGTAAGAGTCTGGAAGCTTACTTTATAAAGGAAGTGCTTCCGCTGTTGTCCGTTATGATTGTGGGAAGAAAGTAGCCATTTCCATTTTTAAAGGGACAGGAGATCTACGCCCTGGCGATTCTGGATACCAAGGGTGGAAAGGAAAAGATCGGTATCATTCCATGTACAAACGAGATGCTTCCAAGGCTGATTGCGGTTCCAGGAAGAGAAAATACCTATATTTTATTGGAAGAGCTGATTCTTCACTTTCTTCCAAATGCCTTTAAGGGATACAAAGTACAGGAAAAATCGGTTCTCCGGGTAACAAGAAATGCAGATATTGATGTAACGAAGGTTTATGACGAGGATCTGAACTACCGTGACCAGATGGCACAGGTTGTGAAATTAAGAAAGAAACTTGCTCCGGTCCGTCTGGAACTGACCAAGGATCAGGTATTCTTTTCGAAAGCACCGCTGGAACTGTCTTTTTTATTCCGGATTGAGGATGCACTGAGAAAAAATCCGAAGCTGGTATTTCCGAAACGTCTGCCCCAGCAGACAGACGAGCTGGATCCAATGGAGCCGATTCTGCCTCAGGTGCTCCAGAAAGATGTGCTGCTTTCTTATCCATATGAGAGTATCCGACCATTTCTGCAGATTCTGCAGGAAGCTGCAGAAGATCCAAAGGTGGTGTCCATCCGAATGACGTTATACCGTCTGGCCAAGAACTCTAAGGTGGTAGAGGCGCTGGCTGAAGCAGCGGAAAATGGAAAACAGGTAGATGTTCTGGTGGAATTAAAGGCCCGTTTTGATGAGGAAAATAATATTGAATGGAGTCGGAGACTGGAGGATGCCGGATGTCATGTGGTTTATGGGATTGATGGCTTGAAGGTTCATTCCAAATTATGTCTGATTACCAGAAAAGACGGAGATCAGATCCAGTATATTACCCAGATCGGAACCGGTAATTATAATGAAAAAACGGCGAGACTGTATACGGATCTTTCTCTGATCACAGCGGACCAGGAGATCGGAGAGGAGGCACTGAAGGTATTTCAGGCAATCCTTCTGGGCAAAACTGTGAACGAGACAGAACATCTTCTGGTAGCGCCAAAGTGTCTCCAGAAGCCGGTTCTGGGTCTGATCGACAGGGAAATTCAGATGGCAAAGGAGGGAAAAGCAGCCTACATCGGAATCAAGATCAATTCCCTGACAGATAAACGGATCATTGATAAGCTGGTGGAGGCATCCAAAGCTGGAGTGAAGATCGATATGGTAGTCCGTGGCATCTGCTGTCTGCGGAGTGGTGTTTTGGGAGAAACGGAACATATCCATATCCGCAGCATTGTGGGACGCTATCTGGAACATTCCAGAATCTACATATTTGGAATAGAAGACCGGGATCAAATCTACATCGCATCTGCAGATTTCATGACCAGGAATACATTGCGGCGTGTAGAGGTAGCAGTTCCTGTTTACGATGAGAAGTTAAAATGCCGGATAAGGGAAATGTTCCAGGCTATGTTGAAAGATAATGTGAAGGCGAGAGTCCAGCAGCTGGATGGTACTTACCGGATCGAGGAAAGCGAAGAGGCACCATTCAATTCGCAGGAAGCGTTTTTCGAAGAAGCATACCGGAGAGCAGCGAAGAATCAGGAGGAGCCAAGTGAAACGAAGCAGTAAGATCATCGGTGTTCTGGCGCTTGTCTATGCCCTCTGCCTGGCGGGAGGGGGAGCGGCTGCTGCAGACTTGTGGGAGTTTGGGGAACTCTTAAAGATAGCTGCATTTCTGAATTTGGGATTGCAGGTGCTGGTTGTGATCCGCCTGGCAGAGGCGGAACGAAGCCGGAGAACGCTTGAAAAACCAGAAAAAGCATCGATTAAAATAACAAAAAAGGAAATCTCTAATCCGAGATTTCCTTTTTTTAGCAGTGAGCGTGCGGGGATTCGAACCCCGGACAACTTGATTAAAAGTCAAGTGCTCTACCGACTGAGCTACACGCCCTTAACAAGCAGGATAAGTTTATCATAGAATGAAAAATGCGTCAAGCAGTTTTTTGGTTTTGCGTAGATATTTTTGCATATTTTTTAAAATAATTGAGAAAAAAGAAACGAATCCAGTGATAGATAAAAAGGAGCGCAGAAAAAATCCCCGCTTATGATTTCCATAAATATATGTTATAAATGATGAGATGTAACGATTCAGTAGGTCTGCGCACATGCTGCGCTGACCGTAAGAACACATAAGCTAGAAAGCACAAAATAAGTACAACAAAAAACCATGAAAACAGGGGAGCCTGTATACAGGCTGAGAGGAAATTGAGGATTTCGACCCATAACCTGATTTGGATAATGCCAACATAGGGAAATACGCAAGGATGATATCTGAGACCCCTGTCTTTTGTGATGGGGGTCTTTTTATGATGAAAAAACATAGTGATAAAGTGATTCCGGCGGTATTTATCGGGGCGCTGCTTCTGATCTGGGAGCTGTGTGTCCGGATTTTCCAGATTCCGCTGTATGTGCTTCCCTCGCCGGTGTCGGTGGTGCAGGCGTTGATAGAGGAACGGGTTGGTCTGTGGGGACATGCAGTGGTGACAACCGAGGAGGCACTGATTGGCATCGGGATTGCCCTGGTACTGTCTTTGGCGCTTGGCGTTCTGATGGATTGTTTTCCGGCGGTGCGTCCAGACGGTACCGATGATCGTGATGGCTCTGGTTTTGAGGCATTGAAAGACAAAGTGGATATTGAGTGGTTCTTTGAGGGATGGGATAATGTAAAATGCAAATTAAACAATTTCCCGATCAACTACATGGAACTGCGTCAGTTGGATGACAGACTGGACTACTACACACCGGTGATCATTGCGAATCAAGATACTCTGGAGCAGAAGCCGGAGATGGTGAAGAAGTTCCTGGCTGCTACTGAGAAAGGATATCGCTATGCGATCGAGAATCCGGATGAGAGCGCGAAGATCCTTCAGAAATACGCACCGGACTACTCTTTAGATCTGTTAACCATGTCCCAGGAGTATCTGGCTGAGAAATATATGGAAGATACGGACCGTTGGGGAGAGATGAAGGATGAGGTATGGGATAATTACACTGATTTTATGGTAGAGTACGGTGTGATCGACCAGGCAATCCCGGCATCTGAGTGCTATACCAACGAGTTTTTACCAGAATAATGGATTTCACAGAACCGCGGGCAATTAGAGATATTACAGGAATGATAGAGGAAAGCAGGTGAACACATGAATACCAAGTTACAGATATCAGGATTGACATTTTCCTATGAAGAAAGAAACATTTTAAATGAAATGGATTTCCGGGTGAAGGAAGGGGAGTTTGTGAGCCTGCTTGGTCCGTCAGGCTGTGGTAAATCAACGCTTTTGAAGCTTTTAACCGGTGTGATCAAGCCGGAAGCGGGGCGGATTCTGGTAGATGGAGAAGAAATCCATGGCATTACGGAACATTTTGCCTATATGCCGCAGAATGACCTGCTGTTCTCATGGAAGACCATTCTGGATAATGTCTGCCTTTATGCAAGAATCTACGGTGGCATTGAGAATATGCGGAAAGCTGCGGCAGAGCAGATGGAATCCTTTGGATTAAAGGGATATGAGCATGAATATCCGTCGGCATTGTCTGGTGGTATGAGACAGAGGGCTGCTTTTCTTCGGACACTTCTGTGTCATGCAGAGATTTTGCTGTTGGATGAGCCTTTTGGCGCTCTGGATGTGATCACTAGGGGAGAAATGCAGGACTGGTTGCTAAGTGTCCGGGAGAAGATGAACCGGACAGTGCTTTTGGTTACTCACGACATTGACGAGGCGATCTATCTGTCCGACCGTATCCTGGTGTTGGACCGGAATACCGGAAAGATTGGCTCGGAGATGGTGATCACGGAACAGAACCGGAGCCGGGACTGGCTGTATAGTCAGGGAGAACTGAGACAGAAGATCTACCGGCAGATCATGGGTGAGAAAACAGAAGTTTGAGAAATGGAAGCAAAGATTGGAGAAACAAAAGTAAGACCGGCGGGAAGCCGAAAAACAGAAAGCAGGAAAAGAATATGAGAAATTACCCGGTGGTGACAGATGCCCACGCCCACGTAAAAACAAAGGCAGAGGCGTTAGAGCGGATCAGGGAAGGGATTCTCCTACCATGGCCTGTGGAACAGATCCTGAGGATGCCAGATGGGTGATGGAGCTTTGCCATATGCCGGAAGCAGAAGGAATTCTGTTTCCGGTTTTTGGTCTCCATCCATGGTATGCGGATCAATGGAAGGTGGAGGATATGATGCCATACCTGGAAAAATGTCAGGTGATCGGTGAAATCGGTATGGATAGCCTGTGGTGTAACGTGCCGCTGAAACGACAGAAGGAGGTTCTGGAGAAACAACTCCAGATTGCAGCGGAGTGGAAGAGGCCTGTAGTCCTTCATACGAAGGATCAGGAACGGGAGATTCTGGAGTTAATTAGGAAATATCCCAACACTTATCTGGTGCATTGGTATTCCACAGACCATGATCTGGACGGTTATCTGGATTTAGATTGTTATTTTTCTGTTGGACCGGATGTGATCTGGAACCCGGCTGTGCAGCGGGTGGCGAGACAGGTGCCGGAGAAGCGGATCCTGTTGGAGACGGATGGCATGGACGCAGTGAAATGGGCATGGGAAGAAGGACAGAAAAACCAGAATTATGCCATAAAAGAGCAGGAGAGCATAAGGGAAACAACACAGAAGCAGCCAGAAGAAATCGTGGTTAAAGATTCACTCCACGCAACTGCCCGCATGGCTGCTAAACTGAGAAACAGTTCTCCAGAAATACTGATTTCTCTGACCACTGACAATTTTTTAACATTTTTTGGGAATTCTTATTAAAATAGGTTGACAAATAAATAACAAAGTGATACAGTTAGTTTATAAGTTAAACAAACGAAATCCGGAGAAGCGTAAATTCATAAAAAAGTCCTGCAGAAAGGGGAAAAACCGCAAGCAGGACTTCAAAAAACTTAGATAGTTTAAGAGTTAAACAAACGGAGAAGAATGGACATGAAAGAGAAGGAGTTTCATTATCAGTGGTGGGGAAAAGGCGATATTGATGCATCTCTTGGAATCTTTTTTGACGGGTTTTCCAAGGTACTGACAGCAGTGGGAATTTTGACAGCCGTATTTGGAATGCCTATGGCAGATGTGATCGGCAAGGTGGTTCCCGGCATCGGGATTTCTATTTTTGTAGGAAATATGTGGTATTTCTTTGAAGCCTGTCAGCTGGCCAAGAAAGAAAAACGCCAGAATGTGACGGCGCAGCCCTTTGGAATCGGTGCATCTCAATTATCGGGCTGGTTGTATCTGATCATTGGCCCGGTTTACTGGCAGACGAAGGATTCAACGCTGGCATTGCAGGTAGGAATTGCGGCAAGCTTTTTAGGCGGTTTTATTGAGATCATTGGCGGTATCGCCGGAAGATGGATCGTGTCATACGTTCCTAATGCAGCGCTGATGGGCAATATGGCTTCTGCTGGTCTGGTGTGGCTGTCTGTTGTTGGAATCGCCATGGTTTTTGATAAACCGGTTTATGGTCTGCTTCCTATGTTGATCATCATCATGGATTATCTTGGTAAAGCAGATAAGAAATTTCAGAAGCTTCCGTCAGGTCTGATCGCGATTGTCGTGGGAACTGTGATCGCCTGGGGCGGCGGCTTTTTAACCTTAGATAATTTCCGGCTGTCTTTTGCAAATATCGGATTTTACCCGCCCAAACCAGATGTCTTTGATATTGTTGCAGGTTTCAAAGGACTGATCCCATTCCTTCCAGTGATCCTGCCATTACAGATCAACAATTTCCTGTCCACCTTACAGGGACTGGAAGCAGCAAAGGTTGCGGGAGATGCTTATCCGGAACGTCGTTCCATGATCATGGATGGTGTGTCTACACTGACAGGTGCATTATTTGGAAGCCCATTTCCAACCAGTGTATATTTTGGACATCCGGGCTGGAAAGCGATTGATGCCAGAGCAGGCTTCTCTGTTGTCAATGCAGTTCTTTATCTGGTCCTTTGCTGTACCGGTCTTACCAGCGTCCTGATGGCAGCGATTCCGACCGAAGCGGTGATGGTTCTTCTGGTTTATGTAGGATTTGCAGTAACGGATACCACCTTCCAGTCTGTGGACAAGAAGTATTATCCGGCGATCCTCTTATCCCTGATGCCGATTTTGTTCCAGTATATCCAGACGATCGTCAGTTCTGCTGTCCAGGCGGCTGGAACTACAATGGCAGCGTTGACGACTGAGCAGTTTGCAGCGTACTCTGTTCCGATCCGCGGTATCGAGTATCTGGGAAATGGAGCATTTTTAAGCAGCTTATTATTAGCCGGACTTTTAGCTTATGTGGTTGATAAGAAATACAAACGGGCGGCGGCATTTGCTCTTGCCTTAGCGGGCTGTTCTGCAGTCGGCATGATTCATTGTGAAGGTGTTTCGTTCCTTTCAGAGACAGGGGTTCTGTTTGGAACGGTTTACCTGATAACAGCGGCTCTTCTTTATGGAAAAGCTTATCTGTTTGAAGGAAGATAGTGGCTGTGAAGGTATTACTGAACAGTTGCGAAAAAGAAAGGGAATTACTAAAAAAACAATAAGGAAAAGAGAGGATGAAAAAGATGGAAAAAGCAAAAATACCTTTTTTCAAAAAATCAGACCTTGATGCATCGATCGGCGTATTTTTCGATGGATTCTCCAAGGTAATCGTAGCAATTGCAGTTATGGCGGGAACTCTTGGAATCAGTTCTTCCACGATTTTCGGAACCATGATGCCAGGTGTATTTTTAACAGTATTGATCATGAATGGTGGCCTGTGGCTGTATTATCGTCAGATCGCGGCACAGAGAAATGATCCGGATCTGACAGCGGTTCCTGCGGGGCTTCAGGCTGGACGTATGTTTATCTGGTTATTCAGTATTATGCTTCCGGTATATCTTTCTACGAATGATGCAGAGCTTGCGTTTAAAGTGGGCGTTCTGGCACATCTGATTGGTGGAATTGTATTTATCATTGGAGCCTTTGTGGTTCCGATCCTGTTAAAGATCGTTCCAGCAGGCGCATTATTCGGTTCCCTGGCCGGTGGTGCTATGGCATTCCTGATTTTACAGCCTATGAACGGCACTTTAAATATGCCGGTCGTTGGATGGTTATCGATGATCGTTTTATTTATCATTTATATCGGACACGTTGAGGTAAAGGTTCCGGCTGCTTTGATTGCGATTGTGATTGGTTCTGCGATCGCCTGGATCAGCGGTGCGATGGGCTTTGATGCGGTGACAGAGTCTTTAACAAATTTAAATCTGTATATTCCACATCCGGTACTTGGAATTTTTGATGGAAGTGTGCTCAGTGCTGTAATTCCATTTTTACCAATCGTGATTGTATTCTCCATCAATGAGGTGATCACCGGTATTCAGGCGGTCGAGCAGGCCAAGGAATGTGGTGATACTTATTTTACAACGACAAAACCACTGGTGATCTGTGGAATCGCAAGTATCATCGGTGCCTGCTTTGGTAATCCACTGGCAGTTGGCTTATATTGGGGTTATCCGGGCTGGAAAAAGATGGAATCCGGTACCGGCTATCATATGGGTATCGTAGCATTATATGCAATCGTTGGTTTAACAGGTCTGGCTGCAATTTTAAATGCATTTATTCCAGAGGCGGCAGTACTTCCAATTTTAGTATTTATCGGAATCTCAAGCTATTCTCAGGCATTTGAAGTAGTAGATAAGAAATACTATCCTGCAGTGATCTTAGCATCTCTTCCGGTTGTTATGGATTTCATCATGGACAATGTAAAAGAGGGTGCATTAACTGGATTTTTAGCATTTGACCCAGGCTCAGCATTTGTTGGACTGTTAGTAGGATGTGTATTTGTGTTTATCATTGATAACAACTGGAAAGCGGCTTCTATTACGAATGTGGCGGCACTTCTTCTGACTGTGATTGGTATGATCCATTCTCCAGGAATTATTGGTACTGAGGGCTATGTTTTAAATATGGATTTTGTTAAGATCTATGTGGTCCTGATCGTAGTATTTGCGATCATGCATATGACGAATTTTAATAAGAAGAAGGTGACTGAATCGTGAAAACCCTGGTGATTTTTGGAGCAGCACGTCAAAAAGGACATACAAAGCAGATGGTGGATCTGTTTTTGGAGCATCTGGACGGTGAGAAGGAGATCATTGATGCCTATCGCACAGATGTGAAGCCATGTATGGATTGTCGTTATTGCTGGAAAACGAAGGCTTGTGCCATCAAGGATGTTATGCAGGAAATTTATCAGAAAATTGAAGCTGCGGATAATATTGTTTTGGCAAGCCCGATGTATTTCCATTCTGTAACTGGACGCATGAAGGTTCTGATTGACCGTCTTCAGGTATACTGGGCAGGTCATGTAAGAAATGATATGCCGGAGAAATTCACGAAAAAGGGAGCGATCCTGATGGTTGGTGGAGCACCGGCATTTGAGAATCAGTTTTTAGGCGGTGAATTGGTACTGAAGAACTTGTTAAATGATTTAAGCACCGAGTTCTTAGGCGAGGTGTGTCTGCCAAACAGCGACCGTGATTCCTTAGAGACCAGACCGGATCTGGCAGAGGCAGTTGTGAAGCTGGCAGAGAAAATGAATGAGGCAAACCGTAAATAAAATCCAGAATGGAGGCTGTGTGGATGGCAGTGTGTCTGTACTGCTGCACAAGCCTTCGGGGGTTTCAATCATAAAGGAAAAGAGAAGGAGGACGTAACTATGCAGGGTTACACTTACACAAAAAATGAGCACTATCCAATGGAGCATCTGGTATTCAAAACCGCACCGGAAGATGTGGAACGTTTCTTAGAGGTAGATCATGAGGTCTGGACTTTAATGGAGGCGTATGCACCAGGTTTTGATCATATTCCTTTTTTATACAAAGAGGTATGGGTGAATGATAATAAGCCAGGCGAGCTGCATATGATCTTTGCGTGGGAAAGTATTGAAGCCTGGAGAAAGATCGATCAGAAGGAGTATCAGGCACAGCTGATCCAGGAGTTTGAGTCCAGATTTGGACGCCCTTACGAGCTGATCCGCTGCGTCCAGAATGAAGAAAACTTCGGCGTACATCGTTATAGCCGTTTTGAGCGTATCTAATGTATTAAATTTAAGAGGTAAAAATTATGAGATTTGAAGATAAAGTGGTTATCGTAACAGGTGCAAGCTCTGGTATCGGAGAGGGTGTTGCAAAAAAATTTTTAGCAGAGGGCGCGTATGTAGTAGGCTGCGGTATTGAGCCGGCCATGAAAATCCAGGATGAGAAAGCCATCTATGTTCAGGCTGATCTGACAAAACCGGAGCAGGCGCTTCATGTAGTAGAGGAGGCTGTTAAGACATATGGCCGTGTCAACAAGCTGGTCTGCTGTGCAGGCGTTACTTTCATCGGTTCTATGGATAACACCGAGTATGATACGTTTATGAGAGAAATCTCGATTAATTTAGGCGGTGTATACAATATGTGCCGCAGCGCAATTCCGGAGTTAAAGAAGCAGGAAGGCTCCACCATCGTAAATATCGCTTCTGATTTAGGTGTTCGCCCGATTCCGGAGCGTATCGGTTACTGTCCATCGAAGGCAGGCGTGATTATGTTAACCAAGTGCATGGCTCTGGAGTATGCTCCAAGCATCCGTGTAAACGCAATTCTGCCAGGTCTGGTTCGTACACCAATGATCGAGCAGCGTTTCCAGGAAGCAGCAGATCCAAAGGAACTGGAGGAGGCTTACGCAAGTCTGTATCCGCTTCACAAAATGGGCAAGATTGAAGATATGACAAATGCGATTGCATTCTTATCCAGTGAAGAAAGTGGATTTATCACAGGTGAGATCATGCAGGTATGCGGCGGCAGTCTGATCTAATCCAGGAGGAAGAATACTATGGGAACATCTTTATTTAAAATGCCGTTTGACATTGAGAAAACAAAAGTAACACCGATCTACCGGAATCCGGTTCTGGATCAGGCAGAGGTAGAAACCATCACCTGTGATCAGATGAAGGAGATTTACGGAGAATTAAAATTCCAGAAGCTGCACGAGGATCGTCCATATACATACACATCTCTGGTAACTTCTATTGATGGAAGAATTGCATTTACCGATGCACCACAGGGACCATTGATCGCAAAATTAAACAAGTACGATCTGGATGGAGCAAACTCTGACTGGTGGATTTTAAATATGCTGCGCGCCGTATCAGATGGAGATATCATCGGTGCTGGCACCATGAGCGCAGAGCGTGACTACACCTGCCACGTATTCTCTCAGGAGCTTGAGGACGCCAGAGTTGCAGCAGGCATGCAGCCGGTACCGTGGAATATTATTTCTTCTCTGGATGCTACGGATATTCCATTTGACCACATTTTATTCAAGACCAAAGAGGTTCCGGTTATGATCAGTACCTCCGCAGCAGGAATTCCAGTGATCAGAGAGAAGATGGAAGAAGATTATATCATAATCGGACCAGTGAAGGATAAGAGTGAAGTAACAGATGAGATGATCGCAGAGATGAAAGCCAATACGGATAAAGTGATCGTGATCGCAACAGGCGACAAAGCACCGGATTCTCATGTGGCACTCTACATTATGAAGAAATTTGGACTGGATAAGGTATTGGTAGAGACTCCATCTTATATGCATTATCTGGTATCCCAGAAGCTGATGGATGAGTTGTTTTTCAATTACTCCTGCATCTATGTAGGTGGACAGGCGTTGACAATCGGAAAATTTGGCAAGGAATTTACTTCTACAGATCATCCGCATACACGGATGCTGAGCATTCACACCCACAGCGATCATTTCTTCTACTTCCGTCATCAGCTTATGTATGATTAAAATGCGGGAGGAAAGAAAGTATGCCGTGTATACAGGTTAAAACAAATGTGAAAACAGATGCGAAGTCTGCAGAGAATATTAAAAAGGCTCTGGGTCGGGCAATCAGCTGTTTTCCGGGTAAAAGTGAACAGTGGCTGTTAGTATCCATTCAGGATGACTGTACCATGTTTTTTGGAGGTCAGGGAGAAAAACCAGTTGCAATGGTAGAGGTTGATATCTTAGGATCATCCATTGACAAAGAGGGTTCTGTGAAAATTACCGAGATGGTAACAAAAACACTGAACGAAAATCTGGGTATTGCAAAGGATGATATGTATATCCGCTATCGGGCTTCAGAGGACTGGGGCTGGAATGGAACTAATTTTTAAAATTTAAATTTAACAGATTAAAAACCTGTTTTTCTGATATTTTCAGCAGAAAAACAGGTTTTTTTGCTCTATAAACATCATTATTCATGTACTTTCAGGAAAATAATGTTATACTATAACTAAATGGCAGATTTTCCCGAATCGGTGTAGGCGCATTCACCTCTGGCAGTTATGAGTACTGGTGTCAGTTATTTGCTAATTAAGAAAGCAAAAAACTCTTCAATGGCTTTTCGCGATGCACCAAGGATAGGGCCTTCATCACCAAGGGTAGAAAGCAGGATCTCCTGGCTATGCGTGATCGGAAGAACGGTTGCCTTCATGATCTCCGGAAGAAGATAGGGAAATGCACGCAGCAGCTTGGAATTCATAATGATCATCTCGCTGTTCATGAAGAAGATGATATTAGACAGTCCGATCGCAAGGTTTTTGATAAAATGTCTTAAAACAGTTAAAGCTGCGGGATCCTGTTGTTTTACCAGGTCGATATATTCTTCAATCGTATGGATCTGTGTTTCGCGGAGATGGTTTGTTCCTTCGATGAGGCTTTGATCAGAACAGTACTGTTCCCAACAGCCATATTTTCCGCAGGAGCACTGATGGGTTTCGTGGATATTGATGGTGTGGTGACCGACTGCATTGGCAAATCCCAGATATCCGCGTACCAGGGAACCTCGTGTGATCAAGCCGCAGGAGATGGTATCGGAGATAGAGAGAACGGTTAACTCTTCGTACTGAGGATGGAGTCTTGACTCCATAGACGCACCAAGGTTTCCATCATTGTCGATATGTACAGGAACCTGATAACGATCAGACAAAAGGGAGCAGATATCTACATTGTGCCAGGCCAGCTTTGGAATAAAACGGATCACGCCATCCAGATCGATGATGCCGCGGACAGCCAGACTAATGCCCAAAAGTCCGTATGTAGAAGGCGGCATCTGGGAGGTTAATTGGTCAATGGCAGAGCAGAGACTGGCATAAACATTGGAAAACGCAGTGTCATGGATGGAAAAGGAGTTTCTGGCCACAATTTCATTTTTGATATTGGCGAGGATCAGATTGACATGACTGACACCCATATCGACAGCGATGCAATATCCTGCATGTTCAAAACGCTCCTACTTTCATACCCTTTTCCCCCCTAATTCTCTTTCGTGCAAATCATCTGCGTATTCAAAACCATATTC
>ENA-USUG01003687-USUG01003687.1-human-gut-metagenome-genome-assembly--contig:-NODE-3687-length-20370-cov-32.869413_pt1 | contig 20370 bp, 19 predicted proteins | sample MGYA00250059_ERZ773394 | MGnify/ENA primary metagenome ERZ773394 (study PRJEB29103, sample SAMN06111957) | human gut metagenome | biome: human gut; feature: ankylosing spondylitis patient; material... | reverse complement strand
AAGGCCTTCGCCCGGGCGAAGGTGCACACGCTGGTGTGCATGGGTCTCGATAACGCCAAACTGGTCCGGGAGTTCACGGGCGTGGTCCCGGAGGTGGTCTCGACCGATTCGCTCGAAGCGGCCATGACGGCCTCGAAGGCCGCGGCGCGTCCCGGCGATGCGGTGCTGCTGTCGCCTGCCTGCGCGAGTTTCGATCTTTTCCGGAATTACGAGAACCGCGGCGAACTGTTCAAGAACTGGGTCGAAGAAAAAGCATAGCCGATGGTGCGGGACGAGAGCAGATACGACGACCGGGCGACGGCGGAGGCGGCGCGCGACGCTGCGCCGCGCGGCGGCAGGCGGACTTCGGGGAGCGGTGACGCGGCCTCCGGCGAGGAGTGCGCCTGCGGGACGGAGACGGCCGGGAAATCGGGGTTCCGCCTCTTTACGGGCGACCGCGTGCTGTGGATCATCGTCGCCGCGCTGGCGGTGATCTCGGTGTTGGTGGTCTACTCCTCGACGGCCAAGATGGCCTACGACGCCCATACGGCCCGTACGACGGCGCATTTCCTGCGTCAGCAGTTGTTGCTGCTGGTCGGCAGCCTGCTGATCATGGTCGCCGTGCAGAAGATCAACTGCCGCATTTACAATCTTCTGGCCCGGCCGGCCTATTTTCTTTCGGTGGCGCTGACCGTCGCCGTCTATTTCATCGGAGCGACGACCAACGGCGCAGCCCGCTGGATTCCGCTCGGCCCCTTCCAGTTCCAGCCCTCCGAGGCGCTGAAGGTCGCCACGGTGCTGTTCCTCGCCCGGCAGCTCGCCGGACGGCAGTCGAAGATCGACAAGATACGCATCGTGCCGACGTGGAAGTTCTGGACGTGGCGTTCGTCGCCCGTGCAGCGAAAAATCTGGCGCGAGGGTACGCGCCCCATTCTGCTGCCGGTCGTCGTTTCGGCAATGGTGATCTTTCCGGCGCACACTTCGTCGGCCGTGCTGGTGTGCCTGGCGTCGTGGGTGATGATGCTCATCGGACGCGTCCGTTTCGGGGAGCTGATGAAACTCGTGGGATGGGGCGTTGCGGCCATCGTCGTTATTATGACGCTGAACCTCGGGCGCAGCGAGACCGCCGAAGGGCGCGTTTCGACGTGGATTCACCTCTGGACCAAGTCGCAGACCGAGAAACCCATCGAACACCTCTCCGACACGGAGCGTTCGATGATCGCCATTTACAACGGCGGCATCCTGGGCGAAGGCGCCGGGCAGAGCGCCATGCGCGTGGAGATGATCCACCCCGAGAGCGACTATGCCTATGCCTTTTTCGTCGAGGAGTACGGCTTCATCCTGGCCGTGCTGCTGCTGATGCTCTACCTGTGGGTCTTCTTCCGGGGAATCGAGATATTCCGGCGGTGCGGAACCGCCTTTCCGGGATTGCTGGTGCTGGGGCTTGCGTTGCTGATCACGTGTCAGGCGCTGCTGCATATCATGGTGACGGTGAATCTGATCCCCGAGACGGGGCAGACCCTGCCGCTGATTTCGCGCGGCGGCTCGTCGATGCTCTTCACGATGATCGCCTTCGGGATGATCCTGAGCGTCAGCCGCCAGAACGACGAACAGTCGCACGACCGGCCGAAAAGCGAAACGTTGTACGAAAAATAGGAGAAAACCGATGAAACAACCGCTCTCCCTGCTTTTTGCCGCGGTGGCCGCAACGGCTTGCGCTCCCGCCGTTCCCGCCGGCGAATTCCGGATTGTCGGAAAAATCGGAAACGTGCCCGACGGCGCGGTAGTGCGTCTGTATGAACCGCAGGGGCAAATGTTGCGGGGAATAGGCGTGGATACGCTGGCAGGCGGTCGGTTTTCCTTCCGGGATACAGTCGCTTTCCCGAAAGTTGTTCAGATCAGTGTGACGGTTGGGGATTACCGGGGCGGTACGCTCGATGTTTGGGTTGCCCCCGGCAAACGTATCGAGGTCCGTGGTGAGGATAAGCAGGCTTGGCTTTGGGAGGCCGCTTCGGACATTGCGGAGCAGGCGGACGAAGACATGTACCGTGCTCTGGTCGAACCTCAAATCTGTGAGTTGAATTGGTTTCAGGACATGCTGAATACACAGCAGGATTTTGCCCGTTATATGGAGCTGTTCGGGCAAGTGTCGGAGAAAACCGTCCGTCGTATGCAGACGGCTCCCGTGACGCGGGTCTGGTTGAACAAACTGGCCGAATGCGCCCGTCTTTTGCAGTTCGGAATAGGTACAGCTCACAAGGCCGAAATGCTTGCGCTTTACGACCGGATGACGGAAGAACAGCGGCAGTCTCCGATGGGCCGGCGGATTGACGCTTATCTCAATCCGGCTCCGGCGGTCGGAGTCGGAGACCGGCTGGTGGACGGGGATCTGTACGATGCGGATGGGAATCTGCATCGCCTGGCGGAATTCATCGGGAAATATATTTTGCTCGATTTCTGGAGTGCGGGCTGCGGTCCGTGCGTACAGGCGATTCCCGAACTGCAAGAGATCGCACGAAAGTATGCCGGCAGGGTTGCGGTTGTGAGCATCAGCCAAGACCCGAAGCCGGTGTGGAAGGAGTTTATTGCCGAAAAGCAGTTGGTCGGAAACCAATGGAACGAACTTGTAGACGGAGATACCAGGCTTGGGATGCGTTATGGGGTAAAGGAAATTCCGCATTTCGTGCTGATCGCTCCCGACGGCCGGATTCAGGATGTATGGCAGGGTTACGGCAAGGGGAGCCTGCTGGAAAAAATGGAGCAAAACATCAAGTGATATGGACGATATTCGTTTGGACAAGTATCTTTGGGCGGTGCGGGTGTTCAAGACCCGCAGCGATGCCGCAGATGCCGTGCGCACGAACAAGGTGACGGTAAACGGCGCTTATGCCAAGCCTTCGCGCGAGGTGAAAATCGGCGATGTGATCGCCGTGCGCAAAATGCAGGTGACCTATTCCTACAAGGTGCTCGATCTGGTGTCGAGCCGTCAGCCGGCGAAAAACGTGCCTCTTTACTGTCTCAACGTTACTCCGCAGGAGGAGCTGGACAAACTCAACGTTCCGCGCGAGACGATCTTCATCGTCCGCGACCGCGGTACGGGCCGTCCGACCAAGAAGGAGCGGCGCGAACTGGACGGGCTGATGGAGGAGATCTATTACGACGAGGAGGAATAAAAGGAGAATCCCGGCAGGAGCGCAATCCCGTCTTTTTCCTGAAGAATTTGAAGAGAAAAAGAAGGCATCCTGCCGGGTTCTTTTTTCAGCGGAATCCGGCAGGTCCGCGCAAAACGAAAGGGCGGCGCCGAATCCCGGCATCTGAGGCTTTTGGCGGGCCCTGCACAACCAGAAAACAGCACACACCCTTCCGGGGGTGCTGTATCTGTTGTGCATAAAATTCGCCAAAATTTCAGATGCTTCGATACAACGTACTATGTCAAGAACGCAATAAAGTCGGAACTCTCCTTACAAAGGTACTAAAAAGCCGGAACGTATCCAAAACCGAACTGTCTTGCGGTTCGGCAAAACCTCCGGACCCTTAAAAGGGTCGTACAACCTCAAAGGTAACGAAAAAAAGCGGAAATGCAAAAAAGCGGCCCGAAAGCCGCTTTTCCTATTTCTTGTTGAAATTGGTCATGGTCAATTGGGTTCCCACGGTCGCGAACGACCGGATGGCGTCGACAAAGACCTTCAGCCGCTCGGGAAGGGCCTTCCGTTCCTCGTCGGTCCATTCGCCCAGTACGTATTCCACCTGGTGCCCCTTCGGGAAATCGCCGCCCACGCCGAAGCGCATGCGGGCATACTCCTCCGTTCCGAGCAGTTCGGAGATGTTTTTCAGTCCGTTGTGCCCTCCGGCGCTCCCCTTCGGGCGCAGGCGCAGCGTGCCGAAAGGCAGCGCGATGTCGTCCGAAACGACGAGCAGATTCTCCGGCGGAATCTTCCCGGCGTCCATCCAGTAGCGGACGGCCTTGCCCGAGAGATTCATGTAAGTCGAGGGTTTCAGCAACACCAGTGTCCGGCCCTTGTACTTCGCTTCGGCCACGTCGCCGTAACGTTGGGTGGTAAAAACAGTGTTGGACGCCTCTGCAAGGGCGTCCAACACGTTGAAACCGATGTTGTGACGGGTTTCGGCGTATTCGGCGCCGATATTCCCCAGCCCAACAATGAGGTATTTCATATTCCCGGCTTATTTCGCAGCCTCGGCAGCTCCGCGCGACGCACGGGTTACGCGAACGGCGCAGACGGCGGTCGTAGCGGGGGTGATGAACTTCAGGTTCTCGAACTCGAGGTCGCCGACGAAGATGGTCTTGCCTACGCCCAGTTCCGTAACGTCCACGACGATTTCGTCGGGAAGGTTCTCGACCAGTGCGCTGACGACCAGTTTGCGGGCCGACAGGGCCAGCTTACCGCCGACCTTCACGCCCTCGGCGTTGCCGGTCAGGCGTACCGGAATGGCGATCGATACGGGTTTGCCCTCGGCGATGCGGTAGAAATCCAGGTGGAGGATCTCCTCGCGTACGGGGTGGAACTGTGCCTCACGCAGCACGGCCTGCTCTTTCTTGCCCTCGATGTCGAACTCTACGATGTAGGAGTTCGGGGTGTAGATCAGGGGTTTGATCTCGCGGGGGTCTACCGAGAAGGTCTCGGTTTCGCCGTTGCCGCATAGTACGCAGGGGACCATGCCCTCGCGGCGAATCGCCTTGGCGGCCTTCTTGCCGAAATCGGCGCGTTTTACGGCCTTGACTGAAATGGTTTTCATAATGAAAATTTGTTTTTTAATGTGTGTTGCCTTCGGCGGTTCTCAATGCGGACTCTGCGGACCGCATCCCATTTCCGCCTGCTTTGGGAGCGCAAAGATAAGGTAAATAATTAAGAATTAAAAATTAGGGATTAAAAATTGTTTCACAACCCGCAATTGTCCAAAACGTTTGGACGTCTGCGGTGAGTTGTAAAAGCGAGCCTCGACTTTATCAGAGTCGGGACTCGCCCAATTTTTAATTTTTCATTTTTAATTTTTAATTCCCCGAATGTGCTTCTCCCAGGCCCAGGCGGCGGCGAGCGTCTGGTCGAGCGTGCGCTCGGCAGTCCAGCCCAGTTCGGTGTTCGCCAGCGTGGGATCGGCCCAGATGGCGATGATGTCGCCCGCACGGCGCGGTGCGATCTTGTAGTTGAGCTTCAGGTGGTTGACCTCTTCGAACTTGTGCACCAGTTCCAGCACCGAGACGCCGCGGCCCGTGCCGACGTTGAAAATCTCGTAGGCCTGCTTGTTCTTGTCGCCGGCCATGCGGTTGATCGCCGCCACGTGGGCTTTGGCGAGGTCCACGACGTCGATGTAGTCGCGGATGCACGACCCGTCGGGCGTCGGGTAGTCGTCGCCGAAGACCGAGAGGCACTCGCGCAGTCCGGCGGCGGTCTGCGTGATGAAGGGCACGAGGTTCTGCGGCACGCCGCGCGGCAGTTCGCCGATCAGCGCCGAAGGATGTGCGCCGATGGGGTTGAAATAGCGCAGCGCGATGCCTTTCATGCCGGGGTAGGCGGCGAGCGAGTCGCGCAGGATGTCCTCGCACATCTGCTTGGTGTTGCCGTAGGGCGAAGTGGCCGGCTTGCGGGGCGTCTGCTCCGTCACGGGCTGCTTCTCCGGCTCGCCGTAAACGGTGCACGACGACGAGAAGACGATGTTCCGGCGGCCGAATTCACGCATCAGGCCGATGACGTTCATAAACGAGGTGAGGTTGTTGCCGTAGTATTCGAGCGGCTTCTGCACCGACTCGCCCACGGCTTTCGACGCTGCGAAGTGGATCACCGAGTCGAATTCGTACTGTTCGAAGACCTTGCGGAAAGCCGCCCGGTCGCAGCAGTCGACCTCGACGAAGGGGATGTCCACGCCGGTGATCTTGCGCACGCCTTCGACGGCGTTGAGGTCGCTGTTCGAAAGGTTGTCGACGATCACCACGTCGTAGCCGGCGTTGATGAGTTCCACGGAGGTGTGCGAGCCGATGTAGCCTGCACCGCCGCTGACCAATACACACGATTTTTTCATAGGTAGCTGGTTGTTATTTGAGCAACAAAGGTATTAAAAAATTATGCGGCGGCAAAAAAACGCCGCCGAAAAAACCTCCCGGAAGCCTTGGAGGCGTGGCGAATAACAAATTGTAACCCGGCGTGAGAAAAAAGCGTTCGGAGAGTGTCTGTTTTCGGAAATTTATCGTACATTTGTAACAGATCGACACTTTGCACTCGGAATTTCATCAAAAAATTAACGGATATGTACGGGAAAATCAAGGAGCACCTGCAACATGAACTCGCCGAAATCGAGGCGGCAGGGCTTTACAAACGGGAACGGATCATCGCTTCGCCCCAGCGGGCCGAGATCGAGGTTGCAGGTCGGAAGGTGCTCAACTTCTGTGCCAACAATTACCTCGGACTGTCGGACAATCCGCGGCTGATCGAGGCGGCGAAGAAAGCAATGGATGCCCGCGGCTACGGCATGTCGTCGGTGCGCTTCATCTGCGGCTGCCAGGACATCCACAAGGAGCTGGAGAAGGTTATCGCCGACTATTTCGGTACGGAGGACACGATTCTCTACGCCGCCTGCTTCGACGCCAACGGCGGCGTGTTCGAACCGCTCTTTTCGGAGGAGGACGCCATCATCTCCGATTCGCTGAACCATGCTTCGATCATCGACGGCGTGCGTCTGTGCAAGGCCGTGCGTTACCGCTACGCCAATGCCGACATGGGCGAACTGGAGGAGTGCCTGAAGAAGGCGCAGGCCCAGCGGTTCCGCATCATCGTCACCGACGGCGTATTCTCGATGGACGGCAACGCCGCACCGCTCGATCGGATCTGCGCTCTGGCGGAAAAGTACGACGCGCTGGTGATGGTCGACGAGTGCCATTCGGCGGGCGTGCTGGGCGAAACGGGCCGCGGCATCACCGAACTCTACGACCTGCGCGGGCAGGTGGACATCCTCACGGGTACGCTCGGCAAGGCATTCGGAGGCGCCGTAGGCGGATTCACCACCGGCCGCAGGGAGATCATCGACATGCTGCGCCAGCGTTCGCGTCCCTACCTTTTCTCGAACTCGCTGCCCCCTGCCGTGGTCGGCGCCGGGATCGAGACCTTTAAGATGCTCGCGGAGAGCCACGAACTGCACGACCGGCTGGTGGCCAACGTCGAACATTTTCGTGCCGGAATGATGGCGGCGGGTTTCGACATCAAACCCACCCAGTCGGCCATCTGCGCCGTGATGCTCTACGACGCCAAACTGTCGCAGGAATTCGCCGCGAAATTGCAGGACGAGGGCGTTTTCGTCACGGGATTCTACTACCCGGTGGTTCCCAAGGGTCAGGCGCGCATTCGCGTGCAGGTCTCCGCAGGCCACACCATCGAACAGCTCGACCGCTGTATCGCCGCCTTCACGAAGGTCGGCAAAGAACTGAATGTCATCAAATAACTTACTGCCATGGCTAAAACCGCATTGGACGCGATCGACCGCAAGATCCTCAAATACCTCATCAAGAATGCGCGCATGCCTTTTCTGGAGATCGCCCGCGAATGCGGCATCTCCGGCGCCGCCATTCACCAGCGCATCCGCAAGCTCGACGAGTCGGGCGTGATTCTCGGGAGCCGCCTGATCGTCGACCCCAAGATGATGGGCTTCGACGTCTGCGCCCACATCAGCATCACGCTCAAGGACCCGCAGCTGCTGAAACAGACCGTCGAGGAACTGCGGAAAATTCCCGAGATCGTCGAGGCGCATTTCATCACCGGCAAGGGCAACATCCTCGTCAAACTCTACTGCGTGGACAACGAACACCTCATGCGTACGATTTTCGACGGCATTCTGCGCATTCAGGGCATCGCCACCACCGAGACGAACATTTCGTTGCAGGAGGTGTTCCAGCGCGAGGTGAATATCGACTTTATCGACGAATAGGTTGCAGATTGCCGGAGGTATCTCCGTACTGATGACACACAAGGGGGCTGTATACAATACAGCCCCCTTGTGCGTTTTGGTGCAATCCGCGTCCTGCCGGAACTTGAAGTGTCAGAGCCATTTTTTGTACTTGAAGTACCAGATCGTCAGGGCCGAGCAGAAGATCATCAGCCCGATGGCGAAGATGTAGCCCAGGGGGATGTTCCAGCCGTTGCCGAGCGTCAGCGTCCAGTCCAGTTCGGGCATGAACTTGAAGTTCATGCCGTAGATCGAAGCGATGAGCGTCGCGGGCATGAAGATCACCGCCGCCACGGAGAAGATCTTGACGATCTCGTTCTGTTCGATGTTGATCAGACCCAGCGCCGCGTCCTGGATGTAGTCCAGTCGCTGGAAACTGAAATCGGCGTGGTTGATCAGCGAGTTGACGTCCTTGATCATCAGCTGCAGGCGCGGATAGATGTCGTTGGGGAAACGTTCGGAACGCAGGATGCCCGACAGCACGCGCTGGCGGTCGAAGATATTCTCGCGCAGCGACATGGTCGATTCCTGCAACGCGCTGATGCGGTGCAGCACCTCCTTGTCGATCGAATTCTCGGAGTTGATGTCCTTCGAGAGCGCCGCGACCTGCTTGGCGATCAGCTCCACGAGGTCGGCGTCGAAGTCGATGCGCACCTCCAGCAGCGAAATGAAGAGGTGGTAACCCGTCGAATAGCTGCGGTAGTTCATCTGGAGCCGTTTTTCCGTCTCGCGGAAGGTCCGGAACTCGGCGCTGCGCACCGAGACCAGCACACCCTCGTTCGAGATGATGAACGACACCGGTTCGACGATGAACGAGTCGCCCGTGGGGACGAAGAAGTTGGAGTTGGAGATGATGGAGTTCTCGTTCTCGGAGTATTTCGACGTCGACTCGATCTCCTCGACCTGCTGTTTGGTCTGGAGGCTGATCTCCATGAAGTTCTCGACGGCCTTCTGCTCCTTGATCGTGGGCAGCAACATGTCGATCCACAGGATGTCGTCGTAGCCCAGTTCATCGAAGAGCTTGGTGTCGGCATTGCGGATGATCTTGTTGTATTGCTTGAGGTAAATTGTAATCATAAGACGCTCTCTTAAAGTTCGTGAATCCGTTTACGTGCAGAGAGGCGGATCTCCGGTCCGCTAAGCTCTTCAGCCGGGATTGGCTCTCGGAACCGCCTTGAGGCCCGAGTTCCAGAACTTTTTCAGCGCTTTGTCTTTCTGATTGTCGAAGATGTAGTCGAAATGTGCGAGTTCCGCGTAGGCGCGCCCGGGATCGGCCGCGAAAGCCGATTCGAGAATCGCCTCGTAGCCGTGTTCGAGTCCGTAGGTCAGGGCATGCTGCAAGGTCTCGACGGCGTCGGGGTCCGTGTCGGCGTGCGCCGCCCAGACGGCGAAGGCGCAGGGAAGTTTTCCGAACGGTTTCCACGCCCCGACCAGCGCGTCGTCGCTGGCGAGCAGGGCCTCCTTCGATGCGGGAACGCCTCCGACGCAGTATTCGGTGACGATGCGCGCGTCTGTCAGCGACGGCATGGCGGCGGCCGGAATCAGGGCGATGTCGGCTTTGTGCTCGGAAAAGGCTTGGATTGTTTCGGCGGGGTCGGACAACAGCAATCCGGCGCGGAGGTTATCTTCGTGCTGGATACCATAGATGAATGGCGTCGTGCTGAAGCACGACACGACGGCTATACGTGGAACTATGACCATCATCCATAAGGTGTAAAACTGTTGGTTTGCGAAACAAAGGTACGACAAAATCCCGAAGTTTTTCTTGAAAAATCTGGAAAAAGTGCATCGGGGTCTTGACAAGGGGGTGTCCGGTGTCGTATATTTGCCGTACGATTCACAGCCGGCCGGCAGGGACGGCAAAGTTATCAACATCGGGAAACGCTTCTGTTTCCGCATTTTGTGAATTGTTATCTCCATTTATCGACAAGTTTTAAACCCGTTGTCAACAATCCGGTCGCCTCTGTGCCTGTGATGCCGGAAGTGTCAAAAGCATCCGCATGCCGCATTGCGCCGTGTCCTGCGGCGAATGAATACAGTCATCTCTCTTAAAAATCCATTATGCTATTTACTCGAATTCCGCAACAGTACGCCCCGCTCGGCGGGGAACTCCGCTACGCCGTCAGTCAGGAGACGGCCGGAAACATCGACATCCGCATCGTCGATGCGGCGGCCGGGTCCGCAGCCGGAATCGGCGCGGCGGTCTCGCCCGGCGGCGCAGACAGAGCCGGCACGCGCGGACCGGTCGGCGACGGCAGTGCGCTGCTGGGTGCAAAACGTTTTGCGGCCGTCGCCGAGGCCGCGTTCGATGCGGCGCCCTACCTCCGGCGACGGCTGCATTTCACGCCCGCAACGGGGCGGACCGGATTTTACCCCGCCGAAGGACGGACCGTCACGGCCGTCGTCGAGGCTGCCGGGACGGATGGGGAAGCGGCCGCGGCGGTCGCTCCGGCGCGCACGTTTCTGCCCGGCGACGCCCCCGGAACGCCCGGCCTGCGGACCTCGATGCCGCTCGTGCGTCTGATCCCGGAGGACGCATGCGACGAACTGACGCTGCTGACCGACGGACCCTGCATCGTGACGGTGACGGCCGAGGCCGGGGACACCGCGACGGCCGAAAGTTACCGCGCGAGCGAGGCGGGGCTGCACCTGTTTCGTCTCGACATGCGCGATTTCCCGGGCGCGGAGCGTGTGACGGTCGATGCCGGGACGTGCGGCACGGTCGTCTATTCCGTGACTCCGGCCGTTCAGGGACAGGTGCGGCTGGCTTGGCGGAGCAGCGCCGGATCGGTCGAGCACTACACCTTTCCCATCGTGCGGACGACAACCGTGCGCACCGAAAGGCGCGAGGCGGAGGGTCCGCAGGGACGTGTGGTCGCGGCGGCGGAAACAGACCGCGAAATAGTGCTCGTATCGGCCTACGAGACCCGGAGCATGCTGGAGCCGCTGGCCGAACTGACAGCGACGGCAGCGGCATGGATCGTCACTGAAAAGTGCTATATACCGGTAGACATCGCCACCGAAGAGGCCGTCGTACAGCGGCGCGGCACGTTGAGCTGTCTGGAGATCGCCATTCGCCCCAAACGTAAAAAACACGCAGCATGGAACTGAAAATCGACGGACAGATTTGCGACCTGAAGGCGGGGAGCATTGCCGTTCCCGGCTACGATGCCGCACGGCTCGCCGATCCGGAGGCTTGCCGCGAAGGGCGGTCGCTGAAAATCCCGATTCCCGCGACGCCGCGCAACGATGCGCTCGTGGGGTTTGCCTGCGATCCGCACGCCGCCGGCGGGTTCAACGACGCGCTCCACACGGCGGAGCTGTCGGCCGAAGGTTCGGCGCTGATCGGCGGAACGGTGCGCCTGCTGGCCGCGTCGGGAGAGGGGTACACGCTCGAAATCCGCGACGGAGGGGCCGGATGGGCCGAAAATGCCGCCCGCCGCATGTTCTCCCGATTGGGGGTGGCGTGGGACAATGTCCTGACCCCGACGGCGATCGTCGAGAGCTGGACGGACGACTCCCCGGTGAAGTTCTTCCCCATCCACCGCGACGAATACCGTCGGCAGAACAGCTCCTCGGACCTGCTTCCGGCGGAACGCCTGCTCTCGGTGGAGGACTACCATCCGTTCCTGCACGTCGCCACGCTCGTCGGGCAGATTTTTCGGGAGGCGGATTACGAGGTGAAGAGCCGCTTTTTCGAATCGGCGTTTTTCCGGTCGCTCTACATGAGCGGGGCCTACTCCTCGCGCGACACCACGGCGGCGGCCGGCCGCATGGGCTTCTCGGCGCGGCGGCTGGCTCCGGCGACGGCTGCGGCGAACGAACTGGGGCGGGTTTCGGCCAACCCCAAGGCCGTCGCCAACACCGTGGGCAACATCGTCGACACGGCCACGCCCCAGAGCGTCGACGCCGACGGCGAGGCGATCGACGGACTTTTCAACAACGGCAACTGTTTCTCGACGGACAACGGCAAGATCGTCTTCACGCCGCCGACGGAGATCAGCGTCGGGTTCGAATACCGCCTGAAATACACCACCGCCCACCGCATCGTCTCGCGGACGCGGCTCAAGGGCTTCGATACGGTGTATCTCGGCCCCGGGGCCGAGTTCCGGTTCGAGCTGGCCAACCGGTACAGAGACCTCCGCGAGGCCGTTGCGCCGAATTTCACCTACCGCGCGCTGGTTTTCGATCACCTCGCCGGGGCGCAGTACCGCCTGACCTACACCCGCAACGGCGTGCCCGGCACGGTGTGGACCGACTTTGCGGCCCGTTCGGCGCAGGTCACCACCCCGGCCTCGGGGACCGTCGCCGATCCCGTGCTGCTGGTCCGCAGCGGTTCGCAGTGGGTCGCCTACCGCGGCGACTGGGCGCTCTACAACGGCTACGTCGGCGAGACGGGGCAGACGATGGTCGAGGTGCGGCTCCGCACGGCCGCCGAGAGCGTTTCGCCCGCATCGCCCAAGTATTTCAATCTGATCTACTTCGCGGGGGCGGAGCCCGGGATGGCGCTGACCCTGCACAAGGAGTGCTCGCTGCGGCCGCGCTTCCTCTCGGCTCCGGGATTCGGGTCGCGGATCGCATTCGCCGACGTGGCGCAGCACCGCATCCGGCAGTCGGAACTGCTCGATGCCCTCGCGCATCTGTTCAACCTGCGGTTCTACACCGAGGAGGCGACGCGGAGGGTCTGGATCGAGCCGGAAGGGGAGTTTTTCGGTGCGGGGCCGGAGACGGACTGGAGCGGCAGGACGGACTTTTCGCAGCCTGTCGAGCGGCGGCCGGTCGCCCCGGAGATTCACGAGGTGCGGACGTGGCGGTACCGGGACGGCGACGGCGCGGTGGCGCGTTTCGACGCCGGGGAGGAGGCTCCGCTCGGGGCGTGGAGTTTTGCGGCGGATTCCTACGCCGCGATGCAGGGCGAAAAGGTGCTGCGCAATCCGCTGTTCAGTCCCTCGCTGAATGCCGCGGGGCATTACCTCAATGCGCCGTCGGCGCTGATTCCCGAGGTCGGCGACCGCGACGACGCGGAGGAGGACGGGACCAACTTCACGCTCCGCATCGTCCGCTACGCCGGGATGCATCCGCTGCCCGGCGACGAGCGGTGGGGGTATCCTTCGGGGCGTTCGGAGTATCCGCTCGCGGCGTTCCATTTCGCGGGGGACGACGCTGCGGAGGGGTTCACGCTCTGTTTCGAGGACCGCGACGGACAACAGGGGCTGCACCGCTTCTACGACGGGCAGGTGCGCCGGGAGGCCTCCCGTGAGCGGATCATCCTCTCGCTGCGGCTCGCGCCTCACGAATTCGAAGCCCTTCTGACGCCCGGAACGGGAGCGCCGGACATCCGTTCGGTCTTCCGCATCGACACCGGAGCGGGCGTGGTGCGGGCCGCGCTGCACGCCGTCGGCGACTACGACCCGGCGAAAGCCTCGGTGCGCTGCACGTTCAACCGCCTCATGGAAGACTGATGACGCGGCACGACGAACTGTTGGCCGAAGCGGTGCTTCGGGAGGTCCGGGGGCTTACGACCCGGCAGGCGGTATTGCGGTTGTTCGAACTGGGGCTGGTCAGCCGCCGGGGGTGTGAACAGTGCGCGATCCGTGACGAAATCGGGCGGCTCGAAAAGGAGGGCATGTCCCGTTGCGAAGCCTTCGAGGTCACAGCCGGGAAACTCTGCTGCTCCTACGAGAAGGTGCGCAACGCATTTTACAACACTTACAAACATTAATCATGGAATCGGAAATTCAAATCAACAACACGGCCGGGGTCTGCCAGATCGACATCGAAGGGACCATCGGCGTACCCGAGGAGTGGCAGTTCGAAGAGCCTGACGCCCGGGTGGCGACCTACGAGCGTTTCCGCGACACCCTGCGGCGCATTGCGGAGATCGAGGCCCCGGAGGTGGTGGTCAACATCCGCTCGACGGGCGGCGACGTGAACGACGCGCTGCTGATCCACGACGCGCTCCGGCAGCTCCCGGCGCGGGTCACGACCCGCTGTTACGGCTATACGGCCTCGGCTGCGACGATCATCGCCCAGGCGGCGTCGGAGGGGTGCCGTCTCCTGTCGGCCAATGCCCTCTATCTGATCCACACGGCCATCTGTTCGACCGAGGGAAATGCCGCGGAGATCGCCGGGAAGATCGACCTGCTGCACCAGACCGATGCGCGTATCGCCGCGGTCTATGCATCCCGTTCGGGGCGTCCGGCCGCGGAGTTCGAGGCCCTGATGGCCGAGAACAACGGCAACGGCCGCTGGCTTGCACCCGAGGAGGCCGTTGCGGCGGGACTGGCCGACAAAGTGGTCGAAGCTGCGGAGCCGCCGGCGTCCTCGCTGGCGCGGAATATCGCCCGGGGCTGGGAGCGTCTGCTGGCCAATATCGGTCTGCGGCCCGGCCCGGCGCTTCCCGCCGACCGCAACGTTCTCCATTTCGACGGGGAGGTGCAGGCTCTGCGCAGCCGTTCGGCTGTTGCGGCCGACGAAGCCCGCCGGCAGGCCGCGCCGACCTCCACGCAGCCGCGCGAGGACCCTTCCTGCGGCGACACGGTCCGCTCGGCCAACGAACGCGCCTATGCCGAAGACGCCAGGCGCATGCGCAATTAAAAATTAAGAATTGAAAATTGCCAAGCGGGGGGGGGCTTCGGGCTGCCGATTCACCGGAGGCGAATCGAAAATCTGCCGGTCAGGAACAAAAGGAGGTTTCGGCCTAAAATGGAAGTCCGGCGACACCCGCCCTGCGGAGGCAAAACAAACAACCAAATTCATCAACCATTTAAAACCAAAAACAACCATGACTTACCTCGAAAATTCGAAACAGTACACCGGTTCCGACCTCGAAAACATCTTCTTCCGCCCGATGCTCACCGGGGAGTCGGCGCAGGACCTCGGCGTGCGCGTACTCTACAACATGCCCCAGCCTACGCACGTCCAGCTCTGGGACGGCCAGCGCAACATCCTCCAGAAATTCACCTCCGCAGGCTGGGCCGGGGGCAAAGCGGCGACCAAGTACGAGAAGACGGTCAATCTTAACCGGGTGAAGGCCGAACTGGGATTCTCGGCCGCCAACTACTTCTCGATGGTCTACGAGAAGGTCTCGTCGCTGGTCAACACCCACATGGACGACCTCTCGGGCACGGAGCTCGAACAGGCCGAAACGGCGCTTTTCAAACAGGCCCTCGCCGAGAATATCCGCGTCACGATGTGGATCGGCGACACCTCCGCGGCGTCGGGTTACAACACCTTCGACGGACTGCTGAAGCGCATCAACGGTCTGGTCGACGACGACGGCGTCTATAACTTTTCCTACCAGGCGGCCGCGCTCGAAGACCCGGCCTATGCGGTCGAGCTGTTCGACAAGCTGTGGGCCGGGGCCGATCCCCGCATCCCGGGCCTCAAGGCCGACGACCGGCTGGCCTACTTCGTCTCGTCGGACATCTACCGCCTCTACGAGAAGTACCTCGATGCAAAGGGCGCCGACGCGGCCTACGCCGATGCGATGAACGGCCGCCGGACGCTGGCCTACCACGGAATTCCGGTCGTGGACGTAAGGCTGGGCAGCTACCTCGGCGCCACCTCCTTCCGCCAGTCGTTCGTCATGCTCACCGACCGCCGCAACCTCGTGCTGGCCGTCAACACGGCCGATATGCCCGGCAACGAGGTGCGCATGTGGTACAACCCCGACGAGATGGAGAACCGCCAGCGTGCGGTCTTCATGGCCGGAACCCAGATCCTCGACGAGGCGCTGATCTCCTTTGCATACAAGCAGTAAAAACCCGGGAACGCGCATCCGCAGGGGCTTTCCCCGCGGATGCCGCGTCCCTGAAATCCGAAAAACGCCATGAGCAAAACGAAAAAAATCAAGACGGCCGTGGGGGTTGCCGACCGCACGGACCCCTATTATGCGCTGGGTTCGTCGCGGGTCGAGAGCGACAAATTCTGGCGCTGGGGCGACGACAACCTCTTCCCGGCGGCGCTGGCGCTGATGGCCCGGCGTTCGACGACCCACCGGCGCATCATCAACGACAAGGCCGACTACATCTCCGGCAAGGGATTCACGTGCGACGAGGCGCAGCAGCCGCAGCTGGCGGCCTTCGTCCGGTGCGTCAACGGCCGGGGCGAGAGCCTTCGCCAGGTGCTGGGCAAGCTGGCCTTCGACAAATCGCTGTTCGGCAACGCGTTCCTCGAAGCGGTCACCGACCCCGGGCACACCTTTCTGTCGCTCTACCACCAGGACGCCTCGCGCTGCCGCGTGGCCCGCGACTCGAAGCACATCCTGCTGCACCACGACTGGGCGGCGTTCAAGCCCGCCGAGGCGCGCTCGCTGCCGCTCTACCCCGACTTCGAAGCGCAGGAGGACGGCACGCTGCGCTCGATCGTCCATTACAAGGATTACGAACCGATGTTCGAACACTACGGCGTGCCGCCCTACATCGCGGGGTTCAGCGTCTCGGCGATCGCCTGGAAGACCGACCGCTGGAACATCTCGCGCCTCGACAATTCGTTCCAGCTGTCGGGCGTGATGATGCTCGACTCGTCGGTGGACAACGAGGCCGAGGCCGAACGCATCGTGCGGCTCGCCGAACAGAAGTTCGCCGGGAACCCCGGGCAGGTGATGTTCGTCATCCGCGACGGCGGCGAGGATGACAATTCGCGCTTCATCCCCATTGCCGCGCAGAACGAGGGCGACTGGCAGGCGCTGCACGAACAGGCCGTCGGCGACATCGTCGTGGCCCATTCGTGGTTCCGGACGCTGAGCGGACTGGACTACGCTGCGGGATTCAGCGCCGAACGCATTCTGCACGAATACGAGGTGGCGCTCAACACGGTGATCCTCGCCGAGCAGGACGAACTGACGGAGCCGATCCGCGCCGTCATCGCCTCGGTGCTGGGGCTGGACACGACGTCGCTGCAAATCGTCAACCGTCCGCCGACCCGCTCGAAACCCATCTACATGAAGGTCTGGGAGGCCCGCAAGGCCGACGGACTCGACTACGACCCGGAGGATGAACGCCAGCAGGCGTTTTTATCCGAAATTACGAAGTATAATATTAGAAGTATCGAATAAAATGCATAGCTTCCGCGGGGCATTCTGCCGCTTTTGCCGCGAAAAGCTTCAATCAAATCCAACTATTTAATAAACAATATATTGTGAAATAATAGGTAGTGGTTTGGCGATTATAAAGCCAGTGCTTTTGCATTCCATTTAACTTGTCAAAGACTCTATGACAAAGATATGAAATAGCCGATAAAAAAGCAAATGGAAAGAATTGTCTCATTTGCTTTTCTCTAATTGGGCATTCCAGCTATCGCTGACTGTAGGCAATCAGATTATTGCGCAGGATGTCGAGAAAATGCGTCAGCCGCAACTTTCGATTGATGAGCGTATGGCGACACTATTCCGGATTGTTGATACGGACGTTGAAAGTTCTGGAAAGCACATCGACAAGTGTCGCCAGATCGACCCGTGTGCCGTCTATGCGGCGTATGGCTCCGGAGAGATGCAGAGCCGTTATCAGTTCCATGATATTGTTCGGAGAGAAACAGTGGTGATTTGGATACTTCGACCGATACCGGAGCGGCGATGGATGGATAACAAGCCGGGTAAAGACCAATCGGATTTCGAAATTCGTCAACAGAAGCGCCGATTTGAGCAGCGACGCTTGCGGAGATTCCTTCTCGACAATCCGCTCCTGCAACCGCATCAGGCGGGATTGGAGGCGGGCAAGTTCGTGCAGCAGGTCGATAAACTCTTTATAAGAAGCATGAAAGGCTGTACACTCCGCATCCGACAATCGACGGTTAAGCAGTGTGTCAAGCATGACGATAAATTGATTTTTGTCCAAGTTGTCCATAATCCGGTTCATAAAGAATTTAGATGGTTTGCTTCGTAAAAATGGGAATTTCCGCGATGCCGAATTGCACATCCGAATATCCGCCCGGATATAAAAAGTCGAAAAAAATCACTCGTCTTCCTTATTTAAGCTATAAAGCAATGCCTCGGTAAATTTCGTACGATCTTTTTTACGTTCCAAAATACGGCGTTTGACATCGGTCGGATCGCCGAGTTTAACATGCAATGTATTCTCGAAGACCCGAACAAACAGATTGAACGGAGCTGCCGAACCATCTGCCAGCTCAAAAGGAGGCAAAGCCATCCAATCAAGCCCGTATTCGCGACGATGGTTTTACAAGATGTAAATTTCACTTAAAGTCTTTTTATCATAGTTTACAGTGGTATCTATATCAGCAAGAGCAGTTTCGTAGCGACTTATCCATCAACGAACGGTAGCCGTATTAAGACTTTTCCTAACACCGCTGCGGGAGTGCGTAAGTTCATCGGTGCGCTTGCTGTCGCTGAGCATCACTACGTCATGGAAGCTACCGGCAATTACGGCTTCCTGCTGCTGTACCTGCTGCATCATAAACAGCGTGAAGCCCACGAATCCGAAATATTCCACGACGATGCCCCCGCCGACGAGCCACAGGCTCGATGGCGGGAACCACTCCAGAAGCGAGTAGACCTTGAACAGCAGGTTGAAGATACAGTACAACATGAAAAGAGTACGCCGCAACCACGTCGTGCGATGTAGTCGCCTACCAGCGGCGGTTACTACATCTCCTGCCCGGCGGACGTGATCGTGGCCGACAAACTGACCCTTACGGGTTCGAGCGAGGTTTCGGCATGATCCTCAATACCCGCGAGGCGCTGAAGAACAAACTCGGCATTATGATCGACGGAGTGAAGAGCAACGCCTCGTCGAGCTTCCTCGCCACGGACCCCCTCACCCCCATCCAGCGGTCGATGATCATGCGCGGCGTGGATAAGGTCTACACGACCTTCACGAACGACGTGGCCGAAGGCCGCAACCTGCCTATCGAGAAGGTGCTCGACATCGCCGGCGGACGGGTCTGGTCGGGTGCGGATGCGCTGGGCATCGGCCTAATCGACACCTACAGCAGTTTGAAGACGGCCATTGCGCTAGCGGAGGACAAGGTCGACTTGGGTGACAGTTCCCGTGTGACGGAGGTGACTAAAACCGGATGGGATTCGCGGCTTTCATCGCGTTGCCCAACGTGAGTATCCGAGAGGCTTTCACCCGTTCAAAACTGGGTCTGATGATGAAGGATTACAACACGGTCCGCGAAGCCTTCCGCCAGCAGGGCGTGCTGATGTATTCGCCCTACAAGGTCGAGATGCGATAATGCATGGGAGGTAGGTGAAAAAACTACCTCCCGCTTTTTTCGGGGCTGCTGCCATGAATGACGGATTCCCTTACAGCCGTCCGATTTTCATTGATTTACGCAGAACTGGGAGTCGTTTGAGTATATGGCCTATGGAAAGCAAGCTCATTGCAATCCCGATTTTATAATGGGATAACCCTATTTGCGGGTTAGCCTCGTTTACGTCGAGCAAAATAATCCCCGTAACAGACGTCGATAAGAACAGAACTGATAGCACGGCGGTAACTTTACTTTTTCTGCCCATTCCGTTTTTGATGATTCCGCTGTACCAGCCCCAATGTGTCGCCAAATGGAATATTGCGGTTACAAAAAATAGGAAACTCATTATGGCATGAAACATGGCCCGGTTATACCATGTCTCATGACTATTGCCATGTCCGGCAATATGCAATTCGATCCCCGAACAGGCGGACAAAACGTATGCGATAATCAAAATCCAATCTATTACAAGAAGCTTTTTCATCCATTCCCGATTTTATACTGTGCTGCAAAGATCGCTATTCCGATCGGGAGCGGACGATAACAAATGTAAAGAAATGGAGTTTAACGACGATTTCTGATCCGTGACAGGGAAACAGGAGTTATGCCGAGATAAGAGGCTATGTAATGTTGTGGAACCCGCTGTACTATATCGGGGTATTCTTTCAGTAATTCTTCATACTGCTGTTGCGAGCGTCCTTTATTCGGGATAGAAACAATTGCTGATAGACGCGGAATCGGTCTATGAGTTTTTCTTCATAAATTAGTTTCACTAAAGGGTATTGCTCGACGAGACTGAAAAAATCACGCCTTCTTATTGCCGATATTTCCGTTGGTTCGATACTTTCTAAAGAGAAAAAGGCTCGGTGTATGCTTGTATAAGTTATCGAATGAGGCTACAATATCTCTCTCAAAGAAAAAATTGGGAAATGATGTTTTTCCCTCGTTGTAAAAAATTAGGTGCAAACAACCCTTACGAATCAAATAGAGGCGATCGGCCATCTTTCCCTCTTCCAATAAAATGGTTTTCGAGGGAATGGACAAGTTGTTAAACCCAACCTGTGATTTGAATATGTGTCTAAGTGATTGTCTTTTATCATAATGCAAAGTTACAAAAAAGCCTCGTACCAAAATGCGCTGAGGCTGATTATTATTTTAATAAATCAGTTGATAAATATATCAATCTGACAAACAGACTTTTAAGAAGATTTTACAGGGGTTTTAGTA